>Ga0207421_10008415_pt1 | contig 10708 bp, 7 predicted proteins | sample SodLakKL_010_SED_4_FD_187542 | JGI IMG/M metagenome (GOLD analysis project Ga0207421, IMG submission 187542) | Alkaline sediment microbial communities from Lake Tanatar, Kulunda Steppe, Russia - 8KL_010_SED (SPAdes) (version 2) | ecosystem: Environmental > Aquatic > Non-marine Saline and...
CCGGTGGCGTCAGCCTGGTACTCCCGGGTGCGGGAAATTGCCATGCGGATGAGGATAGCCGCAATAGGAGCCAAAATTATAGCCAGCAGGCGGATTAACCCGGCGCCGCCACCGCCCTGTCTGCCACCTCCGAACATCATGCCGAACATGCCCATGCGGGCTATGAACATAAGGGCTCCGGCCATTACTGCCACCAGGGTGTTAATGAGGATGTCCCGGTTGCGGATGTGGGCAAGTTCGTGAGCCAGAACGCCTTTCAATTCTTCCTGATCGAGCATGCGGGCCAACCCGTTCGTGACCGCTACCACAGCGTTCTGCGGGTTACGGCCTGCCGCAAAAGCATTGGGCTGATCAGTGGGCATAAGATAGAGACGGGGCATGGGCATTCCCGCATTGTGGGTAAGTTCGCTTACCATCCGGTAGATATGAGGCGCTTCTTCTTCTTTGAGAGGGCGTGAACGGGTCATGGTTATAGCCATCTTGTCACTGTACCAGTAAGCAAAAAAGTTTAACACCAGGCCAATCATGAAGGCCATAATAACTCCGCCCTCGCCGGCAATAGCTCCTCCTATTAATAAAAGTATTGCCATCAGCAATATCATAAGAAACATGGTTTTTATGTGATTCAATTGACTTTCACCTCCTGAGTTCTATTATACAGCCCGCGATACTATCATTCAAATGAATTAACTATATTTAAATTCTTTTTATGAGGTGAATTGTGGCCAAATGGAAAAAACCGCGCTGCGGGATTAAAATTCCGATTCTTCAGGAGATTCCTTATCTCTCTTCAGTTTGGATTTTACTCTATCCACTTTAGTTTTAATCCAATCAATAAAGGTGGAAAGGTCCTCAATTTCGCGCCAGCTCAAGTAGCTCATAAATGCAAGAATCAGGGCGGCTATACCCCACAGAAGCAGGTCCTGAAACCCGGTGGGCATGGCGGAAAGGATAGATACCCCGCCAACTGCGGCAAAGATGAAAATAGAAGTATAGGGCTTGGTTAAAACAAAAGCCGAACCGATGCCCAACATAATTGCAGCCAGGCGGCCTATGGCTCCCCCCCGGGTGAATTCGGGAACTCCCAAATCATCGCCAGCGATGCCTACATATATGGATTGAACCAGCATTACACCCATGAAAATAACTCCTAAAACCAGAATTACAATGCGCATGTGACAAACTCCCCTTTACTAAAGTAAGTTGAAAAACTTATGAAAACCAGTTAAAACCAGTTATAAGAAAAAATGAGATATTTGCTTAGTATGAATGTGGCTCAGTTAAATTTATTTTTAGTTATATTTGATATTACGACATTTATAACCTTCTGCCAAGTTTATTTTTTCAGACATATTTTTAAACATAGTATATATTTGGGTACAAAATTATGGATTTTAAACTACAATTTCTGCAATCCTTACACAAATACTGCTGTTAAGGAGAAAATTCCTCCCAGAAACTTCAACCCGGGAATCTTGACTTGAGCAAACCATAATGTTAGAATACATAATGCAAGTTGGGGAAAAGATACTGGTGAGTTTGTTGTGGTGGGTGTAGCTCAGTTAGGTTAGAGCGCCAGGTTGTGGCCCTGGAGGTCGAGGGTTCGAGTCCCTTCACTCACCCCACTCTTCTTACAATTGTATACAAGTTTAGTTCGCTGGGGTGTAGCCAAGCGGTAAGGCACGGGACTTTGGATCTCGCACGCGCAGGTTCGAATCCTGCCACCCCAGCCATTTTTATATCTAAATTAGGATCATCCTCCCCCCCAAAATGCTCCGTGTGAATCTTTCTGTATAAACAAAATATACAATTTGCTACAATAATAATATAAATCAACAATTTAACTATAATTTAAGTTTTAAGTTCAAGAAAGCTTGCAAAAATCCCGTGACGTTGTTATGGAATGAATCTCACCTCAAATGATCAAGTGAAGTTCATGAAAATAAATTTAGAAAAACAGGAAGGAGTTATTTGCCTTGAATCCGGAACAGATTCTCTCCGAATTGATTAAAATCAACACGGTGAACCCACCGGGAAACGAAATTGAAGGGGCGAAATATTTGCAGCGCCTCTTTGAAGATTACGGAATTTCCGGGGAAATAATCGAGTCGGAAAAGGGACGCGGCAATTTTATTGCCCGCCTGGGCTCGGGCCCCAAGAAGATGCTGTTTCTTTCCCACCTGGATGTAGTGCCCGCCGGAGAAGATTGGGACTTTTCCCCTTTAAGCGGCGAAATTGCAGATGGAATGGTCTACGGACGGGGAGCCTTGGATTGCAAGGATCTCATGGCTGCCCAGGTATCTGCCATGCTCCAACTGCACCGGGAAGGTGCCCTTTTGGACGGCGAACTGATTTTCGCAGCCACTGCCGATGAGGAGGCAGGTGGGAAAATGGGTGTAAAATATCTTTTGGACCATTACCCGGAAAAGCTGGAGGCAGATTTCGCCATTAACGAGGGTGCCATTCACCCGGTTACTGTCAAAAGCCAAAACAACGGGCAAAAAAGGATCTGTTTTGTGCAGGTAGGTGAAAAAGGCACGGCCTGGAACAAAATAACCACTCGGGGCAAAGCCGGGCACGGGTCCCTTCCTACTTTGGCAGATAATGCGGTAACCAGCATGGCAGCGGCGGTAAACTCGCTGCAGGGCTACAGGGCACAGGTAAACCTGCTGCCGGAAGTTAAACATTTGCTGGAAGAACTGGCTCGTTTGCAAGGCATAAGCACCAACCTCGATGGCGAGAAAATGAGCAACCAGGAACTGGGGAGCGAAATAGACAGTCTGCTGGCAAATCTGAATCTGGAAGTTGAGTTGGTGGAGATGATTCGGGCTATGACCCGAATGACAGTATCACCCAACGTGATCAAAGGAGGCAACAAAACCAATACGGTCCCAGACCAGTGTGAAGCAGAGCTTGACGTGCGGATTCTACCCGGGGAAAGTAGAGAGTATGTAGTAGAAGAACTGCGCCGCTATATTGGAGAAGATAAAGAGTTGGAGTTTATTATGTACCGGGAACCTACTTTTTCTTCCGCAGATCTGGAATATTATGAGTTAATCGAGTCCACCACCAGGGAAGTGCTGGGCGAGGAAATTCTCTGCTTGCCTCACATCTCTACTGGTTCTACCGACTCCAATTATTTGCGGCGGTGGGGCATACCTGCTTATGGCATCGGTATTATGGCCGAGGGAGCCGACCCTAAGGTGGGTAAAACCATCCACGGTAAAAATGAGAGAACTGATGTGGAGAGCGTGAGGGTGAAGGCTGAGTTTATCAGCAGGTTGGCTAGGAATTACCTGGGTAGGTAGAGGTGGGGGGAGGGATTTTTAAACACACCCCCAACCCGCCCTTCCCCCGTCGAGGGGGAAGGGGAAACAATTGTTAATTAATTAACCTGATACCTTTTTGTACAGCAACCGGTTGTGCCAGCGGATTATTTTCATACACAATTCCATGAAGGTGCCGACGGTGAGGGCGAAGATTACGGTGCCCACTCCCAAGGGGCCGCTGAGTAAAAATCCGGTTATGGTCACGGTTACTTCCATGACTGTTCTCACAGCACCAATGCCATAACCGGTGATGCGGGAAAAGGCCATCATCAAGCTATCGCGGGGGCCGGTGCCTCTTTCTACCATGATGTAGGTCATGGTGCCATAAGCAAAAATAAAAATACCTACCATGAGCTGAATTCCTCTCCACCACCACTCCTGGAACTGAGGAATTACCTCCATAGCCATAACAAAGTCTACAAAAAGCCCGACAAAGATCATGTTTAAAAAAGTGCCCAGCTTGGGCTTGACCCCCAGGAAGTAGCTGGCAACAATAGCCACCAGGCCCACTCCCTGAATAATCTGCCCGTAAGTTAAGGGTAAGTAGGGGTGTAGCCCGAGATGAAACACATCCCAGGGAGGCATGCCCAGGTCTGCCTGCAGGATGGACACTACCCCCACTGCCATGAGGAAAAAGCCCACAATCATTCGGGTATATTTATGCGTTTCCCTGAAGCTAAGTTTTAAAGACAATCCGGGTCTCCCATTTCTTTTTGCATTTATTGGAGGGGCGTTTAGCTATCTTCCTTAACCAACCTGTTGCCCAATTTGCCTATGCCCTCAATATCGATTTCGAAAACATCTCCGGCTTGCATGGGGCCAATGCCGGGAGGAGTTCCGGTCATGATCACATCACCGGGAAGCAAGGTCATGCAGGCAGATATATAGGAGAGCAAACGGGCTACGGGGAATATGTGATCGGTAGTAGATGTGGATTGAACCAACTCCCCGTTTAAATAACCCTTGAGCTGCAAGTTATCGGGATTGGGCACGGAAGTTTCAATCCAGGGGCCCAGGGGAGCGAAGGTATCAAAACCCTTGGCATAAGCCCATTGACCGTCTTTGGGCTGCAAATCACGGGCGGTAACGTCGTTAGCGCAGGTATAACCTAAAACATAATCAAGGGCTTCTTCAGGGCTAACTTTTCGGGCCCTGGCTCCCATGACCACCCCTAGTTCGGCTTCATAGTCCACACGGCGGGACTGGGGCGGATGGATAATATCTTGCCCGGAGCCAATAACCGCCGTGGAAGGTTTCATGAAAATAATGGGCTCCCGGGGAAGTTCCAGGTTCATTTCCGCTGCATGCCCCCGGTAATTCAACCCCAGGCAGATTACTTTGGAAGGTAGGCAGGGCGCCAGCAGTGAAACATCCATCAAGCTGCAGAATTTGCCGGTGCGGGCAAATTCCCCGCGGGCAATAGCTTGAAAATCACCGGTGACAGGTTGAATCTTCTTATTTTCCAGAACACCGTAAGCTTGCATCTCTCCTTGTTTGAACCTTACTAATTTCATTTTCCGCCTCCACTGCTTAATGTAATTAAAATCTAACAAGCCGCCCCGGCGGGCGGCACAAAGAACTTCCTTAACATACTTTCACAACTTCAATTATTCGAAATAATAAACGAGAATACACAAAGTTATAATCCTTAAAATAAAACTTAAAAACCATTCCCTATCTAATACAGACACCCTTGGAAGTGGGGTTTTTAAAACATTTCCTTAAAATTAATTCTCCACAGAATCTCTATCGGAATTCATATTGGTCTGCAGAGAAGTTCGGCGTTTTCTTTTTTTGCGCAGAGATACAGAAACATCTTCAACCTCACGCCAGCCGAAAAAGCTGAGCACACCTAAAATGATGGATGTTATTCCCCAAATAATCAGATCGTGATATCCGGTAGGAATGGCCAGGGCAAAAGCAAGCAAAGCCGCCAGGATAAAGATTATAAATGTAGCAAAGGGTTTGGAGAGGACGAAAGCCGCAGCGATGCCGTACATAAGCCCTACCAAACGGCCTGCGGCTCCACCGCGAGCAAGGGAATAATCCTCAAACAACTCTCCTCCCATACCTACTAAAAAAGATTGCAACAAGATTATAACCATAAATATTAGTCCTAATATTAACACGGCTTTTCGCAAAAAGGCAGCCCCCCTCCGGCCGGGCATTTACTATATTTTATCATTTTTGTATTATTTAAACAATTGCTACAATAAATGAAATTCCATAAACTCAATTTTAATTTAACATATGTAAAAAATCAACCTTATCTGTCAAACATTTGCGTTTTTTAAAAATTCCGTTAAGTAATAGTAAATTATTTTAAGGTTTCATCATTATGATTTCTAATTTCGCCTTTAATTTTAAACTGTGATCAGTTATAATATTTTATGAAAAAAGAGCAAGTGCTTAATAGTGTTCTCCCATCTTAACAATTTAATCTCAAATCTAAAGCTTACTACCTCGTGCGGGCGTGGCGGAATTGGCAGACGCGCTGGACTTAGGATCCAGTGGAGCACCGCTCCTTAAGGGTTCAAGTCCCTTCGCCCGCACCATTTTATATTCAAGTTTTGTTTTAATTTTATCTTGCTTCTTATTCTTGCTTGCCTATTTTCATGCAGAATTAACCTAGTTGCCGTTTTCGGGGGATATTTCTAAGATGTATATGCATTTTTAATATTCTAAACCTTTTCCTTAGGGATTTTTTCTACAAGTTCTGCAAAAACCCTTTTTTTTGTTAAAAATCAGTTATATAAATCAGTTATATTCTAGCTTTCCCAAGGCGGAACCCAACCGCCCATGGCCAACTCTGCCTCCATGGCCGCTGCCATGGTGAGGTGGTCATTGCCATGGTTACCAATGATCTGCATGCCCAGGGGCAGCCCCCTTTCGTTCAACCCCAGGGGAACCTGGGTAACAGGGAATTCCATAACATTGGCCAGCATCATATAGGTTACATCCAACGGGAAAAAGAGAGGGCGCCCATGCACGGGGGCAGGCGTAGAAAAGGAGGGGTAGAATATAACCCCGTTATCGCCCATCTCCTCCTGGAGGTGCTTTTTCATTTCCTGAGTATTTTTATCCATATCCTGCAGGAGCGATTCCATTTTCTTGCTCGTGCCTGATTGCTGCAGGTAGTTAAACATCTTTTCCATCATGATTAAAATCACAATAGGGGTGGTGTGGGAAGAACGGCGTTGAAACAACTTGTAAAGTTCGGATGGAACATCCAGCCCCCTGCCATCGGTGACTAGTTCCTCCATGGAAGATTCCAGCTTGGGCATGATGGTAGTAGCCCATATTATTGCCAGCTTGTCCATGGACTCCAACTTGCTCTTCCATGCTACCTGCACTCCCCGTTGAGCCAAGTAATCCACAAAGCGTCGCTGGGCGCGGCGCAGATCCACATCCACTCTAAATGAGCCGTGGTGCTCCACGCTGATTACTTTCAAGTTTTCCACATTTACGCCGGCAGGATCTTTTATCTCCATATGCTCACAGGAATAGTCTTGACCATCGGGGCCGGCGATTACCTGCAGAGTGGGATAAAGGTCCTCGGCGCGGCGCGCCAGCGGGCCTACGTTCATGTATTTACCTACATCCTCGCCCATCTGGGGGTAATGCCCGGTGCCGGGAACCAATCCGGAACTCGGTTTATGGCCAAACACGCCATTAAAAAAGGCGGGATATCGTATGGAACCGGCTACATCAGAACCCAATCCCAGCGGCGAGCCTCCTGCCCCTATGATAGATCCTTCACCGCCGGAACTGCCGCCGGTGATGCGTTTGGAATCGTAAGGATTGCTGCACTTGCCGTAAACATGGTTATACGTTTCAATCCACATGGCAAATTCGGGAACATTGGTTACCCCTAAAGAGATAGCCCCTGCATCGCGCAAACGGGCTACTGTGGTGGCATCCTGATCGGCGGTGACACCCTCGCGGTGAACCAGTCCGCAGGTATTGGGCATTCCTTCATGGGCCAGGTTTTCCTTAATGGTACAGGGCACCCCATGAAAGGGAGGCAATCCCCGGCCTCCAGTTTCCTTTACTTTTTCATCCGCCTGACGAGCCTCTTCCAGGGCTTCTTCAAAGCGGTACTTCACCACTGCATTAAGGGTGGGGTTTACTTCCAGTATGCGGTCAATATGGGTTTCCACGATCTTCTCCGAAGAAACTTCTCCATCACGAATTAACTGCGCCAGCCCGGAGGCGGACATAGTCAACAAAGAATCATAATTCATAAAGCTGCCTCCCCCATTAAAGTATTAAAATAAATAGTACTACATTTGAAACCATCATCCTAACGCCAGGGGCTAAGGTTGTGTGCCGGTGCAACAGAGTTTATCTATTTACGGGCCGTTTTTCTTCGCCCAAAGACATAGCGTTAGTATATTCTCTCATAAAATCAGGGGTGTCGGCAAGGTTGAGGTGTTCTATTTGAGTGGAAAGGCTCTCCACATCCCGGCGAGCCTTCCGGGAAAGAAGGAGCATACGCGCTCCCAAGCCGGCAGCGTTTCCTACGGACCTGACCTTGTGATCGGGAAATGAGGGCCACAAACCTATGGCTGCGGCGCTTTCCGGTCGCAGGTAGGTGCCAAAGGTCCCCGCCAGCAAAATTTCTTCCACATCCGACATTTCCAGTCCGTAATGCTCCAGTAGAATTTTAATACCAGCGCGCATAGCAGCCTTGGCCAGTTGAAACTCGCCGATTTCCTGGCGGTTAAGGGTAATATCTTTGCCGTCAACCGTCTCTTTGCCTGGCACCAGAATAAACTCCGGCCCTTGCTCGCCTTCCACGAAACGATCTCGGAATTGCGGAGGAATTTCTTCCTTGGGCTTAAATGTTCCCCGCGAGGTTATTATTTCCGCTTCCAGTAGAGTGGAAACAGCATCTACAACCCCGGACCCGCAAATGCCGGAAGGTTTTTCCTTGCCTATGACGCCGTATCTTATTTCTCCATTTTTGAGCTCCACACGGTTGACCGCACCAGTTGTGCCGCCCATGCCGTGGCGGAAATGAGCTCCCTCGAACGCAGGCCCGGCTGCCGTTGAACATGCGATCATGCGGTCTTTCCAGCCCAGGACCATTTCCCCGTTAGTGCCGATATCCAGAAGCAGGCGGGGTTTTTTGCGCTTGTGCATCCCGGTAGCCAGGACTGCAGCCAGGGCATCTCCTCCCACATAAGAAGAGACAGAAGGAGCCATGTAGACTGAGCCGCTGTCATTGCCGTTTAAATTAATATCAAGGCTCTGGGCAGAAACGTGAAATGCTTCCCGGATTACAGGGGTAAAGGGAGCTTGCACCAAAAATGATGGGGAAATACCCAGTAAAAGGTGCATCATAACCGGGTTGCCCACGATGACAATTTCGTCCACGGGACTGTCGCCAGCGCGGGCTTCGTCTTCCAGATTATCTATTATATGATTGATAGTTTCCACGGCACGTTTTTGCAAGCTTTTCAGGTTTTTGGGACGTTGACCGGCGTATGCGGCGCGGGAAATAACGTCTGCCCCCCAAGCTCGCTGCCGGTTCTTGCTGGAAGCTACGGCCAGGGTAACCCCCTTTTCCAGATCGACCAGGGCGCCCACGGCGGTGGTTGTCCCCAGATCCAGGGCTATGCCCAAAGGCTTCTCGGTGGCATCTGCCGGACGGAAGTCATTGAGCACCCCATCCACCACTACCGCGGTGAGCTCACCATGTTCTTCGGCCATGGTGGCCATGTTGTTGAGAAGTTCCGGGGTAGAATTTTCGGGAAGGTGCAGGTCGGCGGGAAGGTATTTTTGCATCTCTTCCCAGCAGGAAGCATCCGCCAGGCTCAAACTCACCGGATGATATTCCACTACCGGGTCGATTTGCTCCACCTTGCCGGCAAAATCAACCAGCAAATTTCCTTCATTCTCGCTGTCTTCTTCAGAAACGGCTTTGGGAAGCTCTACTATGAGGTCATGCTCTACAGGGGTTTGGCAAGCCTGAACGATGGTGCCTTCTTTTTGCCCCGGCGGGTAAACCTTAACTTCACACCCGCCGCAAGTTCCCCAGCCTCCGCAGGGAGCTTCTATATAGATGCCGTGGGTGGACAGCGCTTCCATGAGGGTAAATCCCCCCGGCACACTAAAACGAAGTCCCCAGGGTTTGACTGTGATAACTGCTTTGTGCATCTTCATCAGTCCTTTCCCTAAGGTCCTATTTACTTAATTGATTATTTTTCTTGCTTAACCCTTGCTTAATTCTTACTTAATTCTTGCTTAATTCACACTATACATGATAACCAATAACCATTACTTTGTCAGCTTGACGGTTTACCCGCATGATCTAGTAAATAAGGCAATAAGCAACTAATGTTGATCTGGTTTCAATTGTGCGGATGATAAGATACATATAGCTAATATATGGACCAAATAATAAAATAATAAATATGAAGAATTATTTTAATATTATTTTATTTTTAGAAGGACTTTCAAAAAATATGTAGATTATGTTACAATATGCACGAACTAAAGATGGTAAGCAAATTGAGCTAGCATGTAAGAGCAACTCAAAAATATATGGTCTGAATAAAGGATACAGGCAAATATTAAAAAAAACTCAATGAAAGGGTTGATGAAGGGCTGCGGGATGGTGAAGGCACCGCGCCGCAACCAGCAACTTTACAAATGGGATAAGCTTGAAACAAAAAAAAATTTAATATTTATAGATTGGCGCCTCGTCAAATATAATTCAGGAAATCATGGTTAACATTATTCTAAAGAAGATTAGCAAAGATATTGCAAACGACCCAGTTAAATGTTAAAGTAAACGAGTTAGTAACAATGAAGTCGGCCTGAGCGGGGCGCCTTTTTTATTGCTAGCTCTTTTTATTTCTTATTGCATTATTAATTGCATTATTATTTCATTATTTCATTTTGATTAACGGGGTTTGAAAAACTATGACCGATAATAAAAAAACTGTAAACGCTGATAGAAAAGAAAATAACAGCCATAACCACGATCATGTAAGGAATGTTCAAAATCACGAAACCCACGAACATATAAATTTTAAAGAACATGAAATTCAAGCCAGCAGTCAAGCCAATAATCAAGACAATAATCAAGCCAACAATCAAACTAACAATCAAAAAACCCGGGAAACTACCTGGGAAGAAGAATTTGAGAAACACCTCCATCAATTAAACCAGGATTTAATCAAAGCAGTGGACCCGGAAACCCACCAGCAGGTCTTTAATGAGGCACTGCACTTCTTCCAGGAACAGCAGAACAAGATTATTACCGCCGGAAACAAAATCCGCAAACTCCTGAGGGTTGTGGGCAAAGAGCTGGAAACCCTGGACGAAGAACCTTCACTGGTGGAATCAGAAGAATATTTTGAAACCACTCT
>Ga0207421_10008417_pt1 | contig 10705 bp, 10 predicted proteins | sample SodLakKL_010_SED_4_FD_187542 | JGI IMG/M metagenome (GOLD analysis project Ga0207421, IMG submission 187542) | Alkaline sediment microbial communities from Lake Tanatar, Kulunda Steppe, Russia - 8KL_010_SED (SPAdes) (version 2) | ecosystem: Environmental > Aquatic > Non-marine Saline and...
TCATAAACTTCCCGGGAGGCCCGGGTCAAAAAAATATTATTTCCCGTTTCCAGCATATGTTCCACGATGCCTACAATATGTTCCAGCTCTTTCCCCTCACAAAGAATTACCTCGGGATAACCGTTTCGAATTTCCCGGTGATGGTCGATCTTTGCGTATCCCAACTCTTTAAAGGGAAGGTCCTTTAATTGCTCCATGGCCTCGGAAACCGGTAAATTTCCCGCTTTGATCTGTTCAAGGATGCTTTCTATATTTTTCTCCTTCAATATTTTCATCTCCTATTTAATAGCTTAAAGGAATCTCCCTATGGTTTAGTATGATTTCCACAAACTTTTCCAAGTATTCCCGGTCAATTTCATTAAAGCGGTTTTTGATGGGACTGTCGATGTCCAATACCCCTATAAGCTTCCCCTCTCGAATCATGGGAACCACAATCTCCGATTGGGAGTCGGGGTCGCAGGCAATATGTCCCGGAAAAGCATTCACATCCTCCACCACTTGGGTCTCAAAGGTATTCGCCGCCGTTCCGCAAACCCCGCTACCAATTTCAATACGGGTACAGGCCGGCTTTCCCTGAAAGGGTCCGAGGATCAATTCCTCTTCTTTATAAAGATAAAATCCCGCCCAGTTAATATTGTCCATCAGCAAATATAATAACCCGGAAGCATTGGCTAAATTTGCCAGCCAGTCCTTTTCCTCGGCAATCAGCCCTTTCAGGTTAAGATTCAGATAGTCATAAAATTTTTTCGGATCTTCCGTGGTGATTTTTTCGATTCGATTCATAATGACCTTCCTTTCTGCAGGTATTCTTTGAATTTTTCCTTCCCTAATTATACCATTGCTTTGGTGATATGAAAATAAAAAAGCCTACCGAAGGGTAAGCTTTTAATTACCGGGTTGCGCCCGCTCTATTGTATAGATGTTATAGTCTTCCGCCTCTTCTATGGTTATATAAAGGGTAATCACTTCCCCCACATCATATACCCCTTCATTGAAATCCTCGATTACCTCTTCACCGAAACGGAATACATTCAGTTCCTGGACAAAGTCATATTCCCCGGATTCAACAATTTCAAACTCTGCAGAATTGGCATCCGCAAGTCCCATGAATCTTGCTTCCACGGTGTAGATTTCCCTGCCGACCGCGTCTTCATTATCATCTTCATCCTCATCGGGATCTAGGGGTTCCGGTTGAGGTTGGTCCACTTCGTTGGCCTCCTCGGGCTCCTCTTCCCTTTCGTTTCCGATATCACAGGCTGCCATAGTTAAAACCAGTAGCGGTATGAGCATGGTCAGGATTATCCTTCTTCCCATTTTCCCTACTCCTTTCCCTGATTTCTCCTGCCTCCTATTGATAGCGGAGAACCTCAAATCGATAGACTTTCATTTTCTCCCCTTCCATAATGCCCGCTTTTTTCGCCGCGATATCCAACTGCTTGTCCGGGGTATCCACCCCTTCCAACTCGGGAAGTAGCAATCCTCTTTTTCCCTCGTGTTCCACAACTACACCGTATTTCCGGGGATCCAGATCATCTATGGTTTCCACCAACTCTTGTTCCTTTAAAACATCTACACTGATGCTGAGTTGGTCCAGTTCCTTCTTTTCCACCGGTACAAATCGAGGATCAAAAAAGGCGGCTTCCAATGCGTTTCTGATAATTTCTTCTCCCACATGGACTTCCAACGGCTCTATCGTACCGATGCATCCCCGCAGTTCCTCCTTATTATAAAGAGATACAAAGGCCCCGGCCTGGAGGTTTTCAACGTCTTTACTCCATGTCTCATCCTCCACCTCTTTTTTAAAATCTTCAAATTTCAGTTTGTTGCCCGTTTTGATTTTTTCTTCGATGGCTCGTAGGGCCAGCTTGGCATACAGGCTTTCCGGCTTCATTATATTTCCTCCTTTGCTAATTTTTTTGAACCCAGGCATTCATGTAACCGACACCGAAGGGACCTTCATAGGATAGGACCCGGGAGGTCAATTTTCCCTCCCCCAAGATGCCAAAGCCCAGAACAATCGGCCTAAGGCCGCATTCTCCCGCGGGGCCATAAATTTCCTCGGGCATATTCATAATGTCCGCTACGTTGCAACGCTTAATTGCATTTATAATTCTTCGGTCAAACTCTTCCCCCCGTTCATCATAACCGTAGGGACCTTCGTCTTTTAGTCGGTGGGACAGATCTCCGCTGACCACAATGGTAAAAGCCCCTTCCCCGGCCTCCAGAATTTCCTGTATTTTTAATCCCAGGTCATACAACTCTTTCAATCCCAACATGCCAATGGCAATATGAATAAGCTTTGTCTCCGGAATCTCTTTTTCAATGAAATGCAAAGGGACAAAGGCGCCATGATCTAAAGATTCTTCAATAAATACCCCGGGCAAACCCTGTTCCTTGAACCCTTCTTTCAAACCTTCAATGTTTTTGGCGTCCAATTCCTTCGTCATTTTCAGGTGGGGGTATCCAAACTCCCGGAGATCGCCGGTTGTCTCCTCCCCTTCAAGAAATGCCAGCTTGTTTTGATGCACGGCCCCATGGGGCGTGATTAAAACCAGGGTATCGGGATTACCGGCTTTAATTTTTTGGGCAACCTCTTTCATTCCCTGTAGGGTTCTTTGTGCTTCCTTTTCTTTTCCCTTTCCAAGTTCTGAAATTAGGATTGGGGGGTGGGGGACGATAAACATCCCTTGAATCTGTCCCATTATTTTTCCTCCTTTAGAAATTTCCGCTTCGTACCCGGTTTAAAACCTGTTCCGCTTCCTCTTTCATCTCTAGCAAAAACTCAATATCCGTTGGCGGCTCCTGGTATCGATAGCATGGATAATAACGATTTAAATGCAAGGGGAGCTCGGGACTGATCGAGGCCAGCCACTGAAAAAGACGGATCAGCTCCTCTCTTCGGTCACTGAGCCCGGTAACCACCAATGTGGTAACCTCTATGTGAATACTTCCGTGGAGAAAGGCTATCGTTCTTTTGACCCTTTCCAATTCTCCGCCTAGAACCTCAGGATACACTTGGGCATTGAACCCCTTTAAATCAATATTGGCGGCATCTAGATAAGGGAGTAATTCTTTTAATGGCTCATTCTCAATATACCCATTTGTGACTAAAATATTCTTCAGTCCCTTTTTCTTCGCAAGCTTTGCGGTTTCCAATACCATTTCATAAAAAACGATCGGTTCATTATAAGTATAAGATATGGAAGGAACCCCGGCTTTTACTGCCCGGCTCACCACCTCTTCCGGGCTCATGTCCGTAGTGGGAGGCTTTCCCTTAGCGATCGTATAGTTCTGACAGAAAGGACAATGAAGGTTGCAGCCGAAGCTTCCCATGGACAAGGTTTGGGTCCCCCGCAGATAAAAATGAATCGGCTTTTTCTCAATGGGATCTATATGAAGCCCGGTGATTTTCCCATAGTTCAAACTCATTAAGGTCCCCTTCTCATTTTTTCGTACACCGCACTTTCCTATTTTTCCTGGGGAAATCCTGCAGTGATGGGGGCATAATGTGCATTTCACCTGATTTCCCTGGAGTTTTTCATAATACAGCCCTTCTTTCATCTCACGTCCCTCCTTTTTTTACCTGAAGAGGCGACCCCAGATCCTCTTGGCTTCTTCTTTTAATAAAGACGATTAAAAAGCGCTTGAAATTCTTCTCTTTCCAGGGCCATGGGGGTTTCTCTCAAGGACATTTCCTTCTTTTTTTCCTTCTGTTGATTCTCGTATAAAACCCCGGTGACCAGTCCATTCGTTTCCATGAGCTTTCCCATGGCCCCGTGATAACTGGACGGGTCATAAGCCCTATCCTCGGATACCGAGGTCAAATTTTTTCGAAACCACTGGTAGGTGTTTTGTTTATTAAACGTAATACAGGGACTGAATACATTAATAAAAGAAAACCCTTCATGTTCAATGCCTTTTTTAATAAGATCCACCAACTCCTCCTGGTAGCCGGAAAATCCTTGGGCTAAAAAAGTGGCCCCCGCGGATAGGCTCATCAACCCCGGTTGCAGCGGTAAGTCTTCGCTTCCCTGAGGGGTGCTCGGGGTTTTAAATCCCTGATCACTTACCGGGGAAGTATGCCCCTTCGTCAGTCCGTAGATTTGATTGTTCATAACAATATAGGTGATATTAATATTTCTTTTCGCCGCATGAATGAAGTGTCCCGCTCCAATGGCAAAGCCGTCTCCGTCACCGCCGGCGGCAATCACGGTCAAATCTTCATTGGCCAGTTTGATACCCTGGGCAATGGGGAGCGCCCTTCCATGAACCCCATGAAAACTGTAGGCCTTCATGTATCCGGAAATTCGGCCGGAACAGCCGATTCCCGAAACCACGGAAAGATCCTTGCGGGGAATTTCCATTTCCGCCGTGGCCACCTGCAAGGAACGGAGCACGGAAAAATCGCCGCAGCCTTTGCACCAGGTCGGTTCTATTCCATTGCTATAATCTTTATATTTTGCCATTATACCAGCTCCTTTATTTTGTCTTTGATTTCTTCAATCAGAAAGCCGTCACCGTTGTAGGACAATAAGGAGTCCAGTTTCTCATGGTAACCGATCTCTGCCTGGATGATCCTTCGAAGCTGAGCGCTGTAATTATTCTCCACAATTACAACCTTGTCATAATGCTCTAAGAGCTTTTTTATCTGTACTTTCGGCAGGGGTTTGATTTGCTTTATTGCCCCATAGTCCACTATGCGGTCCAGCTTTTTTACCCCTTGCTCCAGTGTAGCAAAGGTGGAGCCATAACCTAAAAACAGTATGTTATTATCCTTTTCCTGATACATTTGAATCCCTTTTTTATATTCCAAGGGTGTCATTTTTTCCATTCGCTTCTCCGTAAGTCCTCGATGATCATCCTTGGGGCTCAAGGGAAAACCGTACTCACTATGCTCTAGTCCGGTGGTATGATGGAGTCCGTTTTCCGTCCCGGGAAAAACTCTTTTGGAAATGTGATCCCCGGTATCTTCATAGCGCTTATAACTTTCCTCTCCGTCATCCAGGTCCTCCTGCCTTCCCAGTTTTCCCCGGTTAATGGTGACCCGGTCAAAGTCCAGTGCTTCAATGTTTTCATAGGAGAGACTGCGCAGGGCATCGGACATGATAATCACAGGACACTGATACTCCTCTGCCAGATTAAAGGCTTCCACCGTATCATAAAAACAGTCTTCGAAGGTGGCGGGGGCCAGTACGATCCTGGGGAAATCCCCATGTCCTCCATAATACAATGTGTTTACATCACTTTGCTCATGCTTTGTGGGAAGGCCGGTGCTGGGCCCTTTCCGCTGGGCGTCCACCACCACGATGGGCACCTCTGCCATGGCGGCAAGTCCGAGCCCTTCCATCATCAGAGAAACCCCCGGTCCCGAGGTTCCGGTAATGCTTCTTACCCCTGCATAGCTGCTTCCGATAATCATATTGACGGCGGCAAGCTCGTCCTCGGTTTGCACCACCTTTCCCCCATAGCGGGGAAGATGCTCCGATAAATACTGCATCACTTCCGAAGCCGGGGTAATGGGATAAGCGGCCATAAAGCGACAACCGCTCATAATGGCTCCAAGACCGATCAGATCATTTCCCACCGCCACCGGCCCCAGATCCTTACGGGTCACCGGCTCGATTAGATAATTAACCCCCTTAAGGCTGGTAAAATTATAATCCACGGCCCCCTGCAATACCTTTTTATTTTTCCGCACCACTTCTTCCCCTTTGTCTTTAAAGGCCTCTACGATGACGGATTCCACATATTCCGGTTCGATGTCCGTAACCCTTGTTAAAAAACCCAGGGAGCAGACGTTTTTCATAATCATATTTCCTTTATCCTTTACCACCTTGGTAATGGGCAGGGAGATAATTTCTATTTCCATCTCCTTAATAAAATCTAAATCCACTTTTAATTCCAGGGCTTCGTCGTAAAGGAGAAGTCCTCTTTTCCTTAGTTTTTTCGTGTAAATTTCCATGGTGTCTTCATCCAGGGCCATAACAATGTCCATATCGTCCTTCAGACAGCCTTTTTTATCCACACTTCCGTGGGCGATAATCGCGCTATTGCCCCCTTTGATTCTCGAAGTAAAATGTCGTTTTCCGTAAACATGGTAACCCATTCGCGAAAGCACTTGAAGGTAATACAGACCGGTGGCCAGTATTCCGTCTCCTTGGGTGCCTCCAATGAGCACTTGAATTTCTCGGTTCATTTAATCACTCCTTATGTCTTATTTATGTTTTATCGGATGGTGAAATATTCATGGACACTTCTTTTTTTCATACCCAATTTCACCTGAAATCCTCAGGGGGTTGATCAAAAAGAAAAAAGCCCGAAGGCTTTTTTTATTGTACTGTTAAGGGCAAGGGATCCCGTCAATTATATTGGATCTTTCAGGATTTATCCAAAATCTTTTTCTCCCGTGGACAGAAAAAAAGCGGATAGGGTTCCCGGACCGGTATGGGCACCAATGACTGCGGGTAAAGTGGTAATCAAAAAGTCCTTAGCTCCCACTTCCTCCTTCAGCATTTCCCGTAGCAGCTCCGCACCTTCCCGATCGTTCCCATGATTGATCCCAATCAATTGCTTGTCCAAATTAACTCCTCGCTCTTTCACAATTTCCACAATTCTTTTAATGGCTTTTTTCCGGCTTCGAATTTTTTCAAAGGGGATCAGTTTTCCATCCTCCACATTTAAAATCGGTTTGATGTTCAACAACCCTCCTACAAAGGCGGAAGTATAGCTGACCCGACCTCCCCGGTACAGGTAATTGAGGTCCTCCACGGTAAATATGTGCTCCATGTTTGGCGCGTAGTAATTCACCGCTTCCAAAATTTGTTCTTTGCTCTTTCCCTCCTTGGCCATTTCCGCTGCCCTCTTAACGATCAGTCCGGAACCCAGGGCTATACACTTGCTGTCCACCAGTTCCAGATCAAAGGTTTTTTGCCCATCATATTTTTCTAATAATTGATTTTTCGCAATCACGCTTCCTTGATATGTGCCGGATATTTCGGAAGAGAAGGCGATATAGATCACGGTGTCGAAAGCGCCTATGTATTTTTCAAAGATCTCCTCAAAGGCCGCCGGGGAAACCTGGGAAGTCTTATAGACCTTGCCCTCTTTCATATCCTCCATCATCGCTTCCGGATCAATATCCACTCCATCGGTAAAAGATTTTTCCCCAAGTTGTAACGTAAGCGGTGCTACGGTTATATCCAGCTCCTCCAGAATCTCTTTCGGAAGGGAGCAGGCGGAATCCGTAATAATTTTAATACTCATAGTATACATCCCCCTTTATTATTTTTAACTCTTAGGCTAAGAGTTTCTCCTCTATATATTATACCACGAATTTAGGTATCAAATCTTTTATCTTCAATGGATTTATGAATCCTTAGGATTTCCTCATAAAATAAGATAAGGGCAAATCATTTTTTATGATCGCCCTTATCTATTCATAATAAGATCGGAAGTAGTTATACCAGTCATTTGTTGATTTTGGTGGCGTATTATTGTTCGTAAACATCACACCTTTCTTATTTCCTTTTAGCATTCATGCTTTGCATTACTTTTTCAGTAATTACTTCTTCAGTAATAAGGTTGTTCGATGTTTTGTGTTCTAACCTAAATATAGGTTCCGTTAAACAGCTTCCTGTTTGGATGTTAGCTGCATGTTATTTAACTGTTGTACTTTTGACTGGTAGTGATCTACCGGATCTTATTATATTATTATTATACCATACTTCTCGCTTTTTAAACATACTATTGTCGGAAAATTTAAAATTTCGTCGCTTCTTCGCCGTCGCGGGCTTCCCATCGGGAAGCTCAACCCTCTGCTATCCCTAAAGAGCAGCGAATTATTCGCTGCTCCTACCATCAATAAGGAATAATGAAAAACCTTAATCAAATGCTTTTTTCTTGTTCACGATCTCCGTAATAATCCTTGGTACTTCCCGCACCATATCACTGGCAATCATTCCGTATTCCCCGGTGATCTTGGCGGCTTCATCCCCCGACCGGCCATGAATATAGACCCCGGCCATGGCGGCGCCTATCAAATTTATTTTTTGACCCACCAGGGCTGTAATAATACCGGTTAATACATCTCCGCTCCCCGCAGTGGCCATTCCCGGATTCCCGGTAGTGTTTAGGTATACATGCCCTTCTTCATCGGTGATCACGGTACTGGCTCCTTTCAATACAACAATGACGCCGTATTTACGAGAAAAATCCTTGGCTACCTTAATTCGATTTTCATTAATCTCCGGGATACTCAGCCCCGTAAGTTTTGCCATTTCTCCGGGATGAGGCGTTAGGATACAACGGCTTTTTACCTTCTTTAACAGTTTTAACATCTTCGGCAATACATTTAGGGCGTCGGCATCTAAAATCACCGGACACTTTGCCTCCCGCAGTACCCGTTCCACAATAACCTCCGTCTCCTTGCTTCTTCCAAGACCCGGTCCCAGAGCCACCACATTGCTTCGCTGAAGACTTCCCATGATATCCTCCACACCGGTAAACTCTTTTGCGTTGCCCTTGGGCACTTGAAAAGGAACCGTCATGACCTCCGTAAGCTGGGTTTCTAAAATATCATTCAGTTCTTCGGGTATTGCCAAATGGAGCATTCCCACCCCGCTTCTTAGGGCTGCCTTCGAGGCTAGGATAGCGGCCCCGGTCATGCCCCGGGATCCCGCAATCATTAATGCTCTTCCGTAGTTTCCTTTATGAGAATTCAGTCCCCGAATGGGTAAAATATCCTTTAAGGTTTTTTCCGTAATCAACTTTGCTTCATACTGGGATTTACTGATGGCCTCTTGGGGAATCCCGATGGGGCAAATTAACAGTTCCCCGTTATATTCAATGGCCGGGGCTGTAAGGTTTCCGATTTTAGGCAATTGATAAGCCACGGTTTTTGTGGCCCGAATAGCACTCCCTAAAACCTTCCCCGTATCTCCGGAGATCCCCGAGGGAATATCCACGGAGATGATTTTTCGTTTAACCTTATTGACAACCCCAATCACTTCGTTAGCAATCCCCTTTACCGGCTTGTTCAGTCCTGTCCCGAATATGGCATCCACCACAATATCGGATTTCATCAAGTCCAAATTAAAATCAATCATATCGTTTTCATCTTTTAAAACCCCAATGGATACCCGCATGGCCTGAATCGCTTCAAAATTTACCTTGGCATCGTTCTGTATGGACTTTTCATCTCCCACAATGTACACCTTTACCTGCACATCCTTATTATAGAGATGTCTTGCAACGGCAAATCCGTCCCCGCCATTGTTTCCGGTTCCACAGATGATAATCACCTTTTTCCGGTAGTCTTCATTTAAGGCTTTCATCACCTCTACCGTGGTATTCATTCCTGCATTCTCCATTAAAATCAGTCCCGGAATCTTATATTCCTTCGTGGTAATTCGATCCAACAATCGCATTTGCTGATTGTCCAGCACCTTCATGAAAAATCTCTCCCTTTTTTCAATTTGTTGTTAAACCTTCTTTTGCGCTATAGACTGTAGCTCTCAATAATGGCTGTCAGGTCTTTAGGGATCCCATTTTTCGCCATCTGATAATTGGTGATATCCCTTCGTTCCGTTACCTCCATTCCGAACCAATCCGGGGGTGCAAAAGCCTTCATGTCCTCTTCTGTTTCAAACTCCACTTCCACACTGTAAAAGCCCTGAAACTCCCCTTTATAAACATCCAACTCCGCAACAAGGCCTGCCTTCAGGGGAAGGTAGTAACGGGTCTTTTGGATTTGCATCGGAGGCCGATCTCCTTCAAGAAACAAAAATAGCTCCGAAGAAATTTCCATCTCCTCTTCCCTTCTGGTATGGGTACCCGGGCCTTTTTTGGTAAGAACGTAGTCCCCGCCGATTTTTCGGATCCTTAATTCCGGTTCACTGCTTAAATACTTTTGTATGATTTCCTTTTTCTTCACCTTGGATACGTCCGGAAGTTTTTTCACTAGAAATTTCCGTTCCCTTTCCACTGCCAACATTTACACATCCTTTCATAACACCAGTCGGTCCTCTGCAAAACTGAAATATCGATTATCCCCTACGATAATATGATCCACCACTTTTATGTCAATGGCCCCCAGGGCCTCTTTGATCCGTTTCGTTACCTGAATATCCCCCTGGGAAGGTTTGATTGACCCTCCGGGATGGTTATGGGCAAGGATCACACTGCTGGCCTGATACTTCAGGGCGGTTTCCACTACCAACCTTGGATATACTGCGGCTTCATTGATGGTGCCTTGAAAGGTTTTTGCCGCGTGGCGTACCTGGTTCTGGTTGTTTAGACAAATCAGGTAAAAACACTCGTAATGAAGATCGGTAAAAAGATGGACAGCGTACTCCCCGGCCTTCTGAGAGCTGTTCAACTGATGTTTTCCCTTGAATTTGCAACTTTGATACCGCCTGGAAAGCGGGGCTAACAAAGCAAGCAACATGGCTGCATTTTCCCCCACCCCTTCAACTTTACGGAGGTCCTCCATTTTTGCATCCAGAACCCCGGCAAGGTCTTGAAACTCCCTTATCAAGCGATGGGCGATTTCATTGGTATCCTTTCGTGGTATCCCGTAAAACAGTAACATTTCCAAGATCTGATGTTCTTCGAAGTGATCAATACCTTCCCGAAGAAAACGTTCCTTCAGCCGTTTTCGATGCCCTGCATGTATACTCACGTACCCCATCCCCTTTACCGTATTTTT
>Ga0207421_10008418_pt1 | contig 10704 bp, 10 predicted proteins | sample SodLakKL_010_SED_4_FD_187542 | JGI IMG/M metagenome (GOLD analysis project Ga0207421, IMG submission 187542) | Alkaline sediment microbial communities from Lake Tanatar, Kulunda Steppe, Russia - 8KL_010_SED (SPAdes) (version 2) | ecosystem: Environmental > Aquatic > Non-marine Saline and...
CTGATTACCCCGATTGCGATCGAAGAAGGGGTCCGCTTTGCTATCCGCGAAGGCGGGCGCACCGTAGGCGCCGGAGTAGTCACTTCGATTGAAGAATAAAAGTGTTTAAGAGAAGTTAAAAGGCTTTAAACCCTTTTGGATTAAAATTTGAAGGGGCGGGCCAATGACCCCGCCTCTTCATTATGCACAATTGTTGACATGTGGAAATAGATTGTGATAAATTGTTGTTTACGAGTTCAAGAGACAGGTGGTAATAGAAAATGCGAGTAACCATACACATGGCTTGCGAAGAGTGCAAAGAACGCAACTATACAACCCGGAAAAACAAGAAAAACAACCCGGATCGGCTGGAAGTAAAAAAATACTGCAGCCGCTGCCGGAACCATACCTTGCACAAAGAAACCAAGTAAACTTAAGGGAAAAGTGATACTTGCCGCTGTAATAATGATTGCAGTTCAAGGTTTGAACTTGCTCAAGAAAAGTAGAGGGTTGGTAAAATGGGTATAATTAAGAGGTTTAGTAAGTTTTTACAGGAAGTAAAAGCGGAAATGAAAAAAGTAAACTGGCCAACTAAGCGTGAGTTCGGTGTATTTTTTAGTATCGTATTGTCCGCAATTGCTGTTATAGGGGTATTTTTCTGGATCCTGGATAGCGCTTTTCTGGCCATCCTTCAACTGGTGATTGGTTAAAAGGAGAGTACTATGAACATCGATTCTGATACTGGCACTGACAACGGAATAGAGCAAACTCCTGAAGAGGGTACCGGGGAAACAGCGGAAAATAAGGGATGGTACGTTGTCCATACTTATGCCGGTTATGAAAAAAGGGTTAAGACCAACCTGGAACGCCGGGTAGACTCAATGGAAATGAAAGATAAAATCTTTCGTATCATGGTACCCACGGAAAAAGAGATCACCAGCCGTGGCGGACAGAAACGCACTGTTGAGAAAAAAGTCTTTCCCGGTTATGTCCTGGTGGAAATGGTCATGGATGATGATTCGTGGTATGTCGTGCGCAACACCCCGGGGGTAACCGGATTTGTCGGTCCCGGGTCAAAACCGGTTCCTTTAAGTGAAAAGGAAGCCAATCACATCTTGCGCCAGATCGGTATAGTTGAAGGAAAACCGAGAATAGATATTGATATCAACCAGGCTGTTCGGGTAGTAAGCGGTCCTTTTAAGAATTTTGAAGGCAAGGTTGAAGAAATAAACGAAGAAAAAGGCACTGTCAAAGTTTCTGTATCAATGTTTGGCAGGGAAACCCCGGTGGAACTGGAATTCCACCAGGTTGTAAAATTTTAAACATAGCTGTACGGCCCGCAAGGCAGTTACAGTGGGGAGGTAAAGTCAATGGCCAAAAAGAAAAAAATACTCGCGATAGTCAAGCTGCAGATTCCTGGCGGCAAGGCTACCCCTGCGCCTCCGGTCGGGCCGGCCCTTGGTCAGCACGGGGTAAATATTATGGCTTTCTGCAAGGAGTTTAACGAGCGGACAGCAGGAGACGCCGGTTTAGTTATACCGGTTGAATTAACAGTATATGAAGATCGCAGCTACACTTTTATTACCAAGACACCGCCGGCAGCAATATTACTCAAAAAAGCAGCCGGCATAGAAACGGCCTCCGGTGAGCCCAACAGGGTTAAGGTGGCCACGGTTTCCCGTGACCAGGTCAGGGAGATTGCCCAGCAGAAAATGGAAGATCTGAATGCTTACGATGTTGAAGCCGCCGCTAATATTATTGCCGGCACCGCCCGCAGCATGGGCATTGTAGTCGAAGGCAATTAATTATTTAGCTGGCGGAATAAGCATAGAATATTATTGTGGGAGGGCGTATTAAACGCCTGCTGAACCACGGGAGGTTATGCAAAAACATGGCTAAAAGAGGTAAAAAGTACCAGGAAGCGCTTAACCAGGTAGACCGCTACAGCAAGTATGAGCCGGAGGAAGCCGTGCGCATGGTTAAAGATTTGAGCAACCGCTCATTTGATGAAACCGTGGAGCTGGCTGTCCGCCTTGGGGTTAACCCGAAGCATGCTGACCAGCAGGTTCGCGGGTCGGTAGTGTTGCCCCACGGCACCGGCAAAACCGTGCGGGTAGTGGTCTTTGCCAAAGGTGAAAAGGTGAAAGAGGCTGAAGAAGCGGGCGCCGATTATGTTGGTTCTGACGAGCTGGTTGCCAAGGTACAGGAAGGTTGGCTTGATTTTGATGTCGCCGTTGCCACACCCGATATGATGAGTTCGGTCGGGAAGCTGGGTAAAGTCCTCGGTCCGCGAGGGATGATGCCCAACCCGAAGAGCGGGACGGTAACCTTTGAAATTGAAAAGGCAATTAGCGATATTAAAGCCGGTAAGGTGGAATACCGCACCGATAAAGCCGGCAACGTTCATGTTCCCCTTGGAAAAATTTCATTTGACCAGGAAAAGCTGGTGGAAAACTTTAACACCGTAATGGATGTTTTGGTTAAGGCTCGTCCTTCAGCGGCAAAGGGCCAGTATATTAGAAATGTCACTGTCAGTTCGACCATGGGTCCCGGGGTTAAGGTTAATCCGGGAACTGTAGCAAAAAATTAAGGTGGGAATAATTGAGTTAATTCTTTAACAACAGTATACGTTTTTTCCGTAGACGGCAGGCACGATAATTGTTTAATGGTTTTAAGGCCCCCTGTCCAGGAAAACGCTTGCTTGATATACGTCTCATTGTCTTTGACGTTCACGGGGTTTTCTGTCTGCGGAAAACCCCGTTTCTGTTTGTGCTGTAAGGAGGTGAATGATTTGAGTACCAGGGAAACTAACAGGAAAGCTAAAGAAGAAATGAAAGATGAAATTAAAGAGGCGCTTACGAAGGCAGAACTGGTTGTGGTCACCAACTACCGGGGGCTTAATGTCCAAAAAATAAATGACCTGCGGGGGCAATTACGTAACGAAGAATGCCAGTTTCGGGTTACCAAGAATACGATGAACCGCTGGGCCTGCCGCGAAGCAGGTTATGAGGAACTGGAAGAGCTGTTTGAAGGGCCTACCGCTATAGCATATGCCGAAGGAGATCCGGTTGCCGCTGCGAAAATATTTAATGATTTTATCAAGGAAAATGAAGCTTTCGTAATTAAGGGCGGAATGTTGTCGGGGATGATGGTAAATCCGGAGCGGATCAAGGAACTTGGTGAAATCCCATCCCGGGAGGTTCTGCTGTCTAAAGTTGTTGGTGGAGTGCAGGCTCCCATATCAGGCTTGGCCGGTGCATTAAGTGGAACCCTGCGTCAGCTGGTCGGAACCATCGATGCGGTTCGGCAGCAGAAAGAAAGCGCTTAATCACTATGTGTTGTAACATGATTTGGTTTCATTTAACTGAAATCAATGTGCATATGGTTTGAACAAAAGCCTAAAAGGGCTTTTAAATAGATCTAATTTTAAAAAATAAACCACACATATAAAGGAGAATGTTTGAAAATGGCAGAGAGCAACAAAGTAAATGAAATTATGGAAATGATTAAAGGAATGACCGTTTTGGAGCTTTCCGATCTGGTCAAGGCTCTTGAAGAGGAGTTTGGGGTAACCGCAGCAGCCCCGGTAGCTGCCGGTCCTGCTCCTGCTGCAGAAGGAGCCGCCGAGGAAGAAGAACAGGACGAGTTTGATGTCATTCTCACCGATCCCGGCGAGAAGAAAATCCAGGTAATCAAGGTAATCCGCGAAGTTACCGGGCTCGGACTCAAGGAAGCAAAAGCGATGGCCGATGAACTGCCGGGCACCGTGCAGGAAAAAGTCAGCAAGGAAGACGCCGAAGCAACCAAGGCCAAAATCGAGGAAGCAGGCGGCGTAGTCGAGCTGAAGTAAGCTAAATAATTAAAGCGGGATCAATCTCAGGCGGGAGCGTTTATCAATGCTCCCGCCTTGTTTTTCGTGCGCCCGGCATGGGCGTTAACTTGGCGGTGAAAGTCCGCTGTGGGTTTGGCAGTGGGAACCACTAGCTGAAGGCAAGAGTGTCCGCCGCGGGGTGGAATCTGAAGGAAGCCTGAGGCAAATTCCCGGCACGATGAACAAGAATCGCATACAAGGCTGAACAGGGGCGGATGAGTTTGCGAAGCAAAACGAAGTCCGACTCTGCTCGAACCCCACACTGTACGGGAGTTTCCTCCAGGACTTCGTCCTTCCAGAAACTCCCTCCCGGGGCACGATCCCCCTGAAAATATTTCCAGTTAGCAAAAAGGCCCTGCGGGATACAACCTGCCGGGTCTTTTTCGTTAGTGTGAATAAAGTATATCCTGGTTATGCAGGCCTAGGGAGTATGCCCTCATGTAATTAATACCAAGTAAGTTTAACTTTAAACCAGGGGAATAGCTATATGCTCAAATTAACATCTATTAACAGGTTACCCCAGATTGCTTCTGTGGCCTTGGTTTTTATTAACTAACTATATTTCTTTAGGGTCCTCATAGTGTAAAGTTATTGTACTTTCTATGCTATAATATAGACATGGCAGAATATAACTTTACTCGGTATTTTGAAAAAGAAGTCCTTCGCAAACGTCCTTATTTGCAGAAAAGATGGTGCATCTATGTGGTGGAAAATCCAATTGCTCAAGAAATGCAAGAATACAATCGTTACCGTTTTTTAAGGAGAGATTGAGGAACTAGATGGTAAGGTATTAAGAGTTGTAACTTTGGAAGATAAGAAAACCATACACAATGCTTTTCCGGACAGGAGGTTTAAAAGATTAAGTTAAATTATTATACTGACACAGATTCACTGTACATTGATTTATCCGAAAAGGAAAGTGTTGAAACAATAGAAATTGCCCTTGGCATTAATCTTGATTTAGATGAGGCAGGGGAAGCAGTAGGAATTGATATAGATAACGCCAGCAAAAAGCTCAATTTAGAAGAACTCACTATTAACCAACTTCCTTCAAAGGTTGTAGTTGCTCAGTCGGAACAGTAAGTCTTTGGGAGTTTCCTCCAGGACTTTGTCCTTCCCAGAAAATCCCTCAAGGTTGCTATCCCCCCGTCCCTCTGCTTCATTTGAAAACAGGGTTCTACTCTCACATTTGGAGGCAGGTGATTGGCAGGAGCATGGGTATAAAAAAAACAAGTGATAGTGTAGTGAATAATCAATCCGGCAGGGGGTATGATGTTATTGTCCTTGGTGCAGGCCATGCCGGTTGTGAAGCGGCGCTGGCTGCTTCCCGCCTGGGCTGCCGAACCCTCCTTTTAACCTTAAACCTTGACATGGTTGCTTTTATGGCCTGCAACCCTTCACTGGGCGGGCCGGGTAAGGGGCACCTGGTAAGAGAAATTGATGCTTTGGGCGGAGAAATGCCTCGCGTAGCCGACCAAAATATATTGCAGGTGCGGATGTTAAATACCGGTAAGGGACCGGCCGTTCAAGCTCTGCGGGCTCAGATAGACAAGTGGGGTTACCAGCGGGAAATGCGCAGGGCTTTGGAAAAAGCAAATGGTTTAACCCTGCGGGAAGATATGGCCGAAGAAATTATTAGCGAAAAAGGAAAAGTTGCCGGGGTGAAGGGGCGCAGCGGTGCATATTACCCGGCCCGGGCGGTAGTTGTTTGCAGCGGGGTTTACCTCAAAGCCAGGCTTTTCCTCGGTGATTTAAGCTATGACGCCGCTCCCGGCAGCCTGACCCCTTCTTTAAGCCTGGCCGGCAGCCTGCAGGAACTGGGCATTACCCTGGAGCGCTTTAAAACAGGAACCCCACCCCGTGTACACCGGGCCAGTGTTAATTTTTCCGGACTGGAAGCGGTCCATGGAAACCCGGATGCCCCCGGTTTTTCTATCGCCAGCAGAGGGGTTCCTGCCGGGCAGATTCCCTGCTGGATGACTTATACTAACCCGGACACACATGCAATAATCCGGCAGAACTTTTCCCAGGCGCCTGTTTACAGCGGCCTGATCAAGGGGGCGGGTCCCCGTTACTGTCCGTCGATTGAAGATAAAGTTGTGCGCTTTGCTGATCGCGATCGCCACCCGATTTTTATCGAGCCGGAGGGCGCTGATATTGATGAGCTTTATTTGCAGGGGATTTCAACCGGGCTTCCCCCAAATGTGCAGGAAGAATTTTTACGCACGATAAAAGGGTTGGAAGATGTGGAAATTATGCGCCCCGCTTATGCTATCGAATATGATTACGCCCCGCCAATCCAGCTCAAAACCTCGCTGGAGGCGAAAGCTGTCGAGGGTTTGTTTATGGCCGGCCAGATCAACGGGACAACCGGCTATGAAGAAGCAGCTGCCCAGGGATTAATCGCCGGCATCAATGCACACCTTTTATTAAACGACAAGGAACCTCTTGTATTAAAGAGAAATGAGGCCTATACCGGGGTGATGATTGATGATCTGGTGACAAGAGGGGTCAGTGAGCCCTACCGCATTTTTACCTCGAGAGGCGAATACAGGCTGCTTTTGCGCCAGGATAATGCCGATTTACGCCTGACAGAAAAGAGCAGGTCCATCGGCTTAATTGATGAAGAGCGCTACAAGCTGCACCTGGAGAAAAAAGTTTTTATCGAATCAGAGCTGGAGCGTCTTGCCAGCACCAGGCATAATCCCGGCAGCGACATCGATAATTTTCTGGCCGGTTACAATTCTCCGTTGTCCCGGAAACCGGTTACAGCCCTTGAACTGATCAAAAGACCGGAAATTACTTATCCCTCCTACCTGGCATGGGAAAACAGGGATAACCCCTCTCTACCTCCCGGTACGCTTGATGAACTGGAAAATCAAATAAAATATGCGGGCTATATTGCCAGGCAGGGTTTAATGGTGGAAAAAACCGAGCGCATGTATGATAAAAGAATTCCGGAAGATATCGACTATCAAAAGGTTCTCAATTTATCGAGCGAATCCAGGATAAAGCTGGAGCGAATCCGCCCGGCTACGATCGGCCAGGCCGGAAGGATGGAAGGCGTAAGCCCGGCTGATCTTTCTATCCTGCTACTTTACCTGGAGAAACCTGAACTGCTGGCCAAAGTGCGAACGGGCGAACCGCGCCCGGATGGCAGCGATCAAAAAGACAGGGTGGATCAGCATGAATAATGTAATGCAACCCAATCAACCCGGCTGGTATTATCGCCTGAGCTATTTTTTTAAACGTAAATTTGGAGAACCCGTATATAAAATCCCTCTTGATGCCGGTTTTTCCTGTCCAAACCTGGATGGGAAGATCAGCACAGAAGGCTGCAGTTATTGCTACAACCCTTCTTTTGCGCCTATGGCAGGTAAAAACAAGGAGGGGGGCAATCCTTACCCCATTACCGAACAGCTTAACAGGGGTTTGAAAAAGAAAAAAGACGCTAAGTACCTGGCTTATTTCCAGGCCTACAGCAATACTTACGCACCGGTCGCAGACCTAAAGGCTGTTTATGACGAGGCCCTGCAGCATCCGGCTGTAGTCGGTTTAAGTATAGCGACCAGGCCGGATTGCATTACGGAAGAAATACTTAAACTGCTGACTGGTTACGGGCAAAATCACCATCTCTGGGTGGAATACGGGCTGCAGTCATCACATGACCGGACTTTAGATATAATTAACCGGGGCCATGATGTTGCCGCTTTTACCGGGGCGGTAAATAAGACCCGCGGACGAGGTATTTTTATCTGCGCTCACATCATCCTCGGTCTGCCGGGGGAAACCGGGGAGATGATGTTAGAGACAATTAGCTACCTCAATAACCTTGGTGTAGATGGCGTTAAGTTTCATCACCTTCAGGTGATAAAAAACACTGCCTTGGCCAGGCGGTATTTAAAGCAACAGTTCCCGGTTTTTGATGACGAGGAGGAGTACATCAATATTTTATGCGATTGCCTGGAAAGACTGGCTCCGCACATTGTGGTGCACCGTTTGGCCAGCCAGGTGAATTCAAGTGAGCTTTTAATCGCTCCCCGCTGGGGCAAGGGGCCCGGAGAGATAGCTGCCGGGGTTGAGAAGGAATTAAGAAATCGCGGCACCTGCCAGGGATACCACACCGGTGATGTGATTTAAAATAGAAGCACGCCCCCCTGAACGGTTTATTTCGAGGAGATCACCACATCTTCAAACTTGATATAAGGCATCAGGCTCTGTCCATTATTGATTCGTTCTTTGGAAATTCCCCGGATATTTTCAAACATCGTAAAAAGATTTCCGGAGACCATGGTCTCTTTTATGGGGAATTTAATCTCTCCTTGTTCAACGTAATAGCTGTTTTTGGCGATGCCGGAAAAATCTCCGTTGGGCGCAGGCATCCCTCCGGAAAACCTGGATAGAACAATCCCCCGGTCAATGGATTTTATCAATTCCTGGAAGCTCTCTTTTCCCGGTTCAATTACCAGGTTTGCTCCCGTGGAAGGCCCTCTCTCGTACCCGGTTTTTAGCGCGCCGTAGTAGTCGAGCAAGTAGTTTTTCAATACTCCGTTTTGAAAAATATAATCATTCTTTTGGATAAAGCCGTCTCTGCCAAAGTATTCTTTTACCGCTAAATCTTGTGAATCCGGTTCGGTTCTTAAGGTAAACTTTTCATCCAACACCTTTTGATCTAGTTTATCCTTGAATTTCGATACGCCTGAGATCAAGTAATGGTTAGCTAAATGGGCCAGTAAAAATGTAATAACTTCGTTCATGCAGTCCGGGGTAACGATTACCTCTCCTGCAAATTTATTATCTTTAATGCCCTTCGGGTCCAGCTGTTCAATAGACTCTTTCAATAAATGTTTTAATGATCCCGTATCCAGCAGGCTCTTTTCCAGGGTATTAGTGGTTTGAACGGTGTGATTAAAAGAGGAAGTCTTTTTCCCCTTTTTGGCAAAAAACATAATCATAAAGCTGTATAAATCATCACTGGAAGAAAGGCTGACCCCGTTAGAGTTTTCGTAGTAGCTGCGAGTGTCTAAATGCTCTAAAACCGCTTCTTCAATGATTAAGTCTTCGTAATCTTGGCGCACCTCCACTAAAAACTCTTTCATTCTTTGATGCATTATATCGATATCTGCGCCGGTTTTTTGTTCTTCAAAGTGTTTTTGCACCTTTTCCGCCGGGATGTCGTTGGCCGGGTCGGCCTCTGAATTTTTGGCGTTTTCGATTACTTCTTCGATTGCTTCCTTTATAGAGGCATCATCTATTTTGTTGATTTTAATCGTGTCCTTCTTCTGGTCGATCAGCGCCGCGATTTCCAGGTTATATTCTTCCAAGCTGCGCAGTAAGCTTATCTCCCCGGAGTGAATGTTTAATTCTTCCTTGCTTGTGCTGGTTAAATTTACTTCTGCTTTTTCTGCCCCTTTTTCTTTTAATCCTTCAAGGCATTTTTTCAGAGTATCCATTTTACCGTCCCCCTATGTTGACTTTGCATTTGACGGCAGGGCCGCCCATCCCAACCGGAATCATTTGCTTTTTCCCACACATCCCGGCATTAGACCAGGACATTTCACCGGAAACCATATCAATGGTTTTAAGCATGTCGAAGGCCACCCCTGAAATTGTGGTATCCTTTATGGCGCGGCCAAGCTTGCCCTTCTTGATCTCGTAACCGTTGGGCACCCCAAACATGAACTCGCTGGTGGAATCGGCCTGCCCGTTGCTGGGCCTGGTGAGGTAGTAACCGTCATCGATGGAGGCGATCATATCCTCCAGGCGGTCTTTACCGGGCATGATTGCGGTGTTTCGCATGCGAACCAGCGGTTCGTCAGAGAAAGAGTAAGCCCGGGCATTACCGGTAGGCTCAAAGCCTAAGTCTAAAGAAAGCGTTTTGTTGTTCATAAAGGTCTGCAGCACGCCGTCTTTGATAATAACGGCATCTTTTGGCTTGGTTCCCTCATCATCCATATATACGGGCACGGGGCATACTTTGCCATCATATTCATGGGCAAAATCTACCATGGTTACCAGTTCACTGGCTACCTTTTCTCCCAGGTAGTCCTTTGCCACAGAGCCGCTTTTAACCAGGTCTGCTTCCGTGGTATGGCCGATTGCCTCATGGGCCAGGATGCCGGCTAATTTTGAATCCAAGATCACATCCTTATAACCTGCTTCCGGATAAACCCCTTCCGCCTTAGCCTTAACCTTTTCATAGATCTGATCAATTTCTTCAAATAAAGCCTCCGGCCTGTCGAAATGGTCTTCAAACTGGCCAAGGCCGCCGAAGACTTCGTAGGTGTCGAATGTGCTGCCATCTTTTTCTAAAGAAAGGTTAATCATCAATACCGTTCTCGGAACCAGGCTGTATCCCGCGGCCCCAAAGGAGGTAACCAGGCTCTTTTCCATATCCAGGGTGTTAATCACAAAAGTTGTTGATTTTAAGTCGGGATAGGTCTTTGTGGCATACTGATAAAGGCTTTTTAAAAAAGAGATCAGGTTTTTTCTTTTTATCCGCTTTTTCTTGGTGGAAAAATCTTTCGTCACCTCAAAACTTTCACCGGGTAAAGCCCCCTTATTGCTTTTTTCCAGGTTAGATAGCATCAAGGCATTTTCCTGTGATTTTTTCACAACCTCTTTGGCGGTATCCTCATCAATTACCGGGCTGGAAGCAAATCCAAACACCCCCTTGTGGTAGACCCTTGCAGAAATTCCACTGGAGGTATTTTTTTCATTCCTGACCAGGTTTCCATGGACCAATGCCAGGGCGACCGTGGAGTTCTTTTGCAGCCTCAGTTCGGTATGTTCCGTTAAGCTTTTTTGAAAATCCTTTAGATTTTCTAATCTCACATTAACCCCTCCCAGAAAAA
>Ga0207421_10008419_pt1 | contig 10704 bp, 10 predicted proteins | sample SodLakKL_010_SED_4_FD_187542 | JGI IMG/M metagenome (GOLD analysis project Ga0207421, IMG submission 187542) | Alkaline sediment microbial communities from Lake Tanatar, Kulunda Steppe, Russia - 8KL_010_SED (SPAdes) (version 2) | ecosystem: Environmental > Aquatic > Non-marine Saline and...
CTTGATTTTCAACAAGGCGCAGGATAAAATCGCTCAAGCCTTACTTCACAAGGAAGTTGAGAAAGATATCCTGAAAGCGAAGGAGAGCTTCGATCATGGGATCTTTATGGGATAAGAAAAACACCGGAAATCAACACCAGATCATAAACCGAATAGATTAACCGCCTTCAGGTTCAACGATGCAACCGGAGGGCGGTTTTTGATTTCTCTTTTTGTGTTTTATAGATTGATGAGATTTTTTCTTGAAAATGGGTAGAAGATAAATAAGGCTCCAGCAAATGGCCAATGAATGAAGTTAATCGATTATGAGACATTTCAAGGAGGGTTTTTTTATGAGTAAACTTGCGGATCAAAAATGCATTCCATGCAGTGTGGGTACACCCCCAATGGAAAAAGATGAAATTGATAAGTATGAAAAAGAGTTGAATGAGGAATGGCAGGTTATCGATGAGCACCATCTGGAAAGAGTCTTTAAATTCAAGAATTTTAAGGAAGCATTGGACTTCACTAATAAAGTGGGAGAAGTGGCGGAAAAGGAAGGTCATCATCCTGACATTTCCCTCGGTTGGGGAAAGGTAAAGCTCACCGTTCTCACCCACAAGATTGACGGCCTCAGTGAAAGTGATTTTGTCTTTGCCGCAAAAATTGATAAGATCGAATAGAACAAAAACTTGTAAACCGCCTTTAAGAAATCCTCTCGGAGCTTAAAGGCGGTTATTCTTTGTCAAATTTCTTTGTATGTTTCTACGCTCGCTTTGATGGGAGCATTTTCAGAATCATGCCCATTGCTACAAGCAGCATCACGCCAAACATGATCACTAATCCGTATTCCTGGGTTTCCATAAAATAACCCGGACTTTGAATGAGGGTATAGATCAGCATTCCCATTGATAGAAAGTACATCTTTTCCCCCCAACCTTTTCCGGTTAGAACTCCATAACCTCCGAGTATTAACAGTATTGCTGTGAGCCCTTCGGCTATAATATGCATACTGATTCGGATCGGTTCTGTTTCAAGCTCCGGAATTCCCCCGATGAGATAGAAGAAAATCCACATACCGATCATGGAGACTCCGATCACCATGGAATAAGCGGAAACAGCTCTTTTCAATCCCATTGACTTCACCCTTTCTTTTTCTATAGTGTGAAATACTCTTTGATTTTTTCTGCAGTTTCTCTCGCTGAGAGTTTAGAGTTATCAATCTTGATATAGTTTTCAAAAGGGATCTCCCCCTCATGACTCACACAGCGGTAAATCCGACTATCGTTGATCAGCCTCTCTTTTGATATTTCGATATCCCTCTTTGATGCTTTATGTTTTAGTCGGTTTTCCGACACATTTCTCTGCAAACGGACATCTTCAGGCGCTACCAGCTCAACATAATAGATTTCAGCACCCTTCTTACGAAATATTCCGGACACATGCTCCACATACTCCCAATCCTCTTTCAAATCAAACGCCCACATATATGTAAAAATCATCCCTGCATTTCTGCTTATGGAGAACTCTTGGAATATGACTTCTCTCAACTTTTTGATGGTTTTTCCTTCATAATAGCCGAAAATCTCAATCACCGGTTCAATGGTCATGTGATTATGGAAAAGTCTAAGGCCTGTCATTTTCATCAGTTCCTGTCCCACAGTCATTTTTCCTACCGCTGCGTCTCCGATCAAAAATACAAATTTCATCATTAATCCTCCTTATGATCTTTAAAATCATGTCACTTTTCTGTCTGTGTCCTTAATTACGAGTAAATCTCTGCTCCAGTTTCATTTCTAATTGACAATCGAAGGGCTCTTTTTCAATTAATCCCTTGTGCTTGAATGTTGATTCACTGCAACCGAGATTTTGATAAAACCTTTGTGTTTCCTCCGAGGAATGGGCAGAAATATATAGACTCTTCGCTCCTTTTTCCCACGCCAATCGGCACATAATGGAAAACAGTTCAGTACCGATCCCTCTTCCCCGTTCTTTATTTGAAACGTGAAGACTCGATAATTGGAGATATTCTCCATGATCTCCGAAAAAATGATTCTCCAGAGATGCAAAACCTGCCAGCATTCCATTTAGAAATGCTCCAACAACTCCCCCGCCGGTTTTTACAGTGTTTTTCAGATCCATCGTTAAATCTTCAAAGTCGGAGTCTGTCCATTGTTCTGTAAAAGCAATCTTCTTTAGAATCCATTGACCTTCCACTTGTCTCCAACATCTCTTTACTTCCTGATAACGATCAAACTCCTCAAAAAGATTTAAATCTATTTCACCTTCAGTGAGACTTTTATAAAGAACTCCATTCTTCCATCTATTCATACATCTCCGCCAGCTTTCCAAGTTGTTTTCCTTCAACCCGATACACCGTCCATTCATCCATAGGAATTGCTCCCATTTCCTTGTAAAATTCAATCGATGAGGTATTCCAGTCAAGACACCACCAATCAAGGCGTCCACAGTTTCGGTCCACTGCGATTTTTCCTAAAAACGATAGGAGGGTCTTTCCATACCCCCTTCCCCGATATTCCGGCTTTACGAAAAGATCCTCGAGATAAAGATTCGCCTTTCCGAGAAAGGTGGAATAGTTATGGAAAAACAAAGCAAACCCTACGGGTTTTCCTTTTTCTTCCCCAATGACGACCTCCGCCTGTTTTTTTATAAAAAGAGATTCCTTGAGGTCTTCCTCCGTTGCAACAACCTGATCCAACATCTTTTCATATTTCGCCAGACCTTTGATCAAGTCGAGAATCAGGGAAACATCCTCCTCATCTGCAAAGCGTATAGTAAATCCGTCAATCTTTGTTTTATAAGACATTTTTTGCAAACCCTCCTTTTTGTAAACTGATATTTGTCGACTATAATCTGCATTTCTGAGTTCTGCAGTGCATAGTACTCTTCCGTTCTTTTCTTTTTAATACCCTGTAAAAAGTCCCCTTTATCTATTATACCTCAAAGGCTGTTTTGTGGTAAAATCAAAAGTAAATATCGTTTTGGGGGTTATAACTGTGATTATTGCTGAAACTCATCGATTGATTTTAAGAACATTGAATGAAAGTGATCTTGATGCTCTGATGAGTGTCTGGGGAGACCAGGAAGTCATGCGCTACTCCGGAGGTGCCGGAACCCGGGAAAGGGAAGAAAATGCGTTGAAGTTTTACATTACACTCTATAAGGAAAATGGGTACTCTCCTTACGCGGTCATTGAAAAAAAGAACCAAGGGTTTCTTGGAGTCTGTGGATTTAATCCGCCCTCGGAGAATGGTGAAATAGAGTTGGTGTACCACTTTGCGAAAAAACATTGGGGGATGGGATATGCCACAGAAGCAGCCGAAGCCTGCATTGATTATGCAAAAAATCATTTTCTTACCGATAAAATCGCTGCATTTATCGACCCGGAAAACATCGGGTCTGAAAACGTACTGAAAAAGCTCGGGTTTGAATACAAAGGAGCAAAGTTTCATCAGGGAAGTCAAAAAATCGAACCCTATTTCGTACTCACTCTTTAATTCTTTGGGAAATTACTCAATCTGGATGCAGATTTTCCTTTGTGTTTTTCTTTGGATAATCGCATACTATTGTTTGAAATATTCGACAGGAGGAGTTGAAATGAAATTCTTTTCATTGCTACGGATTTTCTGATGCTTGCGGGTTTTCTTTTAGGTTTCGCAATCATTGCCGGTATATTTGGACTGGAATGGGTGATTAAAGCATTGATCATCTTACTATTTTCCCTTTTTAAAGAGATACGTGTTCTCAATGAAACTATAAAGCAACACATAAGATAAGCAGGGACTTTAGAAGACCCTGCTTATTTTATACCTAAATATTGCCGCTTGAGTTATTATATTCGTTTACGGAAAACATAGAGCCAAAGCCCAATCCCTGCTCCAACAACGATGATCAAAAGCCACAGGATGCCTCCTGCTCCCTGGTCTTCATCTTCTGGAATTTCTTCCTGGAGATCATCTGAAACCGGTTCATCCTGATCTCCTTCAGTTACACGAATGATTGTTGCGGTAAGGGGCGCCAGGTTAACCGCCTCAGAACTTACTGAAACTCCCACAGGATTGGAAATCTCCCGGGTTCCCGCCTGTTCTGCATCAACTAAAATCTGTGCAGAGCTAAGATCTCTTGTAACCGAAAAGGTTCTTTCGATTTCATCTGCATTGATAAAGATATAGTAGGATTCTTCTTTCTCATTGCTGTGAGCTCGATATGCAATAGCCAGATCATCATCCTCAATTTCCGGAACCTCCAGCAACACGACAAGTTCCTCAATCTCTACCATTGTTCCATGATTAAACGCGTCTGTGGATCGCCGAAGAGCGATCATCCCCTGAGTGAATTCTTTCGTTTGAACATTAACCGGATATGCATCAGCATCACTCACTTTCTCCCACTCAAAACGATTAATGGCGTCAGTGGAGTCATAGGAGTCATGGATGAAGTAGGGATATTCAAAGGAACTCCCTTCCCCATCGGTCATAAATGTGGATTTATAAGGTGCATTTTCTTCAGCCACTTCCCCGATGAAATCCTCATGACGAAACTGTTTCGTCCGTCCGTATTCCTGTCCTCCGTGAATAAATGGAGTTCCCTGAGATGTTAAAACCATAAGGTTCCCAAGGCGGATCCGCTGATGAATCTCTTCTTGATGATCCTTCGGATCCTTTTTGATGGAATAGGCGATGACATCGTGTAGTGTCAGATTATCATGGGCAGCAATATAGGGCACCACATCACCGGGATTTGTCGCCACAAAGTTTCCGGGAGCTGCGGTCAGGTTTCTGAATATCCTGTTAACATCCCTTGCTCCACCTGTGATAAACCGGGGTTCACCCTCACTTCCAAATCCTGATTTCAGTTCATTGCGAAAATCATCAGAGAAGGATCCCACACTTTCCGTATAGCGCATCCACTGCTGATCCGCAGCCTGTATATCTTCGTGACCTTCATCTCCTACATAAGTGACCCAGCCTTCTCCGATCATGAGGACGTCGGGATTCACTTCCTTCGCTTTATCATAGGCCATCTGTATAGTTTCCGCATCATGGTCTCCCATCATATCAAAACGGAAACCGTCCACTTTATATTCTTCAACCCAGTGCATGATAGAATCCACAAGTATACGCCTTGACATAAAATGAGTGGTTCCAAGACGACCTCCTCCAAAGCTGACTCTGGATGTTCCATCTGCGTCCATAAAATGATAATAGTTGGGCTCAAGATCTTCGAAAATATGAACCCGGGCTGTGTGGTTATACACCACATCAAGGATGACTCCCATTCCCCGGGAATGAATGTCATCAACGAGAATCTTGAACTCTTCAATACGCTTTGTTGCATCATCAGGGTCTTCCGAATACATGCCGCTTAGAGAAAAGTAGCTGTGAGGATCGTATCCCCAGTTATAGTTGTTCTGCGTGGAGGAATACTCCATAAGACGTTCCCCCGCCTCGTATTCATTTGCAAAAAAGTAGCTCATCACCGGCAAAAGCTGAATGTGGGTGACACCTAAATCCTCAAGATAATCCAATCGCTCTTGAAAGGCTGCAAAGGTTCCGAAGCGATGTTCAAGCTCACCTTCAATGGAGGGATCGGAAGTAAAGTCCCGGACATGAAGCTCATAGATTATTGCATCCTCACGCTTTTCAAAGCCTTCAATGTCGGCAAAATCCAGTTCGGGACCGATGGTTGAAGGATTCACAATCGCAGCTTTCCCGATATAATTATTATCGGGATCCCCGGAGTTCCATGTGGCCATGGATGGGGCATAGGGATCCAGTGCAAGGGTTGTTTCCCCGCCGCGGGTAATTTGGTAATGATAGTAGTATCCTTCAAGATTTTCAACGCCGGTGTTTTCCTCATCAAGGGTTACGGACCAAACTCCCCGATCACCCATGGTCAGCTCCGGTTCTTGAGTAACCACTTGGTACTGATCATCCCTGTCATAGAGAACCACTGATATGGAATCCGCACTGGGAGACCACAGCTTCAATTCCGCTGTACCATCTTCAAATAAAGCAACGCCCAGATTTCCCTCATAGGCATAGATCTCATCTTTCAAACGCCATCCGATTGAAGCCTGCTGCTCATATTCCTCATATCCTACGGTAAATGGAGCTTTTTCAATCGAAAAGTCACCGCTTACCCTCACTCTCCTGCTTCCCTCCATAATAAGCAATGCTCCGGGTTCCACAGGATTGCCATCAACGTCTTCAATTTCAATTATATCAAGCATTTCCTGTCTCGTCAGACCGGAAGTTGTGGTAAAACCAAGCTCCATCAATTCTTCAGACAGGAGCTCAGCCCTCTGAAGAATAACATCCAACGTGTAATCAGAGCTTGTATATACGGTTTGATCTCCTTCTCTCAAAAAAACCTCGTTATACTGATCCAGATTGCCAAAGCCCATATCTCCCGTCTGGGATCCCGACTCTCTGTCTACCAGGAGAAAGCCTACCTGCTGGGCCCCTTCCGCCAAAGGAATATCAAGATAGGCACCAAACTCGCCAACCTGATCGCTATCAAAGGGTATCGCCCCTTCGGGCCAGTTTCTTGAAGGTTCCTCCACATCATCCCAGATCCAAAGACCCCAGGGCTCGTAGGGTTCCTCATCTTTTTGAAAATGCACCCTGATATGCCCTTCGGGCACTTCGGTTTCAGCTAGTGCCTCCAGTTGCACAGGAGCCATCACTGTAAAAAGACTGAGCAGCATCAATAAAATTATTCCCTGTACCATTCTGACTTTTGTTTTTTTCTTCATTACTATTCCCATCCCTTCATCAAACGATATAGATTTTTCTCTATTTTATCATTGATTGGCATCTTTTGGTATCCGTTGAAAAATATAACCGCCTTCGAGCTCTCATCAATAGCAATACAAATCTCGGGGCAACTTCTTCTTATGAAAGAATCTGTTCACACTAAAACTATCTTCAGGTGATCGGTTTTACCTATGGAACTTAGTCAATATCCTCCCTTGGATTCCTAAACTTATGGTATAATACTCTTTAAACAAGCAATTCATTTCGCTTATCACTCATAGGGAGGTCCGGTCATTGAAAAAAATAAGATTTCCCCACTCCTATGTATTAATATTTTACGTCATCGTTTTTGTGACGATCCTTACATATATCCTCCCCGCCGGAAGCTTTGAGCGGTCTGTTGATAAAGAAACGGGGATTACTTATGTTGTGGCAAATTCCTATGAAGGATTGGACCGCAATCCTGTAAACCCCTTCGAGATGTTTGAAGGCATCCTGGAGGGAATGCTTGATGCTGCCGATGTAATCTTTTTTGTGCTGATTGTGGGAGGTGCCTTCGGGATCATTCAAAAGACCGGTGCATTAAACATCTTTCTGGGACATGTTGCCCGGCTGAATCAACGGCGGGGAAAGTTTTTGATCATCCTGATTATGGTAGTTTTTTCCCTCTTCGGAACCTTTTTCGGAACGGCGGAAGAAGCCCTCCCCCTTTACCCCATTTTCATTTCTGTTGCTTTGGCTTTGGGCTACGACTCATTCACGGGAGTTGCCATGATCCTCCTTGGCACCGGAGCTGGTTTTGCTGCCGGGATTCTTAATCCTTTTACCACAGGAGTTGCACAAATTTTAGCTGAATTGCCATTATTTTCCGGCTATCAGTTTCGAATTTTGGCCTACGTCCTCCTTCTGGTTCCCACGATTTATTACGTTCTCCGCTATGTAAAGAGAATTGAAAAACATCCTGAAACAAGTCTTACCTATGAAGGTGATCAGTTTAGAAATAAACAGCTGAATTTTGATGAAATCCCAAAGCTTGAAAATAAACATATACGGGTTTTAATTGTTATGATCTTCTCAATGCTGTTTTTAATCTATATCGTCTCCTTTTGGGAGTATTCCACCACACGAATGGCGGCAGTGTTTATCATGATGGGGATTCTGTCAGGCATCGTTGCTAAGCTTGATTCATCCATGATTGCATCGGAATTTATCAAAGGATCCTCGAATATCGTCTATGGTGCGTTGATTATCGGTCTTGCCAGGGGAATTTCCGTTATCATGGAGAACGGGAATATTTTGGATTCTCTGATTTTTTACTTAACATCGGGCATTGAGGGCTTCGGAAAGATCGGTGTAGGTGTAAGTATGTTTTTTGTTCAAAGCTTTATTAACGTCTTTATAACATCGGGAAGCGGTCAGGCCGCAGCTGTGATTCCAATTATGAAATCCATTGGAGATTTAACGGATTTATCACGACAAACCGTAGTCCTTGCTTATCAGTTCGGCGATGGTTTTTCCAACATTATCAGTCCAACATCAGGTTATTTTATGGCGGCCCTTGCCATTGGTCGAATCAACTGGAAAAAATGGGCGAAATGGGTGCTACCCTTATTTCTCTATTGGAGTGCTGCAGGTGCTTTTCTTATTGTCCTTTCAATACTTATACATCTGGGTCCGTACTAGAAATCTACGATTATTGGGGTGTTACTATGTCCGGAATTAATGAAAATGCCATTGATACCGAGGTTATGAAAGCCTTGTCCGATGAAACACGAGTTGAGATCCTCTATTTAATCGGGAATAACGAACTGAATGTCAACGAAATTGCAAAAAATTGCAGGGTCTCCCGACCAACCATCTCTCATCATTTACAGATCATGAAGAGAGCAGGAATTCTTACGTCCAGAAAAAACGGAAAGGAGATCTATTATTCAATCAATAAATATAAGTTGACCTCCCTTGCCGAAACGATCCTTTCCTTCATATCCTGGTAGAAGCCCCGGAAATTTCTATAACCTGATTCAAATAGTGAAATTTTTCTGACTATTTTAAAATAACCGGTTGATAAACTTCAACATATGCAGTATAATCGTTTTTAAGATCACAATATCACTAAATTGTGATTTTTTATCAACCAACGCGTTGATATACTTAAACATATCATATTATAAGGAGGTGAAAACAAGATGGAACAATGGATTAAAAAAGAGGAAGTGATTGCACTGGCTGAAAAGCTGGTTGCCATCGAAAGTCATAAACACTATGACAACCAGGAATCGGATGTCGCAAATTTTATCAAAGATTTCTTGCATGAAGAGGGCATCACGACAGAAATGGAAGAAATTGAACCTAAAAGACCCAATATTTACGGCTTTCTTCCCGGAGAGGAAGATGAGCATTACTTAATGTTCAATGGACATACTGACACAGTTCCGGGATTTAATATGGACTATGAAGCTTTTAAGCCTTTCATCAAAGATGGAAATCTTCACGGCCGGGGCTCAGTAGACATGAAGGGAGCTATTGCGGCGATGTTGGGAGCAATCATTGCGGTCAAGCGAAAAGGTGACACGTTGAAAAAAGGAGTAGTCTTCGCAGGTGTCATTGATGAAGAGCAGGCCTGTAAGGGGACTGAGCAGATCGTAAGAAGCGGGAAGATAAAACCGAAACTTGCAGTCATCGGAGAACCCACCAATCTTGAAACGGCAATTGTACACAAAGGAATGGAGTGGATCGAGGTCACCTTCAAAGGGCGGGCAACCCACGGCAGTCGTCCGAAGGAAGGCATTAATGCTATTTATCTGGCCAATGAATTTTTAAGCAGGCTGCGATATGATCTTGAACCCAAGATTTTTCAGAAGACCTATCCTTTACTTGGAACTGCAACAATCAACCCCGGTGTGATTAAAGGTGGAGATGATCCAAATATTGTCCCTGACCGATGTGTAGTGCAAATGGACCGCCGATGGCTTCCTAATGAGACCATCGATGAAGTTTATCAGGAAATCGAGGATCTGGCCCAATCAGTGGTTAATCGCATGGAGGGAAGTTTTTCCATTCGACGGATGGATGAAGAAACCGCTGCACTCTACAATATGCCCCATAGTATTGACCCGGATCATCCACTTGTGAGAGAAGCCCTTCGAATTACCGAAGAAATCACAAAGATCAAGGGAGAACCGGTGGCTTTTCCGGGATGGAGTGACGGAGCTCAGCTGAGTAATAACATCGACACCAAAGCAATTGTACTGGGTCCGGGTGATATTTCCCAAGCTCATTCAAACGATGAGTATTGCAGCATCGAACAGATTTGGCAGGCAACAAAAATTTATTACGGGATTATACAATCGTTCTGTCAGTAAATACTCTTATATAAAAACGAAACAGGAGGTCGTTTATGGCTAAATTAAAGATTCCACATACCTATGTACTATTATTTATTGTCATTGTAATTGCAGTTATTATGACTTATATTGTTCCTGCAGGTGAGTTCGACCGAACGGAAGATCCCGAAACAGGGAGAATTGTTGTTGTAGTCGACAGCTTTGAATACGTAGAACAGACTCCGGTCAGTCCTTTCGGTTTATTCGAATCTATTCCTAAAGGGATGGTTCAGGCCGGTCTTATAATCTTTTTCGTATTGATGATCGGAGGAGCCTTTGGGATCATCCAGTCCACAGGAACAATTGACGCAGGAATCGGCACAGTAGTAAAGGCAATGGCCGGAAAGGAAAAGTTGATCATCCCCATTGTCATGTTTATCTTCTCCCTTGCGGGCTCAATGTTGGGAATTGCAGAAGAGGTTCTCCCCTTTTATCCGATTATGATTGCCCTGGCCCTGGCCCTTGGATTTGACTCAATTACAGGTACAGCCATGGTTCTTCTTGGAGCAGGAGCAGGTTTTGCCGGTGCCTTTGCCAATCCCTTTACCATCGGGATTGCTCAG
>Ga0207421_10008420_pt1 | contig 10703 bp, 10 predicted proteins | sample SodLakKL_010_SED_4_FD_187542 | JGI IMG/M metagenome (GOLD analysis project Ga0207421, IMG submission 187542) | Alkaline sediment microbial communities from Lake Tanatar, Kulunda Steppe, Russia - 8KL_010_SED (SPAdes) (version 2) | ecosystem: Environmental > Aquatic > Non-marine Saline and...
TTCAAACTCGGCGTCGCCGTACCACTGCGGAACCCACCAGTACACCAGGTTGGCGCCGAAGGCCCAGTCGCCGTCGGTGTTGTAGTACATCGAGACGCCGGGCTTGAGAATAGGGTCTATCTTGGTGGCCTCGTTCGGTATGCGCGAGATGTTCATGCCGGCGCCGAGATGAACCGGAAACTCCCAGGGGTAGTTCCTGAAATAATACTCAACGCGCGCGGTGATCGGCACCATAAAAAGCGTGCGAGTGGGAGAGAACGCGAACATACCGCCGAGCTCACCGCCGACCGCCACGTTGTTGCTGACATGCGTCAGCCACTGCAGGCTGCCGGTGCCGCCAAGACTGAGGTTGGTGCTCTGCATACCGTCGGGGCCGCCGGTGAAAAACAGCGGGATGAACAACCCGAGGTTTATCTTCATCAGTTGATCGCCGAGCCCGTAGGTAGGCTCAAACTGCGGCTGATCTTCTTCTTGAGCGCTGAGCGTTGCTGCAGGTACGCTCAAGAGGGTTGCAGCAACCATCAGTAGTACTAGTCCGCGTTTACGCAAATTGGATGTATCCTTCGAATGCTGGATTGCGCGCTGAACTCTCTCAGTGCAACCTAAACAGTAGCACAGTGCGCGGCGCGGTTTCAAGTTGCGCGCTTCCCCGCGCGCTTCCCCGCGATTCCCTCCGTATTCCCCGGGAGCACCGCATGAGACTCCGGCTTGTGACTACGGCGTTGCCCAGTATAAAAGATTGCTATGACTCGGGTGCTTGACATACAGGCGGGCGCGAGTGGATGATTGGCGGATTCGCCACGCATCTATCGTGGTGACGGCGTGATTGGGAGGTAACTCGAAATGCAGGTACAGGATTTACTGAAAGAGAAAGGGAACGAGGTCTACACGGTTCGTGAGGACGCCGCGATTCAGGATGCGGTGCAGCACTTCAATCTGAGGCGCGTGGGTGCGTTGATGGTGCTGGATGCTGCGGGTGCCGTGGTGGGTATCGTCTCGGAGCGCGATGTATTGCAACAGCTTGATGCGGCCTGCACCAACGAAGCGGTGAAACAGATCATGACGCCGAAGGATCGGCTGGTGATCACCCACGAGGACGAGTCCCTCGAGAACGTTATGGCGAAGTTTACACAGCATCGTGTTCGCCACCTGCCGGTGTACCGCGAAAAAGAAGTGGTGGGGCTTGTCTCGATCGGTGATGTCGTAAAGGCGTTGCTCGCCGGTGAGCGCTACGTGAAGGAAAACCTGTTGCAATCGCTCAAGGGAAACGCGGAGTAACCGCCCACACGTCGCTCACGTGGCGGGCGAGCGGTTGGCGCGCGGTTGGCGCGCGGCAGGCATTCGACGTGAGTGCGGCGGTTATGCGCGGCGGGTACGCGAACGTTGCTTTCCGCGCATTTTTCTGGTACAAATTTAGCTACATATGGCTGCAAAAATACTCGATGGAAAGGCGATCGCTCAGGACATCCGTGAGCGGTTACGAGGAAGGGTTGAGGATCTCGCGCGTCACGGCGCCCAGCCGGGGCTCGGCGTAGTATTGGTTGGCGATGACCCTGCCAGCACCAGCTACGTCAACGCTAAAGAGCGCGCGTGTGAGGATCTCGGAATCAAGTCGGTGGACCATCGTCTGCCGGAGAGCACCTCCGAGGCCGAGCTGCTCGGTATCGTGGAGGAGCTCAACCAAGACCAAACGGTGCACGGGATCTTGGTGCAACTTCCGCTACCGGATCACATCTCGGCCGACCGTGTCACAATGGCGATTGACCCCGACAAAGACGTCGACGGGTTTCACCCGGTGAACCTCGGCCGCCTGCTTCGCGGACAGGAGTGCTTCTGGCCGTGCACGCCGCATGGGGTGATCGAGATTCTGCGGGCCGGCGGGGTTAAGACCGAGGGCAAGCACGCGGTGATTGTGGGGCGCAGCAACATCGTCGGCAAGCCGCTCGCCACGATGCTGATGCAGAAGAGCGAGACCGGAAACGCCACCGTGACGGTCTGTCACACGCGCACCCCCAACATCGCCGAGCACACGCGTCAGGGTGATATCGTGATCGCGGCGGCCGGAAAGCCCGCCACGGTAACCGGCGATATGTTGAAGCCGGGGGCGGTTGCGATCGATGTAGGCGTGAATCGCGTTGAGGATGCAAGCAAGAAGAAAGGCTATCGGCTCGTCGGCGACATCGATTTTGACTCGGCAAGCGAGGTTGCCTCAATGATTACGCCCGTCCCGGGTGGTGTGGGGCCGCTCACTATCACAATGCTGCTCGCAAACACGGTACTCTCGGCCGAACGGCGGCGTGAACAAGCCGGGCGGTAGTGGGGTACTCAGTGGTCGATGTTCAGGGCTTAGCCGATACGCGCAACATCCCGGTGCAGAAGGTAGGTGTCAAGAACGTCACCTACCCGATCACCGTGCTCGACAAACTCAATCGCACGCAGCACACGGTCGCAACCGTGAACCTCTTCGCGAATCTGCCGCATGAGCACAAAGGCACGCACATGAGCAGATTCATAGAGGTGTTCAACGAGCACTATCACGACCTGAGCATGCCGCGCTTTCTCAAGATGCTCGAGCGCATCCGCGCAGCGCTATACGCCGAGACCGCGTTCGGCGAGGTGAAGTTTCCGTACTTCATGAAGAAACGCGCGCCGGTTTCGGGGCAGGAGAGCATCATGTCGTACCGCTGCGGCTACATGGGTGAGGTAGGCGGCGGCAAGCGCGACTTCGTTGTCAGTATCACGGTCCCGGTTGCAACGCTGTGTCCATGCTCCAAGGAGATCTCGAGCCGCGGTGCGCACAATCAGCGCGGCGAGGTGCGGGTTAAGGTGCAGCTCGGGCCGTTCTTCTGGTTTGAGGACATCATTGAGCTCATCGAGAATGCGGCGTCCTCAGGGTTGTACACGCTCTTAAAGCGCGAGGACGAGCGGTTCGTAACCGAGCACGCCTACGACAACCCGGTGTTCGTCGAGGATCTGGTACGCGAGGTCTGCCTCGGCATCGAAGCGCTCGACCGTTTCCCGTGGTTCAGCGTGGAGGCCGAGAACATGGAGAGCATTCACAACCACGACGCGTACGCGTACCTCGAGAGGGGACGGAGGAACAACAATGGCTCTGAACACGGTAACTGACGCGAGCGATCGCGTTTTGATACGAAACGTACTGCTGAGCGTATCGAACAAAGACGGGCTCGGGGAACTGGTCGGCGGCGTGCTCAAGCACTGTCCCGGAGCGAGGTTTTACTCAACCGGAGGTACGTACCGAGCGGTTGAGGCGATCCTCGGCGAACAGGCCGAGCAGAAGCTCGTCTCGGTGGAGCGCTATACCGGCCAGCCCGAGCTACAAGGCGGCCTTGTGAAAACCTTAGACTACAAGGTGCACCTCGGGCTGCTGTCGGAAGAGTTCAACGAGGATCACCAGCGCGATATCGAGCGTGTCGGGGCGGTGCGCTTCGATCTGGTGGCGGTCAATCTCTATCCGTTTCAAGAAGCGATCGCACATGCCGACGCCACCCCCGAGACCGCACGCGGAAACATAGATATCGGCGGCCCCGCGATGCTGCGAGCCGCGGCTAAGAACTACCTACGGGTGGCGCCGGTCTGCGACCCGGGTCTCTACGGTGAGCTCGTCTCGGAGCTCGCGGCCCACAGCGGCGCGACCAGCCTAGCGTTTAGGTATAGACTGGCGGCGCGTGCGTTTCGCCATACCGCGGATTACGACGCGGCGGTTGCTGCGTACTTTGCCGAGACCGAGCCTGCCACGGCTGCGGCGGCGTATCGAGTTCGGTAGAACCTACCTCACGAATACACAAGGAGAACGGGCCGTCATGGCAAAGCAATCATTACGCAGTATGTACAGCGAACAGCAAACAGAGTCGTTTCCAACTAACATGGAGATCTCGTTCTACGACGACGAGCGCCGTCAGACCCTGGTGTACGAGAAGGTTGAGTGGGTGGTGCAGGACGAGCTCCGGGGGTTGCGGTACGGCGAAAACCCCGATCAGGAGGCTGCGCTGTACCGCCTTGTCAACGGCAACCTGCAGCTCGGCGAGGTTGAGTGCATCGCACCCGGGCGGCACCTCGCATCCGATATGGAGCTTCTGCAAAGCGGCAAGCATCCCGGCAAGATCAACATCACCGATACCGATTCGGCGCTCAATATTCTGCGCTACTTCCACGATAAGCCTGCGGCGGTGATCATCAAGCACAACAATCCCTGCGGCGTAGCGCTCGGCGAGTCCATCTACGACGCCTATCTTCGGGCGTTTCTCGCCGACCGCGTGGCCGCGTTCGGCGGCGTTGTGGCGCTCAACCGCGAGTGCGACGTCGAGACCGCCGAGCAGATCGCCGCGAGTTACTGCGAGGTGGTCGCGGCTCCGGAGTACGCGGCCGGTGTAGTCGATGTGTTCGAGCGCCGCAAGAACCTGCGGGTTGTACGGATTGCCAATATCGACCGGCTGCAGGAGTACGTGGGTCAGCGAGTGATCGAGGCGCGCAGCCTCATCGACGGTGGGATGGCGTTGCAGTGGTCGTATCGGCCGCAGTTGTTGGAGGCGGGGCAGCTGACCCCGGCGGAAACAACGCACAAAGGCGTCGAGTATCGTATACGGCGTGCGCCGAGCCCGCAGGAACGCGAGGACATGGTGTTCGGCTGGCTCGTCGAGAGCGGGGTCACGAGTAACTCGGTACTCTACGTGAAGGACGGCGTAACGCTCGCGATCGGCGCCGGCGAGCAAGACCGCGTCGGCGTTGCGCGAATTGCGCGCGACAAAGCCTATCGGAATATGCGCGAGCGGGTGGCGCACGAGCGCTACGAGTGCTCCTACGATGCGCTCGAAGGTGACGAACGCGCCGCCTGGATCGCGAGCGAGGTGCAGCACGCGCGCGGCGGGCTGTACGGCGCGACGATGGTTTCGGACGCGTTTTTCCCGTTCCGCGACGGGATAGAGGTTGGGCTTCACGAAGGGGTCACTGCGGTGCTGCAGCCGGGCGGGTCGATGCGCGACTTTGAGTCGATTGAGGCGTGTAACGAGTACGGTGCTACGATGTGCTTCACAGGGCAGCGGTCGTTCCGGCATTAGCCGGGAGTTAGTTGTGGTGCGCTTATGAGGTTTGGAAACGGGTCTTGGGCGCTACGGGCGCTCATCGCGATCGCGGTTCTCAACATCATCGCGCTCGGCGTGGTTGCAGCACTACTGCTGAACCGGATGCAGGCCGAGACCGAGCGCAACATCGAGCGTCAAGACCGTTTGATCGGCGAGATTAGGCGGACGAGCGACGAGACCGAGGACCTGCGCGCGGCCGCGCGGTCCTTGATGGAGGACACCGGCGAGATCCGAGAGCAGCTCGGGATGAGCCGGCGGAACTACGAGCCGTTGCGCCCGCGCTACAGCGAGGACACCGACGCCGACGGTCGCGGCGATGAGGCCGGCGCAGAGGCGCAGGCCTTTTTCGAGGCGTTTCGCGAGCTGCTCGCGTATCAGAATCGCCTGGCGCTCGCGCAACGGTTTCGCGCGCTCGAGCAACAGGGAGTGTTCAGCGAAGCGGCGCAGGAGCTGGGCCTCGAGGTGCGGCGACACGACGAGGTACACGCCGAACAGGCGGACAACCGGGGCGAGAGCGGAACCGCGGAGCGTCGTATCGAGCTCGTTCGTGACGGCCAGGTGAAGTTTCGAATCGAGCCCGACGCGCGCGCGGGTGACCTGGTGGTGCGGGCCGAGCGGAGCGAGGCTTCCGCGTTTCGTGTTTCGCTCGATGACGAGCTTGACCGGGCTGCGCTGCGCGCGTACCTATCCGAGGAGCTCGAGGAGATAGAGCGCCTGCGCCAAGCGCGCGAGACGCGCGTCGCCGAGCTTGCACGGCTCGCCGAGTCGGACGCGTTGGCGAGCCGCGCCGGCGAGCGTTCGCATCGGGTTCGCTCGGCCGAGGCCGGCAACCGGTACGAGATAGCACTAGAGCTCGAAAACGGCACGCTGCATGAAGTGCCGTCGCTGGTGTTTGGGTACCGGGCCGACGACAACCGGTTTGTTCTCGACGATGCACGCTACGACGAGTTCGAGTCGTTCCGCGAGGCGCTGTTCGATGAACTCACCGAGCTCACCGAGACGCCCCCTGAGAAGGAGACGGTAGAGCGCTCGATCGAGATGCTGAAGCGTGCGGCTCGAGATTCCGGATTTCGGCGGCTGCTCGAGAATCACGGGCTTCGCCTCTCGACCGAACCGCGCGATCGCGGAGATCATCTGCATTTTGATCTGCTCGAACTCGACAGCGAGGAACGGTTCGGGTCGTTTGCGGTGCAGCGCCCCAACGGCGAGCTTTGGATCATGGACGACGGCGACGTTCCGCTGCAGACCTTCCGGCGTTTCGGTATCTCGGCGGGTTCGCAACGAAACAGTAGTTTTGATCCGCGGCTGGGGGACCTTCAGACCGTGGAAACCGCCGAGAACGCGGTTACTGCGGTGGTGCTCGGCACAAACGAGGGTGTAACCGACTCAATTATGCTCGCGCACGCCGACCCACGCTCCGACCGCATAAAACTCATTAGCGTACCGCGCGATCTCTTCTACCGAGGACGGCGCGTGAACATGGTTTATCCACGATACGGGCCTGAGCGGTTTGCGCGTGAGCTGACCGAGATAACCGGTCTGCCGATCGATCACTACATCGCGATCGATATGTACGCGTTCATCGAGGCGGTGAATATTCTCGGGGGCGTGGAGGTTACGCTCGAGGAAGACCTGATTGACCCCAGCTATCGCACGCGCGACGACGGTGAGTGGGGTACGCTGTACTATCCGCGCGGAACACACCTGCTGAGTGGGATTGAGGCGTTGCGCGTAGCGCGTTCGCGTGCCACAACCGATGATTTCGACCGCGCCGCGCGACAGCAACGAGTTGTGGGCGCGGTGTTCGAGAAGCTCACCGCGCTGCAGTTGCAGAATATCGGTACGCTACACGAGCTGGTGGCGACGCTCACACGGTACGTCGAGACCGATCTTTCGCCGTTTCAAATGATCCGGTATCTGCAGCGCTTCGGGGGCTATGATATCGGCACGCGCACCGTAATCGACACCTCCAACGTCCTTTACCACACCTACTCCAACTTGTATTATAGTAACAAGAGCGCCGACGAGGTAGACGAAGACTTCAACATGGGAGCTTGGATTCTGCTTCCGGAGAATGACGACTGGAATGCTATTCGGCGGTATGTAGAACAAGTGGTAAACGGAGAGGAAGCATGAACGAGATTGTGCCGAGTGATCGGTTGGTGGGCTACGGCATGACCGGTATCAGCGGAACCGTGGTTGGGGTTGGTTTGCTCTTCTTGAGCGGGTTCGCGGGAGCAGGGCTCTCAATCGCCGGCCTTGTGATTGGAGGCGGACTCACGGCCTTCGGCCTTTCCGCCTCTTCAAAAGCTGCAAACAAGGACGATCGCACCGGCGGGATGGTTACCGCGGGCGCGGGCGCGCTTACGGTAGTAGCGTCGTTGCCGCTCATCGGGGGGCTTGCCGGCGGAATGATGAGTTTGGCGGGGTTTGGACTGCTCGGCTACGGCGGTTATAGTTTGTATAAGTTCATCAAGGGCCTGCGCGCGCGGCGATAGCCGGGCGAGCTAATTGAGGAGCGCTCGGTATGCCGTGGAAATTGTTGTTTTATCTCATTGTATTATCGGTTGTTGTGCTGTTTGCGGGTGTGAACATTCGAAACGTCTCGGACGTCTCGGTGGGGTTTCATACCTTCGAGGATATCCCTATTTTCGTGAGCCTGTTCGCCGCGTTTTTTCTCGGCGTTCTCGTCACGTTACCGTTCACCTACATCAAGTACTTGAGAAAGCGGGCAAAGTTTCCGAAACAGAAAAAAGAAAAGAAGCCTCGTAAGAGGCGTTTCTCGAGGAAGCAGCTTGCCGAGACCACCGCTCCTACGGCTGAAGAGTAATCGTGCCTCTCGTAGTTCGTTTCGCGCCGTAATCGCGGTGGCCTTGACGTTCGCGGTGGCGCATGGCGCCGGCGCGTTCTCGTCGCACCTCGATTGGCTCGAGCGAAACGTGGGCTCGGACGGCGACTTCGAGCGGCTCGAGGCCGCGGTTGAGGCTGCGCCGAATCTTCGAGTGGTCGACGACTTGATCGAGAAGTTCGGCAACCGTTTAGCCCGCCCGGAGGATCGCAGCCGCGCGTACCGGCTACACGCTGAGCTCATTGAGCTGCGCGGAAACACCGACGAAGCCGAGCGGCGCTATCGTGAGGCGTTTGAGCAGGCGCCGGAGTCGCGTGTGGGGCTCGAGGCGCTGCTCGCGGCCGGTGACCTGGCGCTCGAGCGCGGGGACTACAACGAGGCCCTCGACGACGCTGAAACGGTTTCCGGGGCGGCCGGCTCGCGACAAGACGAAGCGGGTTCGCTCGCCGAGGCTGCGTTGTTGCTCTCGGCTCGCTCACAGGTGGGGCTCGGGCGCAAGGGCGAGGCGTACTCCGCGCTTGAAGCGTATCACGAACAACACGCAATCGAGCTCCCTAAAACCGTGCTTTATAAGGCTGAACTCGCCGCACGCCTCGGCCACGACGAACGCAGGGCGGAGTTGGTAAAACGCATCTCGGATGAGTTTTCCGGCTCCCCGGAGGCGCGCCTCGCGGCGAAATCGAGCGGTAGCGCCGACCCGTGGGTGGAGCTGCGCCCCAGTCCGGCCGGGGTGTTCTCGGGCCTTTCGGCACCTCAGCGCGGTGTGAATGGTGAGGACGAAACGGGTGCGCAGCCGCGCGTCGTCGGCGTCCAGACCGGTTCGTTCAGCGTGAAAGAAAACGCAGAGTATATGGTGCGCGATCTACGCGAGGAAGGCTTCAGCGAAGCTGAGGTGCGCGAGCGCAGCGTTGGGGACAGCAGGTATTATCAAGTGTTCGTCCCGGTGTCTTCTTCGCAGGGGCACCGCTCGGAGGCTCAACGAGTAGTGGTTGAGCTCAAAGAGCTGGGGTTTGAAGGATTTCTCCTGTTTGACGGCGGCGGTGACTGACCCCCGCCCGCCCGGCGTGACGCGCCCCGCGTGACGCGCGCTTCGCGCCTACGAGACCGATTCTTCCGATTGTTCGTCTTCGTCGTCGTCTTCAACCTGCTCGATTTGCTCGAGCGTGACGGGTTCGGTGTCGAGCACCTCCACGCCCTCGGCGGTGATTCTTGCGGGGTAAAGCTCAAGAGTGCGCACAATTTGGTCGGCGGTCTGGTTCGTGGTTTTCTCGAAGTGATACGCGCGCGTGCCGGTTACCACACCGTTGGCGTTCATCTGTTTCAGCTGCAGCACCGGGCGGTCGAGCTCGAACATCGCGAACCCGCCCGATATTTCCTCGCCCTCGTCGCGCATCGTAAACCTCGGGCTGGAAAAGAAGAGCTCGAGGCCGGCGTCGTTCCGGTAGAGGCCACTCGGGAGGTCGTCGGTTAAGCGGGCGGCCGAGCGTTGTTCGTTTAGCAGCCGCCGTTGCAGCGAATCGGTCAGCCGACGATAACTGCCGTCCCATTGATCGCTACCGTCTACGTTGATCAGAACTTCATCGATTCCGGTGGCGGTCAGCGATACTTGGCGACGTACGGTCGAGATCGATTCGTTTTCGAGGTTCAGGCGCAGCCCGGGGCCGGAGCGGTGCAGGGTCTTGTGCGAGTTTTCCCAGGAGAACGACTCTTGGCGATCTCCGCGATAGAACACGATGCTGCTGCGAACCGGATCGAAGAACACCAGCTCGTCGACCTCGGACTCGGAGCCGCTCGAGCGAAACCACGGCCCTCGGAGGAAGCGCCGAAACTCCGACACATCGCCGTCGTAGAGCTCCCGCAGTTGTGCTTCCTCCATCTCTTTGCCCGGGATGCTCTCGCGTTGCGCCTCAACGTATTGTTCTTCGTCCGGGTGATAGCGATACGCGACTCGTACAAGTCCGCGCTCGTCGTCGGAGTCCTCGTCGCGGGAGTAGACGTAGATCGGAAAGCCGCTGCCGCTGCTCTGCATGCTGTAGTAGGCCTCGCTGCGCTCTTGTTCGTCTATCTCGATGTTCGCGTCGGTTGAAACCGAGAGGATCGAGCGATAGTACAAACTCACGCCGCCCGGCGGCTGCGTGCTTTGAAACACATCGAGGGTTTGTTCTCCGGCGTTGTTGGTGCCGAACGCAATAATCTCGGGATCGTGGTCGCCGGTGAGGTCGGCGGTGTACAACGCAAAGGTTCGCACGTTGTTGGCTCCGGTTTCGCCTTCCCAGGCAACGCGATAGGTGTTGCGTACCGAGTCGAACTCCGCTACCAGGACGCGGATTCGGTCTCCGGGATCGTCGCGACGCTTGAAGGCTATGATCTGCTCGTCGTTCTGGTCGCGGTTTAGGTTGGTCTCCTCCACCTGCGTCAGGAGATACTCTCCCGAAAGCGGAACGCGCGGCTGCAGCTCTTCATCGGCGTCGCGCAGCGTTATGGTGTGCTCCGAGGCTGCGTCGGAAAGCCTGATGCCGTCTCCGGCCTCGGGGACGATAAAGCGCGTGCCGTCGCCCGGCCGTGAGGCCGAGGCGGCCTGTGCGGAATGGTCCGGGCGCATCACGATAAGAACGATCACCACGATCGTGAGCACAACTGAACCAATTACGATAAGCACTCGACGAAAATCGATCATGCGGCTATTATCTCTCAAACACGTCAGTTTTTCAACGTAGGGACTCGTTCATGGAACACCGCAGCATTTTTCGCAA
>Ga0207421_10008421_pt1 | contig 10702 bp, 6 predicted proteins | sample SodLakKL_010_SED_4_FD_187542 | JGI IMG/M metagenome (GOLD analysis project Ga0207421, IMG submission 187542) | Alkaline sediment microbial communities from Lake Tanatar, Kulunda Steppe, Russia - 8KL_010_SED (SPAdes) (version 2) | ecosystem: Environmental > Aquatic > Non-marine Saline and...
AGTATACCTGAACAGGTGATGAGATCGGGTAGAAAACCGGCGAAGGCGTTCCTTCGCGGTCTGTTTGAAGCCGATAGCTCAAGGAAAGTAGAACTTTCCACAGCGTCTAAAAAACTTTCTAAACAGGTCCAGATATTGCTTTTGAGCCTAGGTATAGTTTTCAAACGTGAAAGGAGATCCGCTGAAGTATTGGGAGATGATCATCATGGAGAGAAAGACCGATACGTTGTTAGAGGACTCAACAAAAGTGAAGATAATAAGTTTTTAAACCAGGTAGGATTTATCACGAAAGCTCCTGAACAAGAATTAGAGTTGACTCCACAGTCCTTCAAAAACGATGACTTTCCACCTGTGATGGTCGAGGAACTAATAGCGTTAGCGGTCTTCAATGATCTTAATCCTGAACTGAAACACAGGGTAAGGCAGTCACGGTATCAAGTCCTGACGAAAAGGACTGCAGAGAAAGTGGTTGAAAACACGGAAGAGGAAGACCTGATGGTCAAACGTTTCATTGAAAATGACTTCTTCCTTGGAACCGTGAAAGAGAAGGAAAAGGGGACTGCAAGAACTCATGACCTCGAGGTTCCTGAGAACAATACCTATATCGCTAACGGTTTCGTGTCACACAACACCACTTCGATGATCGCCGATACGAGTGGAGGCATAGAGCCGATCTTTGCGGTTTCCTACGTGAAGAACGTACTGGACGGAGAATCTCTAGTGATGCCGGACGCGGCCTTCGAAGAGATGGCACGTGAACGGGGTATCCATAGTCAAGAACTTATGGAAAAGATCGCTGAGACTGGTTCCGTAGCGAATATAGAAGAAGTACCGGAGGATATGAAGGATATATTCAAGACAGCTTTAGAGATCACTCCAGAATGGCATATACGTATGCAGGCTGCCTTTCAAGAACACGTTGATAACGCGATATCCAAGACCGTGAATTTTCCCAAGGACGCCTCCAAGGAAGACATAAAGGAAGTGTATGATCTTGCCTATGAGTTGAAGTGTAAAGGCGTTACCGTCTACAGGTCGGGTTCACGACAGGAACAGGTGATGGAGGTAGAGGGCGAGGAAAAGGAAGGAGAAGAAGAGTCGGTAAAGGAAGCGGAACGACGGCCAAGGAAGAGACCCGCCACCATAGAAGGCACCACCAGAAAGATAACCACCGGTTACGGTGGCTTATACGTTACCATAAATGAAGACGAACACGGCATGTTCGAGGTATTCTCGCAGATCGGAAGAGCGGGAGGTTTCACTCAATCGTTTACCGAATCTCTCGCAAGATTGATCTCGCTGTGTCTGCGCTCTGGTATCCCTACGGAAGAGATAATCGAGCAGTTGGAAGGTATCAGGTCTCCGGAGATCGCTTTCGAACAGGGCGAGAAGATCTTATCTATACCGGACGCTATGGCGAAGGCGATGAAGTGGCACAAGGAAGGAAGGAAGATAACGGAACAAGCGCAGCTTCCGACTGACGGGCAGGAGATGAATTCCGCGGTAAAAGAGATGGTTTCGAAGGGTATGAATCCCGCGTGTCCCGAATGCGGCTCGATGTTGACCCTTACGGAGGGATGCAGGACGTGTCCAAACTGCGGTTACAGTCAATGCTGATACCGTTCGTTAAGAATCCAAAAATTAGAAATATGTCACTCATATAGGGGTATCCGTGGTAAGATGGAGAAAAGGAAAAGAAGAGTAATAATAATGGGCGCAGCAGGTAGAGATTTTCATAATTTTAATACGGTATTCAGGGATAATGACAGTTATGAAGTAGTGGCTTTTACCGCCACCCAAATTCCTGATATAGAAGGCAGAAGATATCCGCCGTCGTTAGCGGGCGAGTTGTACCCTGACGGTATACCTATCGTTCCCGAGAAAAGGTTAAACGAGATGATAAAGGAAGAGGGTATACATGAAGTGGTTTTCTCTTACAGCGATATAACTCATGAATACGTGATGCACAAAGCTTCAGAGGTCATAGCTGCCGGAGCTGACTTCATCTTATTGGGTAACAACGAAACAATGTTAAAAGCAAGGCTCCCGGTGATATCCGTATGTGCGACGAGGACAGGAGCTGGGAAGAGCCAGACCACTAGAAAGATATGTGAATATATGAACGAGAAGGGTACCGATCTCGTCACCGTAAGGCATCCCATGCCCTATGGCGATCTGGAAAAACAATCCGTACAGCGGTTCGCAACTTACGAGGACTTGGATAGACACGAATGCACGATAGAGGAGAGAGAAGAATACGAACCCTATATAAACAAGGGCATGGTGATCTATGCGGGAGTCGATTATGGTGCTATATTAAGAGAGGCGGAAAAAGAGGGCGACATCCTGGTATGGGACGGAGGTAACAACGATACGCCCTTTTACAGGTCTGACATGCACATAGTGGTTTTAGATCCCCACCGTGTTGGTCACGAGACCAAATATCATCCTGGTGAGGCCAACTTGAAGATGGCTGACATATGCATAATAAACAAGTGCGACTCCGCGGAAGAGGAAGACATCCAAGAGTTAGAAGAGAACATAAAGCGGGAGAACCCCGATGCCGAGATAATCAGAGCGAATTCGCCCATAAAAGTTACTGATCCTGAAGCGGTGAAAGGGAAAAGTGTGATTGTCGTGGAAGACGGTCCTACGGTCACACACGGCGAGATGTCGTTCGGTGCTGGGAAACTTGCCGCAGAAAAATACGGTGCTCGCGAGCTCGTGGATCCTAGAGATTCTGCAGCGGGCTCCATCAAGGAGACCTTTGAAAAGAACCCTCACCTTGGAAAAGTCCTGCCGGCCATGGGTTACTCCCAGGAACAGATCAAGGACCTTGAAAAGACCATAAAAGATTCCGATGCGGACATAGTATTAACTGGTACACCGATAGACCTGAACAGAGTTCTTGATGTGGATAAACCGCTGGTACATGTAACATATGAGTTGGAAGTACAGGAAGAAGGTAAACTTGAAGGATACTTGGATGAGATCAAGGGTCACTATTGAAAACTACTTTAAAAACACCTTTCCTCTTTCTAATATTCTGAAAAAGGTTCGAAAGGCAATACTCTTAATAATCTCCACTACAATAGGTATGAACGCGCGAGAGATGCGATGTAAGTCGAGGCACGAGCATGTCTGAATTGGTTTATTCGGAGCGGATGGATGAATACTTCAAAAAACTCGAGAAGGAAGCTAACAATTGTTATGATATAGCTGAAAAAGCGAGATCTTTGGGTTACGATCCAAAGACAGATGTGGAGATACCTAGGGCGGAGGACCTTGCCTTAAGAGCGGAGCAGCTGACGGGAGTTGAAGATACCGCGGAAAAGATAAGAGAGTTGAGTGAAAAGTATGATAGGGAAGAAGTATCCATCAGGATAGCGAAGCAAGTGGCGTCTAGAGATGGAGGAAGCGTTGCCGAGAGGATAGAAGACGCGGTCCGGATAGGACTTGCGGTCCTCACTGAAGGTATACTCGTCGCTCCCTTAGAGGGTATAGGCGAAGTGAATCTCAGGGAAAACAACGACGGCACGAATTACCTTGAACTGTCTTTTGCGGGACCTATACGCTCTGCCGGAGGTACCGGTCAGGCCATGAGCGTCCTGATAGCTGACGTGGTAAGAAGAGAACTTGATGTAGATGAATTCAAGCCGACTTCTGAAGAGATACAGCGCTTCAAAGAGGAGATACCTCTATACAAAAAATCTCTAGGTCTGCAGTACACTCCATCCCCTGAGGAGATATCGTTGATCGTGGACGGCTGCCCTGTCAGTATAAGCGGCGAAGGAACGGGCGAAGACGAGGTTTCCGGCAATAGGGACCTTCCCCGCGTGGATACAAACCAAGTAAGAGGCGGCGCTTGTTTGGTGATAGCCGAGGGCATGTGCTTGAAGGCTAAAAAACTGAAAAAGCACGTCGAAAAACTGGATATAGAGGGATGGGAGTTCCTTGACGAGTATATAGATGAATATGTGTCTGGAGGGAAGGATGAAGAGGAAAAGTCAGAAGATGAGGAAAAGAAGGGTGTAGCCCCCAAGACAAAGTATATAAAAGAAACTATAGCCGGCCGACCTGTTTTTGGGCATCCCAGTGAAAAAGGCGGATTCAGATTAAGGTATGGAAGGACAAGGACTGAAGGTTTGGCTTCGGTTGCGGTCAATCCTGCTACCATGTACCTAACAGACGAGTTTTTAGCTCTAGGTACCCAGATAAAAACGGAGCGCCCGGGCAAAGCCGGGGCTATAACACCCTGCGATACCATAGAGGGACCCACGGTTCTATTGAAGGATGGAACTGTGAAAAGGGTGGATTCTCCCGAGGAAGGCAAGAAACTTTATCATAAGGCAGAGGAGATTTTGGACCTAGGAGAGATATTGATACCTTTTGGGGAGTTCATAGAAAACAACCATCCTCTTGTTCCTGGAGCTTACTGCCACGAATGGTGGGTCCAAGAGGTGGATGAAGATTTGGATGAGGATGAGATCGACGCAGAAAAAGCCGTAGAGCTGTCCGAAGAGAAAACTCATCCTCTTCATCCGAATTTTACTTATTTTTGGAAGTATGCCGAAGTGGATGACATCGAAGAGTTGAGAGAATGGATCATGGAGGAAGGTGAACTGGAAAACTATGCCCTTATATTTTCTTTAGACCCGAAGATCAAGAGGATCATGGAGATCATAGGCATACCTCATAAGACGGATGATGAAAAGATAATCGTTGATGAGTATAGACCTCTGCTTTTTACACTCGGCATAGGTGAAGATCTAACGGAGAAGAGAGACTCGAAAAAGAAGGATCCGCTGGATTATTTGAGCGAAACCGCGGGTGCCCCCATAAGAGACAAAGGCCCTACATCCATAGGTGCTAGGATGGCGAGGCCAGAAAAAGCGAAGGAGAGGAAGATGAGCCCGCCTGTTCACGGTCTCTTCCCTCTCGGTGAAGCCGGCGGTTCCGAAAGGTTGGTGAAAAAGGCAGTGGACAAAGGCGTTATCGAAGTGGACATAAGCGCAAGAAGATGCAGTAAATGCGGGAAGAGCAGCGCTCAGATCAGGTGTTCGTGCGGGGGAAGATGTGAGATAATAGATGAGCCTAAGACTCAAAAAATTCCTATGAAGAACATATATCGAGAGGCTCTAGGCATCCTTGGAGGTGGTGGAAACGTTCAGAAGATAAAAGGGGTCAAAGGCATGATAACCAAGACAAAAACACCGGAAGCTCTAGAAAAAGGCGTTTTGAGAGCTAAACACGGCATCTACGTCTTCAAGGACGGTACTTCGCGCTATGACATGACAGACCTTCCCCTGACCCATTTCAAGCCGAAGGAGATCGGGCTGACGGTTTCAAAGGCAAAAGAGCTTGGATACGACAAAGATATAGATGGTAAAGAATTGAAAGATGATGAGCAGATAGTGGAGTTGAAGCCGCAGGATATGGTCATATCTAACGAGGCCGGAGGTTATGTTGTCAAAGTTGCAAAATTCGTAGACGATCTGCTGGAGAAGTATTACGATCTAGAACCTTACTATGAAGCCGAGAGAAAAGAAGACCTCATCGGAGAACTCGTGGTAGGCCTAGCTCCTCACACATCAGGAGGAGTCCTAGGAAGGATCATAGGCTTCCATAGAGGAAGAGCTGGTTATGCGCACCCACATTTTCACGCAGCGAAGCGCAGAAATTGTGACGGTGATGAAGACTGCATAATGCTCCTTCTAGACGGTCTTCTAAATTTCTCAGAATATTTCTTACCTGAAAAAAGAGGAGGTCTGATGGACGCTCCGCTGGTCATGACCACAAGGATAGATCCCTCGGAGATAGACAGCGAAGCCCACAACGTAGATACCGAATGGGATTATCCTCTCGAATTTTATGAGAAAACATTGGATTATGCAGACCCGAAAGAAGTTAAGCATCTCATCGAGACTGTAGAAGACAGACTCGGCCAGGAAGGCCAATATGAGGATTTTGGTTACACTCACGAAACCTCGAAGATAGACGAAGGACCCACGTCCAGCAGGTATACGCGGTTGGGAAAGATGACCGAAAAGATGGACGCCCAGATAAAAGTTGCCGATATGATAAGGGCAGTGGACACCACGGACGTGGTAAGCAGGGTGATCAACGATCATTTTATACCAGACCTTATAGGGAACCTGAACAAGTTCGGTGTACAGGAGATCAGGTGCACGAAGTGTAATACAAAGTATCGAAGGATACCGTTGAGCGGTGGGTGTACCTGTGGAGGCAACTTGACCTTGACGATACACGAAGGTGGGGTGAAAAAATACCTTAATTTTTCTTTAGAGATGGTGGAGAAGTACGACGTTTCCGAGTACCTTTACCAGCGTGTAAAACAGTTAGAAGAACAGATCGAATCATTATTCGAAAATGACAAGATATCGACTCCGAGTTTAGACGAGTTCTGCTGAACGAGATCAAAACGAGGTCAGGCTGGTCTGCTCTCTCTTTTTAAAACCTTCTTTGATCTTATCGAGGGCGGAATCCACTCTAGACTCTGAAAAATCTCTCTCGTCGCACAGAAAGCCTTTAACATCGCCCAGATCGTTTTTGAACTCGACGGTATAGTCGTCGGTGACTTCCGGCTCGAGAAAGATCTTCCTTATGGCTTCGTGATTGTTGACTTCTTCACCTTTCTCTTCTAGCACGGCTTCAAGATCACCGTACTTTTTAACGTACTTCAAGCCGCGTTTAGGTCCGATGCCCTTAACTCCTTCGTTGTAATCGGTACCGCACAAGATACCTATATCTATCAACTGTTCCCGGGTGATCTCCAGTTCGTTCAAGATCTCTTCTAATACCATCAATACGGGCTTTATCGTTTTGTATCTATCGGAACCAGGCATCTTCCTTCTGCCCGTGATGGTCAAATTCTTTACCAATCTTGGTGCGCCGAAAAGTAGTGAGTCGTAGTCCTGACCTCCGACGGACCAAGCGTCTCCTTTTTTCACCATGTATGCCGCTTGACTTTCTCCTTCCGCTGGGGCCTGTGTCCACGGTATGGCCAAAAGGTCGAGAAGCCTTTTACTGCTATCTTCGATCTCGTCGCTGATCCGTGATGTCTGTTGAGCTTTGGTCCGGGCCTTTTCAAGATCTCCTTTCTCTAACGCCGTTTCGTATTCTTCTTTTGCCTTTACCTTCCTCTCTTTCCTCTTTTCAAGAGTACCCTCCTTCATGATATCCGGAGTTCCGTCGAAAACGTAAACGAGTTTGACTCCCTTCTCTATCAGGCTCGCGTTCCTGTACAGCAGCCCGGAAAGATGAGAAGTCACGCGCCCTTCGGAATCCTTCAAAGGTTGGCCGTCCCTCTGTCTGATACTGGAAAGGAATTGATATATTATGTTATAGGCATCGATAGCTATGATATGGTCTTCCATCTCGTCGAAATCGATCTCCTCACTTTTTATTATGTCACTGATACCTACTCCCATGATGGTCACCAAGCTCTTTTAAAATATAGCTCCTTCCATATGGACCTCGATACCGTTGTCGGTTATAGAGAAGGGTTTTATCTTCCTGGAATGTTCGATCCTTCTCATCTTTTTCACCTGTATGCTCAACTGAACTTCCTCTGAATTCGTCTGGTTGTATCTCAACAGGATGACGCCGTCGGCGGTATATTCGATGAGTCCGTCCCTGGAACTTTCAGGATTGTCATCTTTTACTTCTGCCGTCAGCAATGCGGTAGCTCCGGTCTCTTTTATCATCTGACAGAGGGCAAATAGTTGGTCCCTCTTCTGCTGAGGAGTATCGGCCAGCATGTTCATGAGAGATACCGAGTCGATGGCGATCCTTTCGGCCTCAAAATCCTTTATAAATCTAGGCAGGTCGCTCTCTATCTTTTTTATAGTAGCTTCAGCATCTGCCGGAGTCAATTTCTCAACTGCCAATTTTCCTTCTTCGATGTATTCTTGAAAGTCCCACCCGTAGGAAAGCCCAGTCTCTATCATCGCCTCTTTATCTTCCTCCAAGCTTATGAATATACCGGGTTCGTTTTTCTGCAGACCTTCCCATATGTACTGTAGAGAAAAAGTTGTTTTACCGGTACCGAAGGCTCCCATGACGGTGAAAACATGACTTTTAGGTACTCCACCATTCAACATCCCGTCCAACCCTTCGATGCCTGTTTTTACTCTCTCTATACTTTTTCTTCCCATCATCTCACCTCACTTTTATATTATCCTTTCATAATTTATTACTACGTAACCCTCATAATCTGTAACCTCTGCGGTGAATCTAGCTATCTTCTCCCGCTTAAGATGCGGCAGTACGCTCATGAACTTGTCTACTATCAGGTAGCGCTGTCTTTTTGAGACACGTTTGTTTTCCGACCATCTGAAATTGAATACTCCATCCACGCTGTCTATGATGTGGTACTCCATACTTCTTTCTAGGATGTCCTTTGAAAGCAGTAGATATATCACGCCTCCCCATTTCCTGGATGCTCTCCTCATCCCCTTCACGATGGTGATCAGTTTTTCATTATCTATGGCTGAATTGGTCAACAGGTCCGTCAAGGAATCGATGACTACCATGTTATCTTCCGCATTATCTTCTAAAAACTGTACAAGTCCTTTCAAAAGGTCTAAGTTATCGTTGTTTGAGAAAAGATCTGTCTTGTCTCTACCGTCGTCTCCGGACCAACTCGGTGGCACCATCGTCCTTTTAAAATATTTCTGAGATAGATCTTTGAACTTTACGTTTTTTTGGATTATGTCATAGTAATGCTGATCGAATGATGTCTTGACCTCTTCTAGTATATCTTTTTTAGCTCTTGAAAAAGTGATATAATGGATATCTTCAGGGAGGTTAGAACCTTTACATTCGTCTCCTAATATGCTGGGTATATCTTCTGGATTACTTTTTGCTCTCAATATTTTGGCGGAGGAGGTGTAAACATACTCGAGACCTCCTGCCCCTATCTCGGTGAAGAGCAGAACTACTGAGCCGGCAGGGACACCTCCTTTGATTATGGCGTCTAGGTCACTAACACCAGTGGGAATCTTTTTCATAGTACAACACCGTCGGACTAACGTCTGACATCTGTTTCTAATAATTTATCAAACAACTCACTCTTATAATTTACCTATGTTTCTTAGACTCGATATTTATATGGGGAATAAAGTCATTTAAAAGCGATTAATATCCCTCTTTAATTATATGCCAACCGCTTCCCAAAATCCTTTTATAGGGGATAACTTTCTAGAAGTTTCCCTGTCGGAGAATAGTTATCCCGGCATGTGAAATTTGAGCATAGAGGTCCCTTTGGAACCTCGAGGGGGAAGCAACTTTAAAATACCCCCTTATACGTATGGTATAGATGCACAAGAAAGATGCACTCGGCGACATGGAAAAGGGTTGTCGAGGAAGGGTATAGGATCGTTCTGATCCGATGATTACCGATCATACGCAGACCTGGATGTGTACCAGACTGGTAGCGTTGCTGCAGTCACTCAGCCATCTGGTGGATGGCTCGGCTCGAGTGCTGACGAAGGTCGTGCCAAGCCGCGATAGGCGAGGGGTAGGCGCAAGGAACCTTAGATCCCTCGATCGCCTAATGGGACTTCCCGCTAGAGACAACCTCTAGCAATCCACGCGGATAGGGAACTCCCCGAATTGAAACATCTTAGTAGGGGAAGGAAAAGAAATCAATCGAGATGCCGTGAGTAAAGTCGATCGAAAGCGGTGTAGAGCAAACCGAATCCTGCTGGAAACAGTTAGGAGATGTGGTGTTTTGGACTCCGGTACATCTTCGCCATCGAATCCGAAGTCTCCTGGAATGGAGCACCAAAGAGGGTGATAGTCCTGTAGGAGGATGATGGAAAGATGATTCGGGGTCTCCAGAGTAGTGTGCGTTGGATATCGCGCGCGAATTTGGGAGGCATACACTCCCAACCCTAAATACGACTCGAGACCGATAGCAAACTAGTATCGTGAGTGAAAGCTGAAAAGTATCCTTGACGGGAGATGAAAAGAACCTGAAACTAGATGGTTAAAGTCTGATAGGGCATGAAAGGGAAGAAGCTCTTTAACTGGAGTGGACCGATGTCCTGTCGTACGTTCTGAAAAACGGGCCAGAGAGTTCTGATCCATGGCGAGGCTAAGCCTGCTAAGGGCGGAGCCGAAGGGAAACCAATAGGTTCGCATTCCGCATCTGCGGAAGAGGAACAAGGTGTGTTCGCCTGGAGTCATCGGTCAGAGATCCGAAACCGGTCGATCTATGCCTGAGCAAGGTGAAGCCTTCCGAAAGGGAGGTGGAAGCCTGCAGGGGTAGTGAGCTACAAATCCTTCCCATGACTTGGGCATAGGGGTGAAAGGCCAATCTAGACCGGAGATAGCTGGTTCCTTCCGAAACTACTCGAAGGTAGGCCTTGTCAGAGGTAGATGATGGAGTAGAGCACTGATTGGGTATTCGGGGGCGAGAGCCCTTGGTATGCTGTCAAACTCAGAACCTATCATCGCCGTCGACGACAGGAGTAAGGGCACCGGGGTAAGCTTGGTGTCCGAAAGGGCAAGAACCCAGCCTGGGGTTAAGGTCCCATGAATGCCGGCTAAGTGTTAGATTAAAGGGAGTCCGCAGTCGAAAACAACTAGGAGGTGGGCTTAGAAGCAGCCTTCCTTTAAAGAGTTCGTAACAGATCACTAGTCGAGATTGTGGGCCCCGAAAATGGACGGGGCTAAG
>Ga0207421_10008424_pt1 | contig 10695 bp, 10 predicted proteins | sample SodLakKL_010_SED_4_FD_187542 | JGI IMG/M metagenome (GOLD analysis project Ga0207421, IMG submission 187542) | Alkaline sediment microbial communities from Lake Tanatar, Kulunda Steppe, Russia - 8KL_010_SED (SPAdes) (version 2) | ecosystem: Environmental > Aquatic > Non-marine Saline and...
CGCTGCACCGTACCCAGGTCGCCCCGGGTGGGCATGTTCATGGCCTCCAGCCACTCGTCCACCAACTGCGCACCCTGGTGTTTGACCGCCATCAACGCATTGACCATGCGCCCGTACCGGCGGGCATACTCATCGGACATCGCGTAATCCGCGTAGACCTCCTCGCAGGCATCCACCCAGATGTTGAACACCTCGCGGATCGAGTTCACCGGACCGCCTTCCTGCGCGCGATCCTCGAGTCGCTTCTTGAAGGCTTCCATCGAACGGGACCCGAGACCACCGAAGCCGGTCTGGTACTCGGTCATCGCCTGTTCGTATTCAAGCATCAGGCGCGTAAACTTCTGGTGCTGCTCCTGCGACTCGCGGGCATAACCGAGCGCGGGAGCGGACAGCATCCGGTCCATCTGTTCGCGCACGTCGGTGGGCCGCTCGACCTCGAAGGCCTTCATGAAGTCGCCCGGAAACGGCATCCCGGCCGACATCGTGCGCGACACGGTGTCGAAGGGCAGATCCCAGAACGCGAGGCCCTGCCGACCGGCCTTGCCCGCCACGCCGGCGAAGGGGTTCATTCCCTGGCCGGCGCTGCTGAAGGCCTCGGTCATCATCCGCGTCCAGTTCTCCACGATCTGCGTGGCATCGGTGGCCGGATCCATCTTTCCAAGGCCCTCGGCCATCGAGAAGTAACTCTTGCCCAGGTTGACCATCTGCCCGAGCAGGTCCTGCGCGGGCTTCGGTGTACTCGGCGCAACCGACTTCCACCACTGCTCCATCGCATCCGCCCAGGGATTCGCCGAAGCCTTTTGTGCCGGGGTCGCTGCATCGAGGCCACGGCGGGTCATGTCCATCCATGCGTCCCAATAGCGCCGTTGTGCTTCCAGCCACTGGTCACCGGTCGAATCCGAATCAGCCATCTCTCTCTCCTGATAGTTGCCGCGCGCAGCGGTCTTGCGCTCTTCCCAAAACGAATAGTAGAACCTCTGGATACGAATACTAGAACCTCTTCACGATACTAGCACGGGTTTTGTGCGCCGCACCATTCGATCGCGGCGCCGAAGTCACTGCCGTATTGGCAATTTGGCGCCCAGACACTACCCGCGGCGCTTGAGGTCCATGGTCGCAAGCATGCCATAATCAACGGCCCATCGACCCCCAGGCCCTGGGCGCGCAAGACCCGCAGAGGGCAGACATCCAGAGGAGAAGCAGGAGATGAGTGAAGAGATCGTGATCGTCGGTGCCGCACGCACGCCGGTTGGAACCCTGCTGGGTTCACTGGCGGATATCCCCGCCAGCAAGCTCGGTGCCACAGTCATTCGCAGCTTGCTCGAACGCTCGGGTGTGAAACCCGAACAGGTGAGCGAGGTCATTCTCGGGCAGGTCCTGACCGGTGCGGCGGGAATGAACCCTGCGCGACAGGCCGCTCTCGAGGCAGGCATCCCGCACACGGTGCCGGCGATGACCATCAACAAGGTCTGTGGCTCGGGCCTCAAGGCCGTGCATCTGGCCTGGCAGTCGGTGCGCTGCGGCGATGCGGAGATCGTGGTGGCCGGTGGCCAGGAAAGCATGAGCCTCGCCCCGCATGCCCTCCCCCGGTCGCGTTCGGGCGTGAAGATGGGTGAGTGGGCCATGAAGGACACCATGATCAACGATGGGCTCTGGTGCGCAATCACGGACGTGCACATGGGCAACACGGCAGAGAACATCGCCAGGGAATACGACATCAGCCGCGAGGAACAGGATGCGTTCGCAGCGCAATCGCAGCAGCGCGCCGAGGCGGCGATCCGCGACGGTGTCTTCCGCGACGAGATCGTTCCGATCGAGATCCCGCAGCGCAAGGGTGATCCCAAGATCTTCGATACCGACGAGTTCCCCCGGGCCGGCGTCACCGCAGAAGGCCTCAGCAAACTCCGTCCCGCGTTTGCCAAGGAGGGAACAGTCACTGCAGCCAACTCGTCCGGAATCAACGACGGCGCGGCTGCAGTCATCGTCATGACTGCGAGCAAGGCCAAGGAACTCGGGCTGAAGCCGATCGCGCGAATCGTTGCCTTCTCCGCTGCCGGAGTCGATCCCTCGATCATGGGGACCGGCCCGATCCCGGCCACCCGTGACTGTCTGAAGAAGGCCGGCTGGACCCCCGCGGACCTGGATCTGGTGGAATCCAACGAGGCGTTTGCGGCGCAGGCGATCTCGGTGAACAAGGCGCTGGAATGGGATCTGTCCAAGGTCAACGTCAGTGGCGGTGCCATCGCCATCGGGCACCCGATCGGAGCCTCCGGCGCCCGGGTGCTGGTCACCCTCCTGCACGGCATGCGTCGCCGCAACGCCAAACGTGGGCTTGCCACGCTCTGCATCGGAGGCGGACAAGGCGTTGCGATGGCCCTCGAGCTCGTCGAGTAGCCTGTCGGGTCCCGCCCCCCCGCGCGCCCCGTCCTGATGGCGCGCGGGGGTGTCCGCGAGCCGGAAAAACACCCCGCTATCGTGTAGAATCAAAGGATAAAAGGCTGACAGGGGCAGCGTTCGTGACCGACCCGCGACTGATCAAGAAATACCCGAACCGTCGGCTTTACGATACCGAGGAGAGTCGGTACATCACACTGGTCGACGTGCAGCGACTGGTGCGCGACGGGACCAACATCAAGGTCGTGGACACGCAGAGCGGCGACGACATTACCCGCGGCATCCTGATCCAGATCATCACCGAGCAAGAGGCGGGCGGCAATCCGCTGTTCACCACCGACATGCTCACCCGCTTCATCCGCTTCTACGACGAATCCCTGCAGGATGCCTTCTCCAGCTTCCTCGATCAGAGCCTGAAGCTTTATTCCGAGCAGCAGGAGCAGATGCAGGCGCAGCTCGACCAGCTGGTTCCGGGTGATGCCCTCCAGACCTGGACCGATCTGACCGAACGTAACATGGAGCTCTGGCGCGAGATGCAGGACAGCTTTTTCCGCGCGGCCAACCTACCCGGGATCGGCCGTTCGGCGCAGGCCCAGCAGAAGTCGAAGACCGAGCCGAAGTCTAGGGCCGAGCAAAAGAAGTAGCTCCCGCAGAGCCACCGGCCGGTCCGAGCCCTCGACCCGGGACCGGGGGCTACCCCTCCCACCAGCACTCACAGCCAGGCTGATCACCTCCCGCCTGTGCGCTTGTCGCGGGCGCTGCACGCAGCGCACTCGGGCCCGGACCAGCCTTCGCTGGTCCGGGTGCACGCCAGGCTCCGAACCCTCCCCTCCTCCGTGCGTCGGAGAACCTCTCACCGGGCTTGACATTGTCGGCGGGCTTACCTATGCTGCAATGCAACAATGCTGCACCGCACCAAACGGGTGTGGTGGCATTTGACGGAGAGATAATCATGCAAAACCAGATGTTCGATGCTTATAATGAAATGGCGCAGAGCAGCTTCGAAGCGATGCGCAAGCTGGGTGAAATCAACATGCGCGCCACCGAGCGCCTGTTCCAGCAGCAACTGGATCTGACCAACACCATGCTGGAGACCAGCGCCAAGGGTATGGAAGGCACGACCAAGGCCAAGGGCTACCAGGAGTTGGTGACCAGCCAGGCCAAGCTGACCCAGGAATACGGTCAGGAGTGGCTGAAGAACTACCGCAGTGCGATTGAAGTACTCACCGAGGCACGCGATTCCGCCGCCGACGTGATGGACAAGCAGATGCAGCTCGCCAGCAAGAACATGCAGGCAGCCGGCGAGACCGTGAAGAAGGCGGCGGCCAAGGCTACCGCGTAAATGACAGCAAACCGGCCGGGAGCAGCCGGGTTCGGGCCTGGATGGCCCGCCCCGGCTGCCTCCGACAGGCCGCCAACGGAGGATTCATGGCTGAACGTATTGCACTAGTGACCGGGGGTATCGGCGGCATCGGATCGGCGATCTGCGTCGAATTGGCTGCCAAGGGCTTCAAGGTCGTCGCGGGCTATTACCCGGCGGAAAAGGACGACGCCGAGGCTTGGCAGGAGAAACAGCGGGCTGAAGGCAACGCATTCGAGATTGCCTCCGGTGACGTCTCCTCTTTTGAATCCTCCAGCGACATGGTCAAGGACATCGAGGCCCGTGTCGGTCCGATCGACGTCCTGATCAACTGCGCCGGGATCACCCGGGACAAGACCTTCCGCAAGATGGAACCCGACCAGTGGAAGGCGGTCATCGCCACCAACCTCGACAGCCTCTTCAATGTAACGCGCCAGGTCGTCGACGGGATGACCGAACGCGGCTGGGGCCGCATCGTGAACATTTCCTCGGTGAATGGCCAGCGCGGACAGTTCGGCCAGACCAACTATTCCGCCGCGAAAGCCGGCGCGCACGGCTTCACCATGGCCCTGGCGCAGGAAGTCGCGCGCAAGGGCGTGACCGTGAATACCGTCTCCCCGGGCTACATCGCGACCGAGATGACCAAGGCCATGGCCGAGGAAGTCCGGGAACAGATCATCGCCCAGGTACCGATGTCGCGCATGGGCGAACCGGATGAAGTGGCCTATCTGGTCGGCGTCCTCTGCGACGATCGGGCAGCCTACATCACGGGCGCCAACTACGAGTTGAACGGCGGCCTGTTCATGAGCTTCTGAACCTCCCTCCCTGGAGCCCGGGTGCAGCATCCGGGCTCCAGGGAGCTTTTCGATTGATGCCGGCGACAACGCAGCTCGCTTCGCCCCCGCTTCTTCCATCGGCTTCGACGTAGCCCGAGGGCCGGGCTATGATCCAGCCTTATGCGCTGGCAATCCCACCTTCGTCCCCGCAACACCCTGCGTCGCCGGATCGAGATCGGCGTTTTCGCGCTGTTGTTGTCGGGAATCCTGCTCTGGGCCTGGCAGCACACTCCTTCCGCCCTGAACCTCGCGCTGTTCAAGAAAGAACTTCGCGTGGCTTTGGTCAGCCATCCGCATGACCTGACCATCATGGACATGAACAATGCTCCGGACCAGTTCGAGCTCGCGCTCCTGCGTGGATTTGCCGAACATATCGGGGCCCGGCTTCACCTGCACCCGGTTACCGGCCCGAACGAGGCGCATCGGCTCCTGCATTCGCGCCGCGTCGATGCAGCCGCCGGGTTCCTGACGGAACCCAGGAATGGCTCCGGTGTTGCAGTCGGTCCCGAAATCCTTCCGATAGAGAAGTCGCTGGTGTACTGGCAGGGAAAGGGCGGCACCATCGCCGCAATCACTGACCTACCGGTTGGCACCCGGATCGGCGTAACCTCGATTCATACCCTGCCCGAAGAACTCAGGGGACTCACCACGACGGCGAATCGGTCACCCCCTCCGGAAATCATCCAGTACGCCGACGGCCCGGAGTTGGTCTTTGCCCTCAGCCAGGGGTATGTCGACTACGGGCTCCTGACCTCCATCGAGTTGAGCCGCCTGCGCCGGGTCCACACGGAGTTGCGCAAGGCGATCGCTCTGGAAAGCCAGGCCTCGGTCGTCTGGCTTTTCCCCCCGGGTCTGGACCAGAGCCTGATCGACTCCGCGCACGAGTATCTGGAAACGCTTCGCGCCGGGCGGGAATTCGACCTGCTCTTCGATCGGCATTTCGGGCACCTTGACGTGCACGATCTGGTGGACGTCATCAGTTTTTCGCGCCTCGTGGACGACCGGCTCGACCGATTCCGCCCGCTGTTCGAGGAAGTGGCGCTCGCTTATGGTCTCGACTGGCGCTTCCTCGCCGCGGTGAGCTACCAGGAGTCGCTGTGGGATCCGACGGCCGTTTCCGTCACCGGCGTGCGCGGCCTGATGATGCTGACCAACGCGACCGCACAATCACTGGGTGTTGTCGACCGCACCGACCCCCGCGAAAGCGTGGATGGCGGGGCCCGCTACGTTCTGCAGATGCTCGAGCGCCTCCCGGAAGAGATCACCGAGCCGGACCGGACCTGGATGGCCCTCGCCTCCTACAATGTCGGCCTCGGGCACGTGCTTGACGCCCGCAGACTCGCCGAGGCGGGCGGCGACGACCCGAACCTCTGGCTGGACGTCATGGCCTGGCTCCCCAAGCTCGCGCAACGCGATTGGCACCAGCAAACCCGGTATGGTTACGCCCGCGGCTGGGAACCCGTCACCTATGTGCAGAACATCCGAAGTTATTACGACTGGCTCGTTCACCTGTTCCCGCATCCGACCGATCATCCGGACCGCAGCCCGCTTTATCTGAGCCTGCCCCTGGCCTTGTAGGCCGAGTGGACCATGCGGAAAGTTCGGTATCAGATCGCGGCGCCAGACACGCCGGCGCTGCGTTGGGCAAGTCTGAAATAGAGTGGCTATTCCTGCACTTGCCCGCCTTGCTCCGGCGCGTCTGGCTGTGCTCCATCGTTACCGAACTTCCCGCATGGTCCACTAGCCACGCCGGGCGCGGAAGAAACCGCGCAGCAGTTCCGCGGCCCGCTGGTCCTCGACCCCACCGGTCACGACCACGCGGTGGTTGTGCGATGGGTGCGACACCAGGTCCAGCGCACCGCCAGCCGCTCCGGTGCGCGGGTCGCTCGCGGCGTACACCAGCCGGGCGACCCGGGCGTGGATCATCGCCCCGACACACATCGGGCAGGGTTCCAGCGTCACGTACAGCGTCGTGCCCGGCAGCCGGTAGTTGCCGACGAGGCGAGCGGCCTGCCGCAGGACGCGGATCTCGGCGTGGGCGGTCGGGTCGTGCTCGCCGATCGGGGCGTTGTGGCCACGCGCCAGGCAATCGCCATCACGAACCAGGACCGCCCCGACCGGCACCTCGCCAGCCCGTGCCCCCTCCGCTGCCTCTTCCAGCGCCAGCAGCATCCAGGCGCGGTCGATCTCGGCCTGGCCAAGCGCGCTCACAGCGGGGTGATCGGACATCGCGGCATCTTGGAACCCTGCAGTTGCCTCAGCCTTTCCTCGCTGCCTGCAGCGCCGTCTCGATCGCGCCGGTCAGGTCCTCGGGGCGCATCGTCGGCGCGAAGCGACCGATCACGGCCCCATCCCGACCCACCAGGAACTTGGTGAAGTTCCACTTGATGGCCTGTGTGCCGAGGGCACCCGGCGCAGCCTTTTTCAGAAAGCGGTACAGCGGATGCGCGTCGCCGCCATTGACCTCGATCTTGGCAAACAGCGGGAAATCGACCCCGAAACGGCTGCTGCAGAAGCTCGCGATCTGTTCGGGGCTACCGGGCTCCTGGCCGCCAAATTGATTGCAGGGGAAGCCGAGGACCTGGAATCCGCGGTCGGCATACGTCTCCTGCAATTTCTGCAGGCCGGCATACTGCGCCGTGAACCCACACTCGCTGGCGACATTCACCACCAGCAGAACCTGCCCTCGGTACGCCGAGAGGTCCTGCGGGGTTCCGTCCAGGCGTTGGGCACTGAAGTCATGTACGGTGGTGCTCATCGGTCATTCTCCAAGGCGTCGTTCGAGATCTTCGAGCAGGGTTGCCATTCCCGCGGACAGCGCCGCGACCAGTGCCTCCGGGGTTCGCGCGCCCAGTTCCACATGCTGCTCCAGTTCCCAGAACCGCGTACCGGCCGGGCCTTGGGCGAATACCCGCAGGCCCACTCTCGCCAAGCCCGGACCCTCGACGTGCAGATCCCCGTGCAGGGCCGTGACCAGGACGTCGAGCTGCCGCGCCTGCGGATGTGCACGCGCATCGGGGATCAAGGTGACCGGCCCGCCCTCGCGGGCCCAGCGCTCGCGCAGGAGTTGCTCGACGTGCTCGCGAGGATTCAGGAACCATTCGTTGTAGAAGTCCGACTCGTAGCGATAGGGACCCAATCGGTAGACCAGGCCCTTGCCTGCAAACGCGGGAGCGACACGGACGTTGCCCAATTCAACCAATGGAACCGGCGGCTCCGCCCGCGCGGCCTCCGGCACCTCGAGCAGAAACCAGGCCCGGTCCACGGCCGGCTGTTCGGGCAACAGGGTACAGCCACTCCCCAGGGCGGCAATCAATGCGAACGCGGCCCATCGTCGGGGGATTCGGTTCATCAGCGACTCCGTTCAATCGTGCTGCGCGGCGGCGGGGCACCGAAGATGGTCCCTGCCGGGTTGCGCCGCGCATCCTCGGTCAGGGAACGCAGCGTGGCGGTGGCTGCTTGCAGGTCCCCCAGGGTCGCGGCAAGTCGTTGCTCGTTGATATCGAGCCCGCGGTCCAACCGGACCACGACCCGCTCGATCTGGGCGATCAGTTCGCCGATGTCGGCCTCCGCCAGGGTTCCCCGCACCGACTGCAGGGTGGCTCGCGTTTCGCCGGGTAGCGCCTGGATATCCGGATCCTGCAGCAGGCGCTCCGCTGCCTTCAGCAACTCCCGGCTCTGGACAGCGGTCTGCTGCAGTTGCCCGGACAATTCGGCCGCCTGGCGGGTGAACCCCTCGGTGTCCAGCATCGCGACGGTACGCTCGAGCGTGTAGAGCGTCGATATCGTGCCATCGACGACACCCTCGATGTCGAGCAGGTCGAGCCGGCGCAGCAGGTTCTCGGCGTATTCGAGAAACTGGACGGCAATACTGGGGGCCGAGGGAATGTAGACGTTGCGCGGCTCCCATTCGATCGGCAAGGCCGGGTGGGTCGCGGGATCCAGGAAATCCAGTTCCAGAAAGTTGATTCCCGTGATGCCCTGGGCCGCCATGCGCACACGCAGTCCGGCGCTGACCAGGGGCCCCAACACGTCTTCGTTGAACAGACCTTCACGCGTGGTGGCAGCAAAGCGGTCCGGGCGGACGCGCGCCTCCACGAGGACATAACGCTTGCGTTCCGCGGGCGGCACGTCGTACTGGTACTCGACGGCCGTGAAGCCGAGCCGGGTCACGTCGCCGATGGTCACGCCCCGGAACTTGATCGGCGCGCCCACATCCAGCCCCTGTACCGAGCCGTCGATATAGGTCTCGATCATCACGGTGGGCCGCAGCAGGTTCCCGGTCCCGATCACGGTGAGCCCGATGATCAGGGCTGCAATGGCCCCGAGTATGAACAGGCCCAGGCGAAAATGATGAACGGCGCTCATGCCGATAAGTCCTCTGTTTCCGATCGGCGCAGGAAGCGCCGCACCCAGGGATGGTCATTGGTATCGCGCAGCACCCTCGGATCCCCCTCTGCAATGATCGAACGCGTCTCCTTGTCCAGCATAATCACCCGGTCGGCGATCGCGAAAATGCTCGCCAGTTCATGCGTGACGACGACAAGGGTCATGCCGAGGCTGGAGGCAAGCCGCCGAATCAACTGATCCAGCTCCGCCGAGGTGATCGGATCCAGGCCCGCCGACGGCTCGTCGAGAAAGAGGACCTTGGGATCCAGCGCCATGGCGCGGGCAATCGCTGCGCGTTTCTGCATCCCGCCGCTGATCTCCGACGGCATGAAGTCGCAATACTCCGCAAGTCCCACCAGTTGGAGCTTTGCAAGGGCAATTCGGTTCATTGCCTCCAGTGGCAGATCCGTATGCACCTCCAGCGGCAGGCGCACGTTCTCCAGCAGGCTCATCGAACCGAACAGGGCACCCATCTGGTACATCACCCCCACTTGCCGCAGGATGTCCTCGCGTTCCGCGCCTTCGGCCCGCGCCATGTCCGCTCCGCCGATCAGGATACGGCCGGCGACCGGCGAGTACAGACCGATCATGTGCTTGAGCAGGGTGCTCTTGCCACTCCCCGATCCGCCCAGAATGACGAAGATTTCGCCCACGCGAACGGTGAAGTCGAGATTCTCCATGATCACCATGGATCCAAAGCCCATGGTCAGGCCCTCGACCCGAATCACGACCTCGTCGGCGTCCGCCCTGTTCGTATCGGCCACGTTTATATCCCGAGGTGGTAGAACAGGACCGCGAAAAGGCCGTCTGCGATCACAATCAGGATGATCGCACTGACCACCGCGCTGGTGGTGGACCGGCCAACCGCCGCGGCACCGGTCCCCGTCTGCAGGCCACGGAGACAGCCCACGCTGGCGACCAGGAGGCCGAACACCGCCGCCTTGAACAGGCCCGAGGTCAGATCGGTCAGATCCACGGCACCGCTGACCTGGTTGAAGAACGCAACGATGGGAATCCCGAAACCGCGCATCACCAGTGCCGCCCCCAACAGACCGATCAGGTTCGCATACAGCGTCAGCAACGGTGCCACGAAAATGCCGGCGAGGATCTTCGGCACCACGAGGAAGCGGACCGGGTCGAGACCCATGGTGGTCAAGGCGTTGATCTCCTCGTTGACCTTCATCGTCCCGATCTCGGCGGCGAAGGCGGCACCCGAGCGGCCCGCGAGAAGGATCGCCATCATCAGCGGACCGAGTTCCCGCAGCAGGGAAATGGCGACCAGATCGGCCACGAAGATCTCCGCCCCGAACTGCTGCATTGCGATCGCCGACTGGAAGGCGAGGATTACGCCGAGAAGGAAGGCGATCAACGAAACGATGGGTAGCGCCTGAAAACCGGCTGCCTCGGCGACGCGCAGCGTGTCTCCCCAGCGCACCCGACGCGGGTGGCGAATGGCAAGCAGCAGCGCCTGACCATACTCCCCGATGAAGGCGATCTGGGCGAAGATCTCATGCCCCACCGAGCTTACTCCCGCGCGCAGATGCTGCGTCCACGGGATATCCTGCGGGGGCCGGGCCGAGGCCACAGCCTCCGCCTCGCGATAGGGTTTGAGATGCCCCTCGATGGCCCCGGTCACGCCGTGCATGCGCAGAGCGCCGCCCCGTTGCGTTGCCGAATGCTCGAGGCTGTACAGCAGCGCGGCGCCAGCACCATCGC
>Ga0207421_10008426_pt1 | contig 10692 bp, 12 predicted proteins | sample SodLakKL_010_SED_4_FD_187542 | JGI IMG/M metagenome (GOLD analysis project Ga0207421, IMG submission 187542) | Alkaline sediment microbial communities from Lake Tanatar, Kulunda Steppe, Russia - 8KL_010_SED (SPAdes) (version 2) | ecosystem: Environmental > Aquatic > Non-marine Saline and...
GCGCGAGGAGCGCCACGCCGAGCGCGACGAGCAACGGGGCCAACGCGATGCCGGGCGCGAGGAGCGCCGGGCCGACGGCACCTGCCCCCTGGCCGCCGGCGAGGAGCGCTGAGGCCCGGGCCCCTGCCGCCACTGGGCCGTCCCGACGCGACGGCCCAGTGGCGGCAGGGCGCCGCAGCGGGAATGCTCGGGGCATGACCGCCCCGCCACGCCTGCTCGTCGTCGACGACGACGAGGCGATCCGCTCCGCGCTCGACCGGGCGCTGCGGCCCGAGGGCTTCGACGTCGCCACGGCCGCCGACGGCGAGGCAGGGCTCGCGGCCCTCGCGTCGAGAACGCCCGACGTCGTCGTGCTCGACCTCGCGATGCCCGACCTCGACGGCATCGACGTCCTGCGACGCGCCCGCGGCGATGGCCTCGACGTGCCGGTGCTCGTGCTGTCGGCGCGCGACGAGGTCGCCGACCGCGTCGAGGCGCTGCAGGCCGGCGCCGACGACTACCTCGTCAAGCCCTTCGCCCTCGCCGAGCTCGTCGCGCGGCTCCACGCGCTGCTGCGCCGGCGGCCGGCGGCCACCGACGTGCCGCTGTCGGTCGGCGACCTCACGCTCGACCCCGCCCGCCGGCAGGTGCGCCGCGGTGACCGGCCCCTCGAGCTCACCGCCCGGGAGTTCGAGCTCCTCGAGTGCCTCGCGCGCCACCCCGGCATCGTCCTGTCGCGCGGGCAGCTGCTCGAGCGCGTCTGGGGCTACGACTTCCCGACCGAGACCAACGTCGTCGACGTCTTCGTCGGCTACCTGCGGCGCAAGCTCGAGGCGGGCGGGGAGCCACGGATGCTCCACACCGTGCGCGGCGCCGGGTTCGTCCTGCGGGCGGCACCGTGACGGGCACGCTGCGCGGGCGGGTCGCGCTTGCCACCGCAGCGCTCGTGGCCGTGGCCGTCCTCGCGACCGGCACGATCCTCAGCGAGGGCTTCGCGGCGACCGAGCGCGCCGACCTCGACGCCCGCCTCGCCGACCGGGCCGCCGAGGCCGCCGACCTCGCCGATCGCGGGCACGGGCGCATGGCCGAGGGGCGCCCCGGCGGCGCGGTCGGCCGCCTCGGGCGACTCGTCGACGGCGAGCCCGAGCTGCTGCGCGTCCTCGAGGACGGCGAGGTCGTCCACGAGGCCGGCAGCGCGCTCGGGGCGGGCCTGCCGACCCCCGAGGAGCCGGGGCTCGCCGACCTCACCGACGCGCAGGGCCAGCCGTGGCGCTCCTACGTCGCCCGCGACGACGGCCGGGCGGTGCAGGTCGCCGCCCCGCTCACGCTGCTCGAGGACCGGCTGTCGACGCTGCGCTGGCGCACCCTGCTCGTCGGTGCGCTCGCGGTGGCCCTCGCCGGCGGGGCGGCGTGGGCGCTCAGCGGCCTCGCGCTCGCGCCGCTCGCGCGGCTGCGCGACACCGCCGGACAGGTCGCCGAGACCGGGGACCTCTCCGAGCGGGTCGGCGCCGAGGCCGGCGAGCCCGCCGAGGTCCGCGCCGTCGGCGAGGCCTTCGACGCGATGCTCGCCCGCCTCGAGCAGGCCCGGGCCGCCACCGGCGAGGCGCTCGACTCCGCGCGGCGCTTCGCCGCCGACGCCGGCCATGAGCTGCGCACCCCGCTGACGAGCCTCGGAGCCAACCTCGACGCGCTCGCCCGCAACCCCGACCTCGCCGACGAGCCGCGCGCCGAGGCGCTCGCGGCCGCCGGCGCCGAGCAGCGCCGCCTCGTGGGGCTCCTCGACGCGCTGCAGGCCCTCGCCCGCGCCGACGCGACCGCCGCCTCCGACGACGTCGACCTCGCCGAGGTCACCGACGCGGCGGTCGCCGCGGCCGCCGACCGCCAGCCCGCCACGGCCTTCGGCCTCGAGGGGGCCGAGCACGCCCCGGTGCGGGGCTCTGCCGACGGCCTGCGCATCGCCGTCGACAACCTCCTCGCCAACGCCGCGCTGCACGGCGGGGCGCGGGTCGCGGTCGGTCTCGACGTCGAGCCGGGGTGGGTCACCCTCGACGTCGACGACGACGGCCCCGGCATCGCGCCCGCCGAGCGCGAGCGCGTCCTCGAGCGCTTCGCGCGCGGGCGCGACGCCGTCGGCGAGGGCTCCGGGCTCGGGCTGGCGATCGTCACCGCGATCGCCCGCGCCCACGGCGGGTCGCTCGCGATCGACGAGGCGCCACTCGGCGGGGCGAGGGTGCGACTGCGCCTGCCCACCGCGAGCGGCGGACGCGAGGCGGGCCCTCAGCCCGGGGTCGGCTCCCAGCGGCCGTAGCGGCCCTCGTAGTAGAGCAGCGGCGGAGCGTCGACCGGACGGTCGAGGCGCGTGACCTCGCCGAGGACCACGCTGTGGTCGCCGCCGGGCAGGGCCTCGTGGAGGTCACAGTCGAGGTGGGCCACCGCGCCGTCGAGCAGCGGCGCGCGGCTGCGCGCGGCGGGCCTCCAGCCGACGCGGGCGAACTGCTCGGCGCCGAAGGGCCGGTCGGGGCGGGCGAACCACGTCGCGGTCGCCGCCTGCTCCTCGGCGAGGACGTTCACCGCGAAGGAGCCGGCGCTGAGGAGCAGGTCGTGCATCCACGCGCGGCGGGCGACGCAGACGAGCACGAGCGGAGGGTCGAGCGAGACCGAGGTGAAGGCGTTGGCCGTCATGCCGTGGAGCATGCTCGGGCTCGCCGTCGTCACGACGGTCACGCCGGTGGCGAAGCGCCCGACGGTGGCCTTGAAGTCCTGTGGGTCGATCATGCCAGCCCCTCGAGGAGGTCGCGCTCGAACGGTGCGGTGGCCACGTCGCTGCGGTGGCGCACGAACCACTCCGTGCCGAAGACCGCCTCGCGGAGGTCGGCGGGCACGTTGAGGAAGAACGAGTCGGCCCCGAGCTGCGAGCGGTGCTCCTGCAGCGCCGCCCACTTCGCCTCGAGCCAGGTGCCGACGTCGACCGCGGCGGTGATCTCCTCGTCGGCGACGCCCATCGGCACGTCCTCGACGCGCTCTGGCACCCCGAAGGGCGAGGGCAGGCCCCGGGCGGCCAACGCCCTCGCGCCCTCGAGGATCGCGCGCTTGGGCAGCGTCGAGAGGTAGACCTTCGCCACGCGCCACGGCGGGCCCGCCTCGGGGTAGAGGGGCGCGCAGGCCGCGGCCTCGGCGGCGAGCAGGGCGATGCGGTGGGCCTGGATGTGGTCGGGGTGGCCGTAGCCGCCGTAGGCGTCGTAGGTCACGAGCACGTCGGGCTCGAAGGCGCGCACCTCGGCGACGAGCCGGCCGACGGCCTCGTCGACGTCGGCGCGCCAGAACGACCGCGGGTCGTCGTTGTCGGCGGTGCCCATCATCCCCGAGTCCACGTAGCCGAGCAGCCGCGGCGGCCCGGCGCCGAGGCGGTCGAGGGCGCGCTCGAGCTCGGCGCGACGGACCTCGGCCAGGCGCGGGCGGACCTCGTCGGGGTCCATGCCCTCACCGACGATCTCGCCGCGCTCCCCGCCGGTGCACGTCACCACCGCGGTGCGCGCACCGCGCTCGGCAGCGGCGGCGAGCACGCCGCCGGTGCTGATGGCCTCGTCGTCGGGGTGGGCGTGGACGGCCATGAGGCCGGGTGGTCGCATCGGCGCGGTCGCCTCCTCGCGGCGCGGCGGGCCGCGGTCATCGGGCGCCGTCGCGCTCGCGACGGCGGGGCTCGGGCGTATCCTGCCCACGACGACGCGAGCCATCCACCCGAGCCGCGAGACGATGATCGACGCCCCACCACTGCTCACCGACCCCGGCGCCCTCGCCGCGCACCTCGCGGACCTCGCCGACCTCGACCCCATCGGCGTCGACGTCGAGCGGGCCGACGCCGACCGCTACTTCCGCCGCGCGGCGCTCATCCAGGTCGGCGGCCACGGTGCCGCGGTCCTCGTCGACCCGCTCGCGATCGACGACCTCTCCGTCCTCGACGCCTTCCTGCGCGAGCGCGTCGTCGTCCTCCACGCGATGGAGAACGACCTCGTGCCCCTCGCCGCCGCCGGCGTCGCGCCCTCCCGCGTCGAGGACACCGCCGTGGCCGCGGCCCTGCTCGGGCTGCCGACCGGCCTCGAGCCGCTGCTCGCCGAGGTGCTCGGCCTCGACGGCAACGGCGAGAAGGAGCGCATGCAGCGCGCCGACTGGGAGGCGCGCCCGCTCGACGCCGCGATGCGCGCCTACGCCGCCGCCGACGTCACCGACCTGCCCGAGCTCTGGGAGGAGCTCGCCGACCGGCTCGAGGCCGCGGGCCGGCGGGCGTGGTACGACGAGGAGCTCGGGGCGCTCCGCGCCCAGCCCCCCATCGAGGAGCGGCGCGACTGGTCCCGCGTCAAGGGCATCGGCCGGCTGCGCGACGACGCGCTCGGCCGGGCGAAGGCGCTGTGGCGCACGCGCGAGGCGCTCGCCCGCGAGACCGACACCGCCCCGGGGCGGATCCTCGGCGACCGCACGCTCGTCGACCTCGCCGAGCAGCCGCCGACGTCGGTGCGCGAGCTCGGCCGCCGCGGGGTGCGCCGCCAGGCCGTGCGGCGCTTCGGCGAGGACCTCGTCGCCGCGCTCGCGGGCGCGCCACCGTCGACGCCGACGCGGCGCGCCCGACGGGCCACCGAGGCCGACCGTGCCCGGGCCGACCGGCTGCGGGCCCTGCGCGCCGACGTCGCCGACGGGCTCGGCCTCGACCCCGGGGTGCTGTGCCCCAGCCGGGTCCTGCTCGGCGCGGTCCTCGCCGACCCGCAGACGCCCGAGGAGCTGCGCGAGGCCCTCGGTCTGCGCTCCTGGCAGTGGCGGCTGCTCGCCGAGCCCTTCTGCGAGGCGTTGGACCTCGACCAAGCGGGAACGGCTGCGCCCGACGCCGATGACGGCGACCCCGCCTGAGACCGGCGGGCACCCGCGCAGATCAAGGAGTCCATGCCATGGCTGACGTGCTCACCGACGACCAGGTCCGCAGCGCCCTCGCCGAACTCGACGGCTGGGAGGGCTCGGCCACCGGGGGGATCTCGAAGACCTTCGCCTTCGAGGACTTCCTCGGCTCCGTGGCCTTCGTCAACCGCCTCACCGGCGCCGCGGAGGCCGCCAACCACCACCCCGACCTCGCCATCAGCTGGAACAAGGTCACCGTGACCTTCGTGAGCCACTCCGCGGGCGGGGTCACCGACGCCGACCTCGCCGGCGCGCGGGCCGCTGACGACCTCGCCCGCTAGCGACGGGCCGAGCGCCGTCCCGCCGGCGCGCGCCGGACTCGGCGAGCGCTCGCGCGGGGCGGCTCAGCCCACCGTCGGCAGGGTGCGCAGCTCCTTGGGCAGGGCGAAGTGCATCTCCTCCTCGACGACGTCGACGGTGCGCACCTCCGCGCCACCGGGTCGCGCCTCGAGGGCGGCGATGATCTCCTCGACGAGGGCCTCGGGGGCGCTCGCCCCGGAGGTGAGCCCGAGCGTGGCCACCCCGTCGAGCCAGGTCTCCTCGAGGGCCTCGACGCTGTCGACGAGGTGGGCGGCGGGCGCACCGTGGGCGAGGGCGACCTCGACCATGCGCTTGGAGTTCGAGGAGGAGTCGGAGCCGACGACGAGCACGGCGTCGGCGCGCTCGGCGAGGACCTTCGTCGCCTCCTGGCGGTTCGTCGTCGCGTAGCAGATGTCCTCGCCGCGCGGGCCACGGACGTTGGGGAAGCGGGCGTGGATCGCCGCGGCGACCGCGCTGGCCTCGTCGACCGAGAGCGTCGTCTGGGTGATGTAGGCGACCTTGTCGTGGTCGGGCAGGTCGAGCGCCCAGACGTCCTCGGGGGTCTCGACGAGGTGGATCGCCTCCGGGGCGTGCCCGGTGGTGCCGACGACCTCCTGGTGGCCGGCGTGGCCGATGAGGATGATGTCGTAGCCCTCGGCGGCGAAGTCCCGCGCCTCGTAGTGGACCTTCGTCACGAGCGGGCACGTCGCATCGACCGTCTCGAGGCCGAGACGGTCGGCGTTCTCGCGCACCTGCGGGGGGATGCCGTGGGCGCTGAAGACGAGCCGTCCACCCTTGGGCACCTCGTGCTCGTCCTCGACGAAGACCGCGCCCTTGCGCTCGAGGTCGGCGACGACGCGGGTGTTGTGGACGATGGCGTGGCGCACGTAGATCGGCGGGCCGTAGCGCTCGAGCGCGATCTCGACGACGTCGACGGCGCGCTCGACGCCGGCGCAGAACCCCCGTGGGGCGGCGAGCAGGACGGACAGCGGCGCGGAACTCTCAGCCATGCGCCCACTGTAGTGCGCGGCCGCCGCGGCGCCGGAGCGGCGGGAGCCTGGCAGCGCGGCCACCGGTGGCATACTCGGGCGGTCGACGAGGAGCCGGGATGCACGTGATCATCGGCGGGTGCGGCCGTGTGGGCGCCGAGCTCGCGGAGTGGCTGTCGGGCAGCGAGCACGACGTCGTCATCGTCGACGCCGGCGGCGAGCGCGCCTTCGACCGGCTCGGCGCGGGCTTCAACGGCGAGACCGTCACCGGAGACGTCACCGACGAGGAGGCCCTGCGCGCCGCGGGCATCGCCCGGGCCGACGCCTTCGTCGCGGTGACGAGCCTCGACAACGCCAACCTCATGGCGGTGCAGATCGCCCGCGAGCTCTACGGCGTCGAGCACACCGTCGCGCGGCTCTTCAACCCCCAGCGGGAGGCGTCGTACCGCAAGATGGGGGTGCACTACGTCTCCGGCACCCGGCTCGTGGCCAAGGCCATCCTCGGCGAGCTCCACGCCGGGACCTTCCCCCAGCACGTCGCCTTCGACGAGGGCGACGTCGAGATCGTCGAGATGACCGTGACCCGCGCCGGGCACGGCATGACGATCGCCGAGCTCGAGCGCTCCGGCTACGTGCGCGTCGCCGCCTACCAGCGCGGCCTGCGGGTACGCATCGCCAAGCTCGACGACCGCGTCCGGGAGGGCGACGTGCTCACCGCCGCGGCACGCAAGGGTGCGCACCGCAAGCTCGGCGAGGCCGTCGCCAACCCGCTGACCGCCGCGGCGGCCAGCCGACAGGGCTAGCGCGGTGTACGCCGTCATCGCCGGGGGCGGCCGGGTCGGGCGCTACATCGCCGTCGACCTCATCGCCGACGGCCACGACGTCGCGATCATCGAGGAGGTCGAGGACCGCTGCGAGGGCCTGCTGCGCGACCACGACCTCCTCGTCATCCACGGTGACGCCTGCGACGTGCGCTACCTCGAGCAGGCGCGCACCGAGCGCGCCGACGTCTTCGTCGCCACGACGGGCATCGACGACGTGAACTTCGTCTCCTGCCAGCTCGCCCGCACGTCCTTCGAGGTCCCGCGGGCGGTGAGCCGGGTCAACTCCCCCCGCAACGAGGAGCTCTTCAGCCGGATGGGCATCGAGCCGGTGGCCACGACGACGCTCATCAGCCGGATGATCCGCGAGGAGCTCACCGTCGGCGAGCTCATCCACCTCTCGACGCTGCGCGGCGGCCGCATCAACCTCGTCGAGGTCGACGTGCCCGACGACGCCCCGCCGGCGACGACGTCGCTGTCGGGCATGGCCCTGCCCGAGCAGTCGGTCATCGTCTGCGTCTTCCGCGGCGCCGACGAGACGCTCATCCCCACCGCCGCGCTCACCATCGAGCCCGGCGACCAGGTCATCGCCCTGACCCGACCCGAGGCCGAGGAGGAACTGCGCCGCGTCGTGCTCGAGGGGCGCCGCCGGTGAGCCGCCGACACGAGCAGCCCGAGCTGCCGAGGGCCCGCACTCCCGACCACTCCCGCTCGCTGCTGCGCGGCGGGGCGATCGGCATCGCCCTCGTCGCCCTGGCCACCGCCGGACTCGTCGCCGTCGCCGCGGCGATCGCGTTCCTCGCGGCCCTCCTCGTCTGATGCTCTTCCGACCCGACGCCGACGACTTCCGGCTCATCGGCCTCTACACCGGCACGGTGCTCTACGGCGTCGGCGTGGCGATGCTCGTCCCGCTCGTCGTCGCGCTCGCGCTCGGCGAGCGCAACGAGGCCCTCGCCTTCGTCATCGGCGCCTCGCTCACCGTCAGCGTCGGCGCGCTCGCACGGATGACGCTGCGGACCCGCGCGACGCTGACCGGCGCGCAGGGGCTGGCCACCGTCGCGCTCATCTGGACCGTCGTGCCGGTCTTCGCCGCGGTGCCGCTGCTGCTCAGTGGCCACTACCTGCACTACCTCGACGCCTACTTCGAGGGCATGAGCGGCTTCGCGACGATCGGGCTCACCCTCGCCAACGACCTCGACCACATGGCCCGCAGCGTCAACGTCTGGCGCCACCTCCTCCACGTCCTCGGCGGGCAGGGCATCGTCGTCGTCGTCCTCACGATCTTCTCGAGCGCCGGCGGGGCGATCGGCACGCTCTACACCGGCGAGGGCGAGAAGGACCGCATCCTGCCGAACGTCGTGAGCTCCGCGGCGTTCATCATGCGGGTGCTCGCCGCCTACGCCGCGATCGGGCTGCCGCTGCTGTGGCTCGCGACGATCCGCGCCGGCCTCGATCCCGCCCCCGCGCTCTTCCACGCCTTCACGCTCTTCGTCACCGCCTTCGACACCGCCGGCTTCGCGCCGATGTCGGCGAGCGCGGGCTTCTACCGCTCGGCGCTCGTCGAGGGCGTGCTCATCCTCGTCATGGTCGCCGGAGCGTTCAGCTTCGCGATCCACTACCAGCTCTGGCAGGGGCGCCACCGCGAGCTCACCCGCAGCCTCGAGACGCGGACGTTCGCGATCTCCCTGCTCGCGATCATGACGCTCATGTCGGTCGGGCTCGTGCGCGCCGGCACCTTCGGCGATGGCGGGGACCTCTTCCGCCACGGGTTCTTCCAGGCCCTCTCGGCGCACACCACGACGGGGCTGTCGACGGTGCCCGGCGCGCTCTTCGTCACCGACTGGGGCGTGCTCGCCCCGGCGATGATCGCCACGGCGATGGCGCTGGGCGGCATGGCCGGCTCGACCGCGGGGGGCATCAAGGCGATCCGCGTCGGGCTGCTCGTGCGCGGCATCCTCGCCGACATCCGCCGTGCGCTGAGCCCCGAGCACGCCGTCCTCGTCGACACCTACCACGCCGGCGGGCGGCAGATCCTGCGCCAGGGCCAGGTCAAGGCGGCGATGACGATCTTCATCCTCTTCCTCGTCCTCTACCTCGGCGGCGGCGTGCTGGGCCTCTTCTACGGCTACGACCTGCGCCTCGCGCTCTTCGAGTCCACCGCCGCGGCGGCCACCGGCGGACTCTCGGTCGGCATCGTGCGCCCCGACCTCGAGTGGCCGCTCAAGGCCTTCTACATCCTCCAGATGCTCATCGGCCGCCTCGAGTTCATCGCGGTCTTCGCGCTCGCCGGCTACGTCGTCGCGACCCTGCGGGGGCGGGTATGAGCCGCCGCCGGCCGGTGCGCCGCTGGCGGGTCCTCGCCGGCGCAGCCATGGCGCTCGCCGCGCTCGCGGCCATCATCGCCCTGGCCGAGACGCTGCGGCACCCGCTGCCGAGCGGCGGGCCGGTCGTCGCCGAACGGCCCGAGGACCCCGCCGCGGACCCGCGCACCGAGGTCGTCTGCCCCGAGCCCGCCCCCAGGGAGGACGCCGGGCGCGACGGACCGGCGCTCACCGCCGAGCCGGAGCCGGTCACGGTGACCTCGACCGAGCTCTACGACTGCCCCGCGTCCTGGGACGGCCGGCTCATCGCCTACGAGGGGGAGGCGATCGGGGGCGTCCTCACGCGCGGGGACGGCGCGTGGGTGCAGGTCAACGACGACGTCTACGCCGAGGCGGCCGGGCCGCTGCCCGCCCATCGGGACTACCGGGGCGGCAACTCCGGCATCGGGGTGTTCGTCCCGCCCACGCTCGCCGAGGAGATCGACGCGGTCGGCGGGCCACAGCAGCGCGGGGACCGCATCGCCGTCGAGGGCCGCTTCCACCGCGTCGACTCCACCAGCGGGGAGGTCGCGATCATCCGCGCCGAGCGCGGGGCCGTCGTCGCCGGCGGCGAGCCCTTCGTCGACGAGCGCCTGCCCGACCGCGAGCGCGCCGCGGCGCTGCTCGCCGCCCTCGCCCTCGCCCTCGTCGCCGCCGAGCGCTGGCAGGCCTGGCGCCGGCGGCGGGCACGCTAGCCGGCGGCGGGCACGCTAGCCGGCGGCGGGCACGCTAGCCGGCGGCGGGCACGCTAGCCGGCGGCGGGCACGCTAGCGGGCGCCGCGCTCACCCCAGGCCGGTGGCCTGCCCGGCCTTGTCGCGGCAGCCCGCGACCAGCGAGGAGGGGCAGAGGTCCTCGACGACGCAATCGGCGCAGCGTGGCCGCCGCGCGTCGCAGACCCGGCGACCGTGGAGGATGATGCAGAGGCTCGCCGAGGACCAGTGCTCCTTGGGCAGCAGGCGCATGAGGTCGCGCTCGACCTTCACCGCGGCGGTCTCGCGGGTGAAGCCGAAGCGGCGGGAGAGCCGGCCGACGTGGGTGTCGACGGCGATGCCGGCCTCGGGGTCGGCGGTGTGCGCCTCGGGGTCGGCGGCGGAGAGCACGACGTTGGCGGTCTTGCGGGCGACGCCGGGCAGGGCGGTGAGCTCGGCCATCGTGCGTGGCACCTGCCCGCCGTGGCGCTCGAGGAGCGCGGCGCTCAACGCCTGCAGCGACTTCGCCTTCTGGCGGTAGAAGCCCGTCTGGTAGATCTGCGCCTCGAGGTCGGCGGGGTCGGCGGCGACCACCGCCGCAGGATCGGG
>Ga0207421_10008428_pt1 | contig 10692 bp, 8 predicted proteins | sample SodLakKL_010_SED_4_FD_187542 | JGI IMG/M metagenome (GOLD analysis project Ga0207421, IMG submission 187542) | Alkaline sediment microbial communities from Lake Tanatar, Kulunda Steppe, Russia - 8KL_010_SED (SPAdes) (version 2) | ecosystem: Environmental > Aquatic > Non-marine Saline and...
TGCGAATTAACTTTTCTTGTCGATAACAGGCGGATATTCATCTACCGTGACGAAAAAGACTTTTCGCGGAAAAAACAACCGCCGAGAATAACAACTCGAATAGGAGTAAGAATTCCTGTTGAAGATTGGTGTGATTTGTATAGCGAAGATGACTTTATGGGGTTTCAAAAAATATACGGCGGAGTCGGTAGGTACAGCAGCAATCGAGGTCCATATTCCTTTGGTCTCTTCCCAAAAGGAGAAGTGGACGGCTGCATAAAGATACTGCACGATATGTTTGAAAAGGCCGTCGGTGGCCTTAAACCCGATATTATGGCCAGAAGCATTGTAAATTCAAAAAAAATTATCTGGGTTGATCATGGAGACCAGGATCGTGATGAAGTGGTTGCCCCTGAGAAATAACCCCCCATAGGATGTGCTGACGAAGGAAGCGCATCGGCTTGAACGACAACACCGCAGGTGACCGATTCCCACCGATTATTTACCATTTCAACGGCGCTCATTCTGCCGGATCACCTACCCGCAATTATTCCTGCCAGATGGGCCAATCCGGGGAATTCTATCTGTCGGCTCCACACCCTTGTGTGAACGAGGTTGGTGATGCGCTTCCTTCGTCAGCACATCCTATCAGTACATCATATGCGTGTTTCGCAGGAGCAGGTTGAGGGGGATGTCTTGCGCTTGTGGCATTCACACCCTATTCGGTAAGAATGAGGATGAGCTTGCGGGGGCCGTGCATGCCTTTGAAGGGCCTGCCCTGGATGTCGGCGGTCATGCTGGGGCCGGTGACGAAAACCAGGTGGCTTGGGGGATGGTCGATGTAGCGGCTTTGGGACAGCGCATCTTCGAAGGTGGGGACAATGCGGGCGGCGGACAATACGGCAATATGGATTTCCGGGGCAAGGGATATAAGACGGGCGTGATCCCGGTTAAAGGAAAGAATGATGGTTCCGGACTCCGCAACACCGAAATCCGCGGCGGTAAGCCCTGCATCCGCATCATTGAAGATCGCTTCCGTGAAATCCCGTCTGCCGGAAAAATCGGTTTGCGGACGAATATCCGGACCCCCAGGCAGTCCGGGGGCTGATATAGCCCGGCGGATGCCATGTTCTTTTAATATTTCAGGCAGAAACGCATTCGCCTCCCGCTCGGAACCGACACGATGGACAATGCCGGTCTGGGCCGTGAACCGCGTGCAGAATGCATCCACCAGGCCGGAGCTGTCAATGACACGCTCCGCGGGGGGATCGTCCGGAACCTTGCCGGGAGGCGCCCGACGAAGGGATGAAAGAATGGTATCCCGCGCGTTACCGGGCATGATCGTCTCCTTGTCCTTCCGGATCATCGTCCCACAGGCTGCGAAAGGACCGGGACGGCCCCTCCGGCAGGTCCCGGGATTGAAACCAGTTTTTGAAAACACCCGGCGCACCTTTTATAACACCGTCTTTCGCACGCAGATTGAGGGCGCTTCGCAGCCCCCTGCCCGCAGCCTCCCACAACACCGGATGACTAGCCGCCTTCACGTAGGCCGCCACCATTGTTTTTTCGAAAAGCGACGAACCGCTTCCGTGCAGCAGCGGATCCGCCGCCACGTCCCGACTGCGGTAATGGAGCATCAGCTTGGGATGGTCGACCCCGGCCGGGCAGATATCCCGACAGGTGCCGCAGAGGGTGCAGGATTTGAAAAGGTCCCGGGTTGCAGACAGGCCCAGAAGAAGCGGGCTTACCACCTGCCCCATGGGACCGGAATAGGCCCAGCCGTAAGGGTACCCACCGATCTGCCCGTACACGGGGCAGGCATTCAGGCAGGCCCCGCAGCGGATGCACTGCAGCGCATTCCGGGTGACGGGATCTTTGTAAATACGGCTTCGGCCGTTGTCCAGGATCACGATATGCAATTGCTCCGGACCGTCTGTCTCACCTTCCTTTTTCGGGCCGCAGTCCATGGAAACATACGCGCTCATGAGCTGGCCGGTGCTGCTGCGGCACAGCAGGCGAAGAAGCTCAAGCGCTTCGCGTGTGGTCTTTACTACCTTCTCCAGGCTCATCACGGAAACCTGGATGCGCGGGGCGGACTTGCAAAACCGGATGTTCCCCTCGTTTTCCACGTTGATGAGGGTGCCGGTTTCCGCCACCGCCATGTTGACGCCGGTAATGCCCATTCCGGCCCTCCGGAACCGATTCCGCAAAAACCGGCGGGCTGAGAGCCCCAAACGGACCGGGTCGCTTTCGGGGCTGTCAATCACCCCTTTTTCCAGGAAAATATCGCTGATTCGTTCCACCGGAATATTGATGGCCGGGCCGACGATATGAAACGGGGGGCGTTCCAGGAGCTGCGTGATAAACTCGCCCAAATCGGTCTCCCACGTCTCGATTCCCGCTTCCGACAGGGCTTCGTTAAGCCCCGCCTCCTCGCTGATCATGGATTTTCCCTTGGCAACGACCGAAACCCCGTTTTCCTTCGCCGTATCGATGATATAGCGGTTTGCCTGGTCTGCGTCCCGGGCCCAGAACACCTTTGCACCGCTTGCCAGGGCGTTTTGTTCAAAGGTTTCCAGAAGAGACGGCAGGTTTTCGAGGCTCTTTGCCCGGATGGCCGCACCGGATCGAATGGCCGCGGCCGGGTTCACGTAATCGGCAAAGGCTGCCTGTCTGCGCTGTGCCAGGCGCACCGGCAGAAGCCGCAAAAAACGCCGGGTATGGGCATCGGCCATCTCCCGGGCCGCGATCTGCCTGTACTGAGAGGTTCTTACCTTCATCCAACGCCTTCCTTCCGTCCCGGGCTCCGCCGGAACCCTTCAGCGTTTTCCGCCAGAAACGCCGCCAGGTGAACGACCCGCCTGCCGGGATAATGACGGTTGACGTAGCCGCCGATCTGGAGCAGGCAGCCGGGCTCCCCCAGGATCAGCACATCCGCCCCGGACACCGCGAAGCGTTCAGCCTTGTCCGCTGCCATGGCGGTGGAGATTTCCGGATAGTCAACCGAAAAACGCCCGCCAAACCCGCAGCAGATGTCCGGGCCTTCCATGGAAACCCTCGTGAGACCGGACACCCCGTCCAGCAGCGCTTTTGGCTGATCCGAAAGCCCCAGCCCCCGCAAATGACTGCATGATTCGTGAAATGCCACGAACCCTTCAAAGCGGGCCCCCACATCGGTTGCACCCATATGATCCACCATGAATTCGGACAGCTCGAACACCCTGGCCCCAAGACTTTCCGCGCGCCGCCGCCAGAAAGGGTCGTCCGCAAACAGCACGGGATAATGGCTTTTCACCATGTGAACGCACGAAGCGGACGGGGAGACAATGAGCTCGTCTGCCTCGAAGATTACAATGAATCGCCGGGCCAGCTTCCGGGCCGCATTCGTATGCCCGGAATTGTAGAGCACCTGCCCGCAGCAGGTCTGCTGCCGCCGGAAGTAAGGGCGGCAGCCGATGCGCCGGAGCAGGTCCGCCGCGGCCATCCCTATGGAAGGGAGCCATTGATCGACAATGCAGGGAATGAAAAGGGAAACGGCCTTCATGAAACTATCAGTTCCTCACGACACGGAAAGCGGGTAGCAGGCCATCAGAGCACCGCTTCGACGAGGCGCGGGCCGGTTTCGGCAAAGGCTGCGGCCAGGGCATCATAGAAGCCTTCCGCGCTGTCCGCGCGAACGGCCGGCACACCCAGGGCACTTGAAAGCTTCACCCAATCGATGTCCGGCCGGGAAAGGTCCATGGTGTCGGTGATCCCCGCGCCGGGCGAATCGAATCCCAGCCGCTCCAGTTCCACCCGGAGAATACCGTAGCTTTGGTTGGAAAAAATCACCGTGGTCACGTCCAGGTTTTCCCGCGCCTGGGTCCACAGGCCCTGGACGGTGTACATGGCCCCGCCGTCCCCCTGGAGGCAGACAACCTTCCGTTCCGGGCAGGCCAGGGCCGCGCCCGTGGCAACGGGAATCCCCTGCCCGATGGATCCCCCGGTCAGGCACAGCCAATCATGGGGAGGCGCACCGGCGGTAAACCGGTAAGAAAATGCCCCGGAGGTGCCCGACTCGTCGGAAACCACCGCGTTTTCCGGCAAAAGCGACCCCAGGGCCGCGCCCGCCGTTTCCGCGGTGAGCGGGCCGGTGGGCGGCTCCGATCGGTTCAGGGGAACCGCGTGATAATCGATTCCGCCCGCATCCAGGGAATCCGCAAGGGAATCCAGGGCCCCGACGATGTCTTCATCCGGGCCGGCCAGCACCTTGACGGCACACCCGTCCGAAAGAAGCTGCACGGGGTTGTCCGGGTAGGCGAAAAACGAGGTGGGCACCGTCGTGCCGACCGGGATCACCTGGGCATATCCTTCCAGGCGCTTCCGTGCGGCCTCCGGAAAATAAGGAAGGCGCCTCACCAGCGGCAGCCCGGCGCCTCTTTCAAAACGGGCCTCGAATGTATGCGATATCAATGTTGCGCCGGTCCGGGCAGCGATCCTGGCCGCCAGTTCAAGCCCGGGGCCGTGCAGGGCCCTGCCGCTCAGAAGCAGCGCCGTGGGCTTTCCGTCGGTCAGCATCCGGGCGACTTCGCCCACGGTTTCGGGCGATACCGGCGACGGTGCCGGAAGCTCCGGGGGGGATCCGGGCATCGCGGATTCTTTCCAGGCCCGGTCGGCCGGCACGATCAGGGTGGCGATCCCGCCTGGCGATCTGCTGGCGGCCCATACCGCGGCATACCCGTCGGCGCCAAGCCCCGAGGAGCCGGAAGCATCGCGAACCCACACGGATACCGGGGCAGCCAGGGTTGCAATGTCCGAATGAAGCGGGGGATCGTTCAAGCGGTGGAACGCCGGGTGGTCGCCCACCAGGTTAACCACGGGGGAGCCCGCCCGGCGTGCATTGTGAAAGTTGGCCAGGGCATTGGCCAGCCCCGGACCCAGATGCAGGAGCGTGGCGGCCGGTTTTCCGGCCATGCGGGCATAGCCGTCCGCGGCACCGGAACAAACGCCTTCAAAAAGTCCCAAAACACTCCGGATCCCGGGCGTCTGCTCCAGGGCGGCCAACAGGTGAATCTCCGTCGTGCCGGGATTGGTAAAACAATACTCGACGCCTGCATCCGCAAGCGCCCGCATCAGGCTTTCCGCACCGTTCATGGGCGTTCTCCTTTTGTTTTGGACCAGATGGCTGCCTGGAATTCGCCGGGATTTTGCTGCAGCCGGATTCTCCGTGCATGCCCGCCATCCGGATTACTGCACCGGCACCACCGCGGACAGGGTTTTTCCGATATCATCGTGAATCACCAGGTCGGCCATGTGATCCATGCCGGTGGGATCCCGGTTAATGATGACCAGGCGCGCCCCGTTTCTCTTTGCGATTTCCGGGAAACCGGCCGCTGGATAGACCACCAGCGAGGACCCCAGGGAAAAAAAGAGATCGCAGGCCATGGCTTCGTCACGAGCCGCCTCCATTTCGGCCACCGGCATCGACTGGCCGAAGGAAACGGTGGCGGTCTTGATCATCCCGGCGCACGCATCGCATGCGGGCGCCTTCTGCTCCTGCTCGAAAACCGGCCGGATCGCTTCGAGTTCGAATCGTTTTGCGCAATCCAGACAGGTGGCGTACATGGTCGAGCCGTGCAGCTCGATGACCTTCTCCGGCGGCACCCCGGCGGCTTGGTGAAGCTCATCGATGTTCTGGGTAATCACGGCCGATACCTTACCGGTCTGCACAAGCCGGGCCACTGCCAGGTGCCCTTCGTTGGGCCGGGCCGCCCGGAGCATCTCGTCCATGGCGAACCGCCGCCGCCACGACTCGATACGCATCTGCTCGGATGCGACAAAGTCCTGGAAGTTGATCGGCTTGTACTGCTCCCAAATCCCGCCGGGGCTCCTGAAATCCGGAATGCCGGACTCCGTGCTGATACCCGCGCCCGTGAACACCACGGCTCGCCTGCTTTCGTCGATAAAGCGGCGGAGACGGTCCAATTTTTCATTTGTCATGTTCATAACGACCCCCTTTTCCCCAAAAAATAACGCTTCGGGTCGAACAGGCGAAGCCGCGCCAGCTCGCCGGCCGTGGGCGGCGAAATCGCCGCCGGATCGCGCGCGGTCTCCAGGTTCCACCCGCAGGCGGACCGGACGGCTTCGATCGATTCTTCGAACGACATGCCCGGCCGCTCCAGGTACGCTGTCAAGCGAAAGACGCCCGCATCGTCCTTTTCGAACACGCCGTACTGGGAAACCAGCGCCGCAACCCGATCACCGGGCGATGTGATCCAGGACACGGACGTCATGAATCGTCGCTTGTCCTGCATGGCCACCACCACGACCTCATCGGCACCCGATGCCACGTCGTTCCCGCCGCCGGAGCCCACGAGATACATATTGGCCTCCGGGATCTGCGTGCTGTTAATGTTGCCCCGGCAGTCCACCTGGCCCGCGCCCAGAACCCCCAGGCAGCGGCCGGCGTTTCCCTGGACCATGCACCCCAGGATATGGAAGATATCCGTGTACATGTCCGCGGTGGGAATGTTGCGGTTGGCAAACAGGAAGGGATCGCCGGGAAGGGGCTCATAGCCGTAAAGGCCGCTTTCCGTCATCAGCCGGACGTTTCCGCCCTTTTCCATAACCTTGTAGTAAGCCAGCCAGGATGCGATGTGGGAGGCGCCCACGCCGGTAAGAACAAAATCAAAACCCTCTGATTCGATCTTTTGCTCCAGGAAACGCGCCGCCATGACGATCATCTCCTCCTCCGGAGAAACAGGCGCGACAGGTTCCGTCTCCGTATTCATTGCGCACAGCTTCCAGCCCGAGGGGCGGATCTTTCCCTGAAGGGCAAACAGTCTTTCGGAACCCAACTTTTCCAGGTAACGCCCGTGATCCGGGCAGTCCAGGATCCACTTTTCGGTCCATTGCTTCAGGGCTTTTTCGTCGCGGCAGGCGCTGCGGGCCTCCAGAATAAACGGCTCGTCTTCGAGATACCCCGCAGCCTCGTTGTGCGGAAACCCGTTGTACCCGGACGGGTGCGATCCGAAGGGGGCTTCGACGACCGCCCGGACGACATGGCCCGGGATGCGTACATGCTCCCGGTACTGCTTCATATCCTGCTGCGAGACGATTTTTTCCACGGAAACGATCACTCCTTCCCGGGCGCCTAAGGCGCCGTAGACGTTTCCGCCCCAGGGGCAATTTAGCACAGTGTTCCCTGCCTCGTCGGCCACCCAGCCGTGAATCAGGCAGATATCAGGGCGAAGCGCCCGGACCAGGCCGATCGATTCCTGGCCGAACGGTTCGGTAATCGATGCGAAGTGGGGATTGTCCGTTTCCATGGAACTGCCGGCCAGGGACCGGGTAGGCAAAAACGGAAGCCCGGCTGCGCCGGCCATCAGGCGGAGGGTCAGGCTCAGCATGGTCCAGTTTTCTATTGCCACGCGCTTATCGGAAAACGCTTTTTGGAACACCCGGTTGGGGGATGGATGGGGATACGGATCCCCCAGAAAGGTGGTGATGATCTTTCCGATCATTTTCCCGGCGATCATGGGGGCCAGCGTGTTGGCATAGCCGCCGTAGGAGATATACGTAAAGGCTGGATTCCTGCCGTAATACCGGCGGACAACCTCATTGAGGAGGGCCATGGGGTAGCCGGTGGGGAAAGCCGGTTTCTCACCGAACTGGATTGCCTGGCCCGGCCGGATATGTCTTTCTATGGCATCGGCAAGGGTCGTTACCTTGCTTTTGCCTTCGGGCGGAACAAGATGCGTCTTTTCCAGAAGCCGATCCGTACGGTTCCACTCAGACCATTGCCTCATCATACCTCCCCTGCCATGAAAGCCGCCGGCGGGCGGATGCGGAAAAACAGTGCGTCGCACCCCGTCTTTTGCCTCGCACTGTCGCCTGACTTATGATAAAATCGATTTTACTTCTGCTATGATAAAATACAATTTTTCGGATTGCAAATAAACATGAACGAAGATATTGGGAACGGCAATACAATAACCGGGAAAATATCAGCATCACAATCAAAAATCCGGACAGGTTTTTCCTGAGCTCAGTTCAGGCTCCTGTAAAGGCCGCCGCTGTCCGGCATCCAACCCGGCTTTTAACCCATAGAGGGAGACAATACCATGAGGCAAAGCACCTGCGGATGGGCCGGCCGCATCGCCCGCGTCGATCTCGGCGCATCTTCCGTATCCGATCAGGATACCATGGACTATGCCGGGCGATTTTTAGGCGGCCGGGGAATCGCCACACGCATCTACTGGGAGGAAGTCCTTCCGGAGACCGGGGCCCTGGCCCCGGAAAACCGGCTGATCTGCATGAGCGGGGCCATCGTCGGCACCGGCGCCCAGGGCGCCACGCGCATGACGATCATGGGCAAATCCCCCATGCGGATGCCCGAAGGCTTCTGCTACGGCAACCTGGGCGGGTTTTTCCCGGCCTGGCTCAAGCGGGCCGGATATGACGGGCTTGTGGTAAGCGGGCGGGCCGAAAGGCCGTCCTACATCCTGATCGAAGACAGCGGCGTCAAAATTCTCGATGCGGCCGATCTCTGGGGCAAAGGCGTCTATGACGTTCACAAGGCGCTCAAAGAGCGCCATGGCGGCAAGGTAAGGTTTCTGGCCATCGGCCCGGCAGGCGAAAACGTGTGCCGCAACGCCACGATCATGACTGACCACGAAGGAAGCGCCACGGGCGGTTTCGGGGCCGTCATGGGTTCCAAGAACCTCAAGGCCGTCGCGGTCACGGGAAGCGGCAAGCCGGCGGTTTACGACCGTGAAAAACTCACCGCGCTTAACAAGCATATCATTCATATCAGCAAACGCGGCCCCCTGCGCATGCCGGTTTCCAAAAAACTGATGACTTTCATCCGGACCGCCTCCTGCCACCAGTGCGCAATCGAGTGTGGACGGGGACTCTACCGAACGCCCGACGGCCGGGAGGAAGTCCGCAAATGCCAGGCCATGATGGTCTATATGCCGTACAGTTCAAAAAGGCCCGAAGCAGACATCCATACCGCCCTGGATGCCACGGCCCTTTGCAACGACTACGGCATCTGCACCATGGAACTCCAAAACATACTGCTCTGGCTGCAGGGATGCTACGATGCCGGGGTATTGTCCGATTCGGACACCGGCCTTTCATGGGACGCATTAGGCACCCGTGAATTCATCGAGCGCCTTGTTTCCATGACCGCACGCCGGGAAGGTTTCGGCAACATCCTGGCTGAAGGGATCCTGCGGGCCGGCCACACGCTCGGCAAGGCGGGTACGGACCAGTTCAACGCGTTCACCAACGCGGTGGGGCTTGCCGGCACCTACACCCCCCGGCAGTACACCCTTACGGCCCTGCCCTACGCCATGGAGCCGCGTCAGCCCATTGCCCAGCTCCACGACGTAAGCCACCTCATCGCCCGCTGGCTGCTCCATCGGATCCGGCCGGAGCTTTCCCCCACCACCGCAGCCGTCTTCCGAAAGGCGGCGGTAAAGTTCTGGAAAAGCGAAAAAGCCTGGGATATGACCACCTTCAAGGGAAAGGCACTGGCATCGGCCCAGGTCCAGGACCGGACGTATGTAAAAGACAGCCTGGGGCTGTGCGATTTCGGGTATCCCATCATGGACTCGTTTCACACGGAAGACCACACCGGTGATCCAACGATAGAAAATCAATTGTTTTCGGCCATCTCCGGCATCGAAACCGACGAGGACGGGCTCAAAGGCTACGGGGAGCGGATATTCAACCTTCAGCGGGCGATTCTGCTCCGGGAGGGCTGGCATCCGCAGGCGGACGACGCACCGCCTGCGTTCAATTTCACCGAACCCATCGAATCCGACAAGCTAAACCCCCAGCTGATCGTCCCCGGTCCCACCGAGGAGCCGGTTTCGGTCCGGGGAAACGTGCTGGATCGAAAAGAATTCGAAGCGATGCGACGCCGGTACTATGAACTGCGGGGCTGGGACCCCGAAACCGGACTGCAAACCGATGCGCTTTTAGACCGGCTTGACATGCCCGAGCTGAAAAAAGCATTTCGTGACACGCACGCCTAGCCGGAAGCAGCCCGATTTGATGCGGGCATGACGATGAAACGGCGGGCTGCTTCCACACAAATATCCGGCCAAAGGCCGGGCGACCCACAACCCACGACGAATAAGGAGGAATGCCATGCCAGTCGAAGTCAAAGCCCCCATGCAGGGAGACATCCTGGAAATCCTGGTAAAACCGGGCGATTCGGTGGAAACGGACGATGAACTGATCATCATGGAGGCCATGAAAATCGAAAACCCCATTTACTCACCTTCCGGGGGCACGGTTTCCGAAATCCTGGTCAAGGAGAAAGACTCGGTCGAGGCGGAGCAGACCCTTTTGATCCTTGAGTAATCGCAGAATAAACGCGGAGCGAGCCAGAAAGGGCCGCCGCCGGCAACATGACGGCGGCGGCCCTTTCTGGCTTAACAGTTTTGATACACCCGTAAAAAATCGCGATCTCACGGCATGGGATGAGCTGACGAAGGGAGGGCATCGTTTAAACGACGTATCAACAAATCCCACGAGCGAATGACATTCAGGATACGCTTCCTTCGTCAGCTCATCCCATGTTACTGCGTTCCTGCATCGGGCATGTTTCTACGTCGTCAGTTCTACAGGTTACCGAAACCACCCTACGCTTTTTCAGGCTTATTCGTTCCGGGCCGGTCCAGGCCGGCAACCACCTGGGAACGGATCATCCGGGGCAGCAGC
>Ga0207421_10008432_pt1 | contig 10690 bp, 8 predicted proteins | sample SodLakKL_010_SED_4_FD_187542 | JGI IMG/M metagenome (GOLD analysis project Ga0207421, IMG submission 187542) | Alkaline sediment microbial communities from Lake Tanatar, Kulunda Steppe, Russia - 8KL_010_SED (SPAdes) (version 2) | ecosystem: Environmental > Aquatic > Non-marine Saline and...
ACCGGTTGGCCAGCATCTCTGTATTTTTTTGGAACTTCTTTTCTACCTGGAGCGAAGGCTCTTGTCGCTCCTTTACGATGGACGATAACGTCTTTTCTTTTACCATCTATTTCATGTTCTTCTTTCTTAGCTACGTTATGACATACATCATATATCAATTCCATATCCATGTCCTCTGCATCTTCTTCGAATATCTGCTCGAAGCTTTCTCTTACCCAGTGCATTATCAATTGTCTATTTATCCATGCGTAGTTAGCTCCGCAGCTCATAGCGGCGAAATAATCCTTACCTTCAGGTGAATCGAAAGGTGCACAAGCCAGCTGCTTATCCGGAAGATCGATGTTGTACTTCCTTATGGCTTTCTCCATCTTATCGATATAATCAGTAGCGATCTGATGACCGCATCCTCTCGAACCGGTATGGATCATCGTTGTTATCATACCTTCTTCAAGGCCCATAGTATCTGCGGCTTTCTCATCATAGATCTTTTCCACCTTCTGTACTTCAAGAAAGTGATTCCCTCCACCGAGGGTTCCGAACTGAGGTTTTCCTCTATCCTTCGCTTTCTTGCTGACTTTACTGGAATCCGCGCTCTCAATCCTACCGTTGTCTTCTATCCGTTTTAAGTCTTGATCCCAACCGTATCCTTCATCTACGGCCCATTCAACACCGTGATCCAAGGCTTCTTCGAGTTCCGAGGTAGAAAGCTTTACCCTACTTTTCCTACCTACACCTGCAGGAACATTATCGAACATCTTGTTTATCAGACCCTTGATATTGTCTCTTATCCTGTTCTCGTCTAAGTTGGTTTTTAACAAACGGACTCCACAATTTATATCATATCCCACTCCACCGGGTGAGATCACACCTTCATCTGGATCCATCGCTGCCACACCACCGATCGGAAAACCGTAGCCCCAGTGGATATCCGGCATGGCTTTTGAAGCTCCTATTATGCCTGGGAGCGTAGCTACATTCGCCACCTGTTCCGGAGCATTATCCTGTCTTATTGATTTTATCAAAGATCTGTCTGCAAAGATCCACCCATCGTTCCTCATCCCTCTCTTATAGCTTCTAGGGATCGTGTAAACATAATCGCTACTTTTCTTCAAAGGACCGTTCCAACTTCTTCCCATAACTATCAAGATAGCATTGGGATTTTGGACTTATATATTTTTTTGAGAGGGACCACTTACTTTTGTATAAGAAAAGTTCTACTCTGAAATAATATCGATGATCTTCTTCGCGGTCGAAGTTCCGATCCCTTCGACCTGCTTCAATTCCTCAACATCGGCCTGAAAAACCTTTCTCACTGAACCAAAATGTTCCAGTAATCGTTGAGCTAAAACACCAGAGATCGAAGGTAATCCCTCTAAGATATATCTTTTTCTGTCATGGGACGACATACTTTTCTTACCTTTTCTAAGTGAGGTGGCTTTTTTCTCTTTTTTCTCCCTTTCGACCATGCTGTAGAGCAATGCCGCTGTCTCATCTCCATCTTTAGTAGAAAGAATAGGAATCCTAAAGTCGCAGGCCAGAGAAGATAAAGCTCCGTAGATCGCATTATCATCGATGTTCCTTCTCTCAAAAAGGCCTTCCCCTTCGAGTATGATCACCGGTTGAAGATAGTTTTCACTCAGGTCCTTTGCCTGTGAAAACAACCTTCCGTCGGTGACGGATTCTAAAAAATCAGAGACCTCTTTTCTTTCGACCGCAGTATTCTCAGAGATTATATAATCTCCTACTGAGAGCTGTGAACTATTTATCTTCACATCTTTTTTTGAAAGGCTCTCCACGACTTTGCTATTTTGCTCTCTAGTATCGACAACGATCTCCAGCAATTCTTTCTCTTTTTCTTCCTTATCACCGTCGTAGTCCATCAAAGAGCGCTGACTCTTGTCTTTTGAAACTTCCTCCGTATCTTTCTTTCTCTTAAGTTCTTTTTTACTCTTTTTCTTAACGACGTCGTAATCCTTCTCTTCCTTCATTGGATCACCTACACTTATCTTATTACCTAATTCGTCTCTCAATCTCATCAGGTTCCTATGCATCTTTTTCTCTTTGTTTCTGCTTGACCAATAATAGGCCTCGTCTCTTGTATTTTTTGTTATCAATACAACGACTTTCCCCTTTCTTTTTCTAGCGGTCCTGCCTCTTCTTTGGATCGTCCTTATTTCGGAGGGGACGGGCTCGTAGAAAACGACCATATCTGTCGCGGGTATATCTAAACCTTCTTCTCCAACGCTTGTCGCCACGAGAACATTGAACCTTCCATCTTCGAATTCATCTAGAGTCTCGATCTGCTCCTCCTGTTTTAGGCCGGTGTCACCTTCTTTATTTCGCTGTCCGATGAATCGTACTGGTCTGACCCCTTCTATCCTGGCTAGTCTTTCACTGATCTTTTTAGAAGTATGCCTGTAATTCGTGAATACGATTATCCTTGAATCTTCTTTTTTCTTTATCTGGTCTTCGACTACTTCAGCGACTTTTTCAACCTTCGGATGTTCTTCCTCCAGATCCTTCAACTTAGCTATGACTTCGTTTATTTCACTTTCATCCATTATCCTTTTGGAAGCCTTAGAGCCTCCTCTTGATTCCGCTTCATTTTTTATCTTATCTAGATACTCTTTCAAACTTTCAGTACCCTGAGTTTCTGCCTGATCGATGGCATGATCCACTTTTATGGAGGAAGCGACCAGGCTTGCCGCATGGTATAAGGAAGATTCGTTCGAGGAGTGGATCTCCCCCTGTATCTCTTTTCTAACATCTATCAGATCCTTCCTCGTCACTCTTTCGGTTTTTTTCTTTTCTAGAAAACCGAATCCCTGGAGTTTTTCGACGTATCTGTTCCTAACCTTTTTCAGATCTTGTACTATCTTCTTGTGCCCTTCGGTCAGTTTGACTTCGATCCATTCTTTTTCAAGTTTATTGGTATAATTTACCACGTCTGGATCGTATTTCGTTCTTATCTCAACGTGTTCAAATCCAAGAGTATTGCACACCTTTAAGATATCTTCTATCTCGCTTCCAGGTGATGCTGTAAGTCCTAGAGTATGATGATCGTCTATCTCCCTGTACCTTTCTCCGATAAATACGTAGGAATAATCTCCTACAGCTCTATGGGCTTCATCAAAAATTGTGAGAGAGACATCTTCAAGACTGATCCTGCGAGCCATCAGATCATTTTTGATGACTTGAGGAGTTGAAACGATGATATCGTTTTTCTCCCACAGTTCCTCTCTATCTCCGGGACTGACTTCACCGGTGAAGACCTTAGGATCCTGTACGTCCAAAGTGGATTCTATGTCTCGAGCGTGTTGATTAACCAGTGGTTTAGTGGGAGCGAGAAAAAGGATCTTTTTTTCCGGACATCTCTTGATCTTCCCCGCCATGACCATGAAAGCGATCATGGTCTTACCCATCCCTGTGGGAAGAACTACAAGGGTAGAGATTTCACTGGCTACCTTGCTTATATTGATCTGGTATTCTCGCTCTTCGATACCGTTTAAATCCAACAGTTTGTTTTCATCAAGCAAGTCTTTTTACACCTTTAACAAAACAAGAAATTACAGGTCGAGATCTTTCTCTATCTTCTCTTCCATCTCTTCTTCGAGTGCGAGTTCTTCCTCCCACTTTTCGAGGTTGTCCAATATCTCTTTCAAACGTCTAAGGCAGTCTATGCAGATCCACTTTTCACCCACTTCTTTACCGGGCACCTTTTTGTAGGTTATCTGTTCACAGAACTCACAATGATGCATGTCTTCTGTACGATGTTCTGCATATGCTTCCATCCTCTTTCCTTCTTTGAGACTTGAGAGGATCTTCTTTTTCAACTCTTCGTCGATGTCGTCCTCTTCAAGATCTAAGTCGTCGAAGTCCAGCTGATCAATGTTGTCCGACAGCGTACCACCTTTGGATGATTCTACATGATTTAAACTATTTAAGTTATATCATCTTTTCACCTATTCGATCGTTAGGAAATAAGTTTTATATGCTCCTGCACTTCTTCAAAAACATGAAATTAGTTTTCCTCGGGACTGGAGGTAGCTATCCCACACCTCAAAGAAACGTACCATGTATCGCTCTGAAGTTCCAAGGAGATATACTGCTATTCGACTGTGGAGAGGGAAGTCAAAGACAGTTGATGATGTCATCACTCTCCTTCATGCAGGTCAAAAAGATTTTCATTTCTCACTTCCACGGGGATCATTTTTTGGGTATACCGGGCCTTGTTCAAAGCATGAACATGAATGACAGGGAAGACCCTCTAGAGATATATGGACCTAAAGGCACTGCTTCTTTGATCAAAGGTCTCATTTCCAGAGGGTTTTTCGGTCCTGGTTTTCCTATACACATACATGAATTGAATCCTTCAGCTAGGTTGGAATTCGATAACTACTGCATAGAGGCTATCGAATCCGAACATGACGTTCCTTCTTTGGCTTATTCTTTTCAAGAGAGAGATAAGAAAGGCAGGTTCGATAGACTGAGAGCTTTGGACCTAGGCGTGCCCGAAGGTCCTCTTTTCAGTGAACTGCACGAGGGTAACTCTGTAAAAGTAGACGGAAAGCTGATACGACCCGAGGAAGTCGTTGGCCCACCACGCAGGGGAAAGAAGGTAGTATATACAGGAGATACAAGGCCGTGTCAGACGATAATCGAAGCGGCAGAAAGAGCCGACGTTCTGATACACGATTCAACACTGGATTCTTCGATGTCGGAGAGGGCTATGGAGCGTGGTCATACCTCTGCAGATATGGCCGCTTCGATAGCCAGCAAAGCTGGCGTTGGAAGACTCTTCCTCGTTCATATAAGTCCCAGATATACAGATGTTAAATCACTGGAAGAAGAAGCTAGAGAGATATTCGAAAATAGTTCGGTACCGGAAGATCTTTTTGAATTCGAATTATAGGGGGAAAAAGGTTGTTTCTGGCCGAAAAGGATAAAAAGACCTATATCACATGCTTATTCTAGATATGAAGGAATTTATCGAGACAGTGCTAGAGGCAAAAAAAGAGTTCGACCCTACATCGATACTACTTTTCACTCAATCAGAGGAACTCATGGATGATATCACAGACATGATCGATGATACGGAGATAATCATATTCACCGATCATACTTCTTTATCTTCTTTTTTAGGCAACTCTCACGTCAGTGTTCAAAAGTTGAAAGATCCTCCCGCAGTAGGGTTAGATGTTCTAGACCAAGTAAAAAATATGGTTCTTTCCTGCGCAGCTGAAGGATTGATAGATAGAAGAGAAAAGGTCATGATGGTGATCTCTACAGACGTTCAGTCAGTCGCCTGTTTTGAGATGTCAGATATCGGAGTGGTGAACCTTAAAGATGAAGTAGGTTCAAGGATACAATTAGACTGTCTTGAGGCTGCTTTCAACCTCGGTACGAAGATAATCAAAGAGGGTAAGGAAGGTCTCCCCGCGGGAGCACTATTCATAATGGGAGATATGAACAACGTTTTGAACTCCACCACTGATTCGGTGAGAAACCCTCTAAAAGGATGCGCAGAAGAAGAATTGAACATAAAGGACAAAGAGAATTGGAACACTATAAAGGAATTTTCTATGCTGGATGGCGCTCTTGTCCTTGACAAGTTCGGTAATCCCGTTGCGGCGGGCAGATACGTTATGTTCGGTGATGGGACCGAATGTACGGTCGAGGAAGGTCTGGGAGGAAGACATCTAGCTGCATCTTATATCAGCCGGAAGACACAAGCTCTAGCGATGGTGGTTTCTTCCGAAGGTGTCATCCGCATCTATAAGAATGGAGAGAAGATATACGAAGTGGATATAATCTAACTTTCTTCTGAGAACTATATTTTTTTGAATTTTATAGATAATTTTTTCAACCTAATTTATAAAGATTTTGGGAAGGACTTATATACAAAAATAAAATAGTGCAGATGATAATATGTCAGGGTTGATACCAAGAGAGATGGATGAAGAAGGAGCACTAGAAGGTCTTCCACTTTATATGATAATACTCGTTGTCATCGCTGGAGTAGCTACCGCAGTGATAGGTGGATGGATGATCACGGCTCAGAGTACAGAATTAGGATATATCGAAGTCGAAGATCATCATAACAATGAGATCGATGAATTAGAGCTCTCTGAATTCAATACAAAAACAATCTATGTAACGGCTTACGATCAACAGGGCGATAGTTTAGAAGGTGTTACTGTTTACATAGAAGGTTGTGGAGCAGGAGATATAGATGATCCGGTCGCTTTGACGGATGAAGATGGTGAGGTATCCTTCAGGTTAGAAAGTAGTGACCTTCGGACACCAGAAGGGCAGAGCCATGGGACTATAGAGATCACAGCGGAATACACTGGTGACATGGAGCTGACTGAGACCGAAGACATCCTCGTGACAGAATAGTCATGATCCAAATTTGAAGTGATAATCTGTTCGAAACAAAAGAGATATTCGGTCGATCCGAATCTAAAGAACTTGGAACTAAAGGCTGTTGCTACATCGGTAAAAACGTCTCCTATCCTGGAGGAGAATACGAGGAGATGGGTAAAGCCTATCTCGACATAGTTTCTCCGCACTGTATGCTCGTGGTCGGAAAAAGAGGAACAGGTAAGTCCTACACCCTCGGTGTTATCGCCGAAGGTTTTTTAGAACTGAAGGAGCGGTATTCTAAGAGGATATCACTAGTTCTGATAGATACTATGAGTGTTTTTCACAGCCTCAAGAAAGAGAATACTGATAGCAAGGAAATTGAGCGGATGGATGATTTTGATATCGAACCGGACTCTTTTGAAGAAGACATCAGGATCCTTGTTCCTAAGGCAGCGGTAGATGACGCTCAGAGAAGTGGTGAAGATATACACCATGACGAGATATTAGAGATACCTCTTTCAAGAGTACGGATACACGAGTGGCTCGAACTTTTTGATCTTAAAGTTACAGAATCTACGGGAACTCTTTTGAGCAGGATCATCTCTGATCTAAAAGAAGGTGGAAATTTTTCCTTTGATGATATTTATGAGAAAATAGAGGAAGACAGTAAAGCGGATGAAGAAAGCAAAACTGCGCTTAAAACTCTTTTTCAGATGATAGATGAGCTCGATCTTTTCTCCAAGGAAGGTATGGGCGTAAATATAGTGGAGAGCGGCAAGATAACGGTTCTCGATATCTCCTACCTTGGCCGCTTAGGTGATTACGATCTGAGAAGCTTGATAGTTTCCTTATTTGCAAGAGAACAGATGGCCAAACGAACGCTCTATACCACCATCGAGATGCAGTCTCAGGCAGGTTTGATAGATGATCAGAGAAAATCCTTGACAGAAGAGTATCCTATCGTTTACATGTTGATAGACGAGGCTCATCTTTTTCTTCCATACGAAGGAACAACTATCGCGACCGATCCATTGATAGACTGGATAAAGCTGGGAAGACATCCTGGTCTATCTCTGATAATGGCTACTCAAGAACCTTCCGCCCTACACACGAGCGCGATAAGACAATCCGATATGATAATAGCTCACAATATGACTTCAAAGGATGATCTCGATGCTTTAAAAGTGGCTAAACAGTCTTACATGAAAGAAGGTCTTGACGATGTAGTAGCAGAGATGGAATTCAAAAGAGGCTTAACGATGATCTTCGACGACAAGAGGAGAGAATTACAGTTATGCAGGATCAGACCAAGAAAGACCCTTCACACCGGCGTAGACGCTTCTGCTTTACCTCCTGAAGAAAGAAGTTGATCAGTCGCCCATCTTTTCGCCTAGGGTTTCTTTCCAATCTTTTCTTATTTTGTCTATTTCGATATCGATCACAGTTTCCCCGTTCAATTCGATGTTCAACCTATCTCCTTTAGTAACTCCGATCTTTTCGACTGGGATGGAAAATACGTTCTCAAAGTCTTTCTCATCCTCTTTATTGACCTCGACTAGCCATCGTGTATTGCTCTCAGAGAAGAGGAATTTATCATCTCTAAGATCGGTTTTAGTTTTTATCTTTGCTCCTAGATCGCCTGCTAGACACATCTCTGATAGAGCTACACCCAAACCGCCGAGTGAGAGATCATGACAACTCACTATTAGATCTTTTGAATGCGCCTTCAACATCTCTTGGATGCTTTTCTGAAGCCTATCAACGTCGACCTGGGGCACGTTTCCACTCTTTCCGTCGAGCATCTTATAGTATTCCGAACCGCCCATCTCGTCTTTCGTTTCACCTACGATATATAGCGAATTTCCTTCCTGTTTTAGATCCATGGTAACTCCATTTCTGATATCGCCTATCAAACCGCAGGCTAGTATCGAGGGTGTAGGTTTGACGGCACCTACTGGTGTTTCGTTATAAAAGCTGACATTTCCCGAAACGAAAGGAACACCTAAAGGTCTCGCAACGGCTTCGAGTCCCTCAGCGACTCTAGCGAAATCTCCTAACCGATCAGGTTTCTCTGGATTACCGAAATTCAAACAATCGGCAAAAGAGTGGGGTTCCGCCCCAACTGCAACTAGATTCCTTATAGATTCGTCCAAGACGGACATCGCTCCTGCTTTAGGATCTAAAGACGTGTAGGACGGTACGACATCCGTGGTGACCGCTATACCTTTGAAAGACTCTTCTAAAGGCTTTATCAAGGAAGCGTCTCCGGGTCCCTGCTTTCCGATGACTCCCTGCATCGGCTTCAAGATGGTGTTCTCCCTGACTTCGTGATCGTACTGTCTGATCACCCATTCTTTACTGTTGATATTGTCTCTTCTCAAAAGTTTCAATAAGATATCGTTATAATCCCGAGGTTCTTCAGGCTCTTTTTCTTCTATCTTTTCAGTGTGATCGACCTTTTCTAAAGGTCTACAATAAGTAGGTCCGCCGGTCTGGAATTCAAGGTCGAGGTCCATTATCTTCTCGTCTTCATAATGGACTTTAATTCTCTGTTCATCAATCACCTTTCCTATCCGTGTGGCTTCGACGTCCCACTTATCACATAGCCGCATGACTTCATCGACATTTTCTTCTTTAACGGCGTACATCATCCTTTCCTGGCTCTCTGAAACCCAAATCTCCCACGGAGCCATATCCTCTTCTTTCAAAGGAACTTTGTCCAACTCGATCTCTGCTCCAAAGCCCCCGTCTAAGGCCATCTCTCCTGCGACACAGGAAAGCCCTCCGCCGCCGAAGTCCTTCATGCCTTGTAGTAGACCTTTCCTGTTGAGTTCTAAACTGACGTGAATGAGAGGTTCTTTGGTGATGGGATCCCCCAGTTGAACCGCTTGTATATCCTCTTCCTCAGAATCTTCATGGAGTTCGTCTGAAGCGAAAGTTACGCCGTGGATACCGTCTCTTCCGGTCCTGCCTCCGGCCATTATGAAAACGTCGCCAGGTTCTTTCACTCTGCTTCGGATCAACTCGTCTTTTTTCGCTATACCGATGCAGCCGACGTTGACCAAACAATTAGTGGTATAACATCCGTCGAAGTAAACCATCCCGGAGAGCGTAGGTATGCCGAGTCTGTTACCATAATCGCTTATACCGTGTACTACTCCGTTGAAAAGATATCTCGGATGTTTCGTCCCTGGAGGTAGATCATCGTAGTCCATATCCAAAGGTCCGAAGAAGAGAGGGTCTACGAAAGCGAGAGGCTGCGCACCCATACAGGTGACGTCTCTCACTATTCCGCCTATCCCAGTCGCGGCTCCTCCATAAGGTTCTATTGCGGAAGGATGATTGTGACTTTCCAACGCAACCACGTAAGCGTGGTCGTCATCGAATTCTACCACTCCTGCATCTTCCTCCACAACGTAAATATTCTGAGGTGCGTCTATATCGAATACCGTATCTTTCAAAATAGGTTTTGAAGACTTGTAACAGCAGTGTTCGGACCATGCCTGGCCTATAGCTTCGAGTTCCAGATCGGTAGGATTGCGGCCGAGTTTTTCGAAGTGTTCCTTCACCATCTTCATCTCGTCTAAACTCAGACCAACGCCGCTTTCGCGGCTTATCTCTTCTAGATCATCATCTTCAGCCTCTAAAATATTGACCTCGTGTATCTCGAAGGGCACGTCTCGTTTTTTATAGTGTTCCATCCGATATCACCTAGTTCTTGATCTCTATCTCGTAGGTCTGGATGACCGGATTAGCGAGCAGCTTCTTACACATCTCTTCCACTTCACTCCTGGCTTTTTCTTCAGATATATTTTCACCAAGATCGATCTCGAAAAGCTTTCCGGTTTCCACCTTTTCTACGTCCCAACCCAAGAGTTTCAAAGTTTTTTCTGTATTCATCCCTTCCGGGTCTGCGACACCTTCTTTCAGTTCTATTTTGACTTCCGCTGTTACCATGAAATCACATATCTAAATTGATAGGTGATTTAATAGGTTTTCTTTTCATCACAAAAACGGCGAGATAATAAACCATATACCGAATCCAATCATCAATGTCCCACATAGACCGAAGACCTTTCTCCTGTGTTTATACCAGTACTCTAAAGTTCTGTTCGAAGAGTAACTCAAAAATGAATACCATAACAGGTCACAGGACCAGTGAACTACAGCAAATACAACAAGAAACCACACACCGTATTCCAGAGCACGGCTTATCAAAGCTCCTCCAACCGTTGCCCACCAGATGAAAAAATATGGATTTGCGCCGCTCGTTACTACACCAACAACTGTTGATGGGTAGGGAAATCTCTTTTCCTCTTCCTCA
>Ga0207421_10008433_pt1 | contig 10689 bp, 8 predicted proteins | sample SodLakKL_010_SED_4_FD_187542 | JGI IMG/M metagenome (GOLD analysis project Ga0207421, IMG submission 187542) | Alkaline sediment microbial communities from Lake Tanatar, Kulunda Steppe, Russia - 8KL_010_SED (SPAdes) (version 2) | ecosystem: Environmental > Aquatic > Non-marine Saline and...
GGACCCGCGAAGCGTGTGCGCTTCCTACCATTTGATTCTGCCCCTCCGTTGCGAAACCCTCCTACGAAAACGGCGCCGGCCAATCCGTGGATTGCTACCCTTCCCCAATCGATCCAAACGGTCGACCTTTGCCCGAGGGCACATCCCGGTCTGGGAAAAGTATTCGACTCTGGCCAATTCCAGCCGGCACTGCTTGCTCGACGGGTGCTCGTTTTGGTCGCGTTCGGCCCCATGGCAGCGGTTGATCGGCAAAAGCGGGATGGCTCTTGTGCCGGCCACCGATGGTCGCGTGGTGGCCATCCAATCGGGGATCGCAGCGTTGAGCGAAAAGAACACGGTGTCCCGGGGAGCGCTCCAAGCCCCTGTACGCCGTCCCCGTGTTTTGAGGACAAGCGGGTCATGCGATAGACTGGGGCCACGAGGAACGCCATGCACGAGTCGTTCGAGCCGAAAGAGCGCATCCGCCCGAGCCATCAAGAACTTGCAGTACAAAAGTTAAACGGCGACAGATGCCAAGAGACCATTTCCCCGCATCAGAAGGATCCGGCGTCGTTGCGATGGTCTCGAAAGCCGGCGCCCCATCCAATAAGGAGGATTCGATGCGTTCCCTTGGAAGAACCCGCACCTATCTTGCCTGCGCGCTCGCTTTGTTCATGTTCACGGGTTCATTCGGTATGGCCGGAGCATCACCCGCACTGCCGTCCGACGTATCCGGACATTGGGCCGAACCAGAAGTCGAAGACTGGTTCGACCGGGGTTGGATAACCGGATATGGTGATGGCGCGTTTCGACCGGATGACCCGGTGTCCCGCGCCGAATTCGTCGCATTCGTAGGTCGCGCTTATGATCTGCCCGACGCCACGGAATCCCCCGGCTTTGATGATGTCAATGAAGAGGATTGGCACTTCGATCACGTAGCCGACGCCGTCGATGCCGGTATCATAGCTGGACGGGACGAGAATACCTTTGATCCGAATGCAAAGATTACCCGCCAGGAATCCGCGGTCATATTGGAGCGGCTCCTAGATCTCGAGCCGAGAACCGATCCACCCGGTTTCGCGGACCAGGGCGAAATCGCGAACTGGGCTGAAGATGCCGTAGAGGCGGTCTCGGCTGCAGAGGTTGTCGAGGGCTACGATGAGGACGGTACATTTAGACCCGACGCTTCGATCACGCGGGCCGAAACCGTGGTCGTACTCGACCGCGGCCTCGAGTTCGACCTTGAAGAGGCGGTTATTCGACCCCAAGCCATTCGCGAATGGGTCGACTATTCTCGCGAGATATTCTTGGCACAAGCCCGGGAATACGAGGATACCCTTTATTTGCTGGTAACCTATGGTGAACAGCCGACCGGTGGGTACGAGGTCGAGATTACCGACGTCGTTGAGGAGCCCGACCGCCTGCTGGTAAAGGTATCGTTCGCGGAGCCCGCCGAAGACGAACCCGTCACAACGGCGCTGACCTATCCCTATGATCTCGAGGCCGTCGAGCCTACCGATTTACCCGTGGAATTCAAGGCGGAAGGTGCAACGGAGGTCGTCCCGGGGCTTCGGGGCCTCGATTGGCTGCCACCGATGGTCGCCGGGGATGAGGATATCCGAATTCTGTCGCCCGCGCCGGGAGGGCCGGTGAAGGATGTACTAACCGTCGAGGGGATCGAGCAGGTTTTTGAAGGCACTGTACGCTACCGTCTCCTCGATGCGGATGGGCGAGAGATCGAGAGTGGGATCACCTCTGGGCATGGATATGACTGGGGACACTTCGCGATCGACTTCGATTTAACCGAAGACGTCACAGTCGGCGAGATGGTGACGGTGGAGGTGTACTCCGAGTGTCCAAAATCCGGCGAAGAAATCAACCGCGTAGCACTCGATTTCAAGGTGATGGCAGCGGCCCACTCGATCGGGCACTAGCCAAATGCGGCCATTGATGAAAAAGGCGAATTCGTGCCTCCATGCTTGGGACAGATAAGCCCGCGCCGTCGGAGATGACGATCGATCTCGTCTTCGACACAGCACTCGACGCGCCCGCGGTATGCCGGCGTGCAAGGGAAACCCCGGGTTCTTCCACCACAAGCCGTTCTTCTCCGGATGCATGGCAAACATCACCAAGGGGAGGGCTGTCGCGCCACGTGCGGCGGACAACCCTCTCCATTTGACTGCATCATCCTAGGGCCTTCTGGGCGTGGGTACTTCGGGTCCCTGTGGGCGAGGTGGTGGATCCCCGGGGCTTGGCGTTTCAGCGGCACCAGAATCTTTTTCCCCTGAGGAGTCTCCATTCTCTTCGGCGTGATCGCCCTCCCTGGACTTATCGTCACTCCCGGGTGTGGCGTCGTCCACTTTCTCTCCCCGTTTATCCGCTTGGTCGGCCTTCATGCTCCCACGATCCGGATTTGCACCCCCGTTTTCACCCGATCCCTCATCAGCCTCGTCCGGGCGGGGCGCGCCACCGGCCTCCTCGGCCCGGGCCCGCCCATGGGCGCCTTTCTGTTCGGTAAAGCGCTCCATCAGGTCTTTAATCGACTTCTCCATGTTTACGTCACTCGGCTCTTCACCCAACAAGTTCCTGATTATGTTCAGCCTACCAGGCGTGATACCCAGCGCCCTCGCTTCTTCGACCATGGCCGTGCCGGTGACACCGGCGCGGACTTCCGCATTGACACCGCGCCTTTCGATCTCCGCCATGGCCACGCCTTTTAAACGACTCGCCCGTTGTAAAGACCTTTCTTCATCGTCGGAAGACGCGCTGATAGAGAGATTCTGGTCATCCCCGGCGAAATACCCGACGTCTGCGAATCGCCCGATCGCCCGGGAAACGGCATCCTCCACATTGCGGTTGTTCCACCGGATTCCTTGAAGAATTTCAGCAGTCTCCTCATTGACCGCCTCCACTTCGATCACCCGGTCAAACATGTTGACACCGAAAACGATCCCCGGATTCACATCCAGGCTGACGTGATATCGGGGGGTTGCATAAGCCCAAATCCCGCCGCTTATCGTAACCAAGAGTACGGCAGCGATCGCGATTATCGCTGTCAAACGATTTCGTCCCGTGGGTGTTTCCTCCCGTAGCATGACGATGTCACCTTTGGAATAGTTTGCATTCCTCAGCTCGACAATCTCGCCATCATCGCGAAGAACCGCCACGCGTTCTCCCCTTTTCTCGATCACAACCGCCTTCATCTTCCTGCCTCATTTCTGACATACCGCAAATACTCGCCAAGATATGGATATTCGCCGGCTAATATTTCAGCTGCCGCTATTATGTATTTACGGTGGCGCTCCAGTATTTTTCGGGGTATGCCGGTGTTTCGGCTCAGCACTTTTATTGGGAGTTGCTTCGAATTCCTCAGTTGCTCCAACACGACGGGCTCAGAAATCATGTGTGCGATCGCTTTGGCGCATGCCGCCCTGGTCTTTTCGGCCTTGGGACTCACCGCTGTAACGTCGAAAAACGAGAATCCATAGCCCTCGACTACGGTGCCGATGCTTGCGACCTCTAGGCGCACATCACTCAACTCGCGGTTCACGCCAGGGGATTGTTCGATCCACTCGACGGGGACCTCAGCCTCGTATTTGCCCTGGGTGCGATAAAAGTCGACGAGCGCGCGATGAATCAGTAGCCGAGCAAAGGGGAGGAACTTTCCTCGCGGATACTCGTACTTCTCAATGGCTTCATGGAAGGCAGCTAAGGCTATCGCCCATTCGTCATCGCTATAGGTGATAAAGCGTTTCGCAGTCCTGGTTGCACTCTTTAGGATGAAGCGCTCATGTTGTGTGATAAAGCCCTCGAGTGCGCGAGGATCGCCCGATAAACGCGTGACCTCTCGATCTTGCCGACGCATTCGTGCGACCTCCTAAGATGGGCCTGGGCGTCTCTAGTTTGTACCCACGCCAGAATCCGTTTTCATGCACGGGAGTGGGCCATCCCCGTTTGATGCCTCGAACGGCAACCCGGGCGGCGGGCATCTTTCCGGCGAGAAACCCCCGGGTATGCCCCGAACCTTCCGCGACTCGGGCGGGCAAGTGGAATCAACCCGAATCCGGTTTCTACCCCGTAGACTTTGCTGCGGGGATCCCCTATGCCTGCTTCGCCCGTCTACAGAACCCGGGAAGGCAGGGGTGCAGCCGGCCTTCGCCTGGATGGAGTGCAGCGAAGAGCCTTTCGTTTTGGCGCAAATCCCCGGGGCAGAAACTGGGAGGGCCTTGCGCCGAGGAAGTGGTTTCTCGGAGCCGGCGGCGTACACAGAGGGCCGTCGGAAACCAGCGGTAGCCACCCGGATCAAAAAAGGGGATCAATAATGGCGCTTAACCCACCCCGATCCCACCTGGGTGTGGCCTTATCCACCCGCAAATGCGTCATCTTGGGTTTTGACGGTCATCGTTTATGGCATAAGGCCAGGTTCTATTGGCTCGCATGACCATGATTTCGATTTGCCCTCGTCATACCCTTGCGTACGATCACACCAGTCGCCAGGCGGGCATCGTTCCGTTGCCCGCAAGTGCCGCGTGGCCCAGGCCAATACGTGACCTCGCCCGGCCAGGGGCTGCGGCGTGCGACACCCTTTTGGTCCTTTCAGTCTTTGCGCAAGAGCCCGTGGAGACGGGGACCATACACGACATCATCGTATCCGCTCAGCAGGCGCGCCAGGCCCGGTCTTCTCCGGACCAGGCGTTTCAAAAGGCCCCGCAAAGGCCACTCCACTCCACCGTACGGGCAGACGCTGAGACAGATGCCGCAGTCGCTTCCGACCCGCCGCCAGTAGCGGTAACAATCCTCGGGTACCACGCCCCACTTGGTAACACCACGCGTTTCCTGTCGTTCCCTGGAAATGGCACCGCCCGGGCAGTTGACGGCACACCTGCCGCAACGCGGACAAAACGTCTCCAGCCCGAAGGAGATAGGCGCATCCACCGGCAGGGGGGCATCGGTCGTCACGGCGCCCAGCCGAACACGTGGACCCCACTGCTCGGTGATCAGCAATCCCATCATCCCGATCTCGCCCAAGCCGGCTCGCGCGGCCAATTGGGGAAGCACCACAAGATAGTCCCCACTGCGGTGTACGCGGGCGTCGAACCCGTTGGAGAGAAGCACATCGGCCAGAGTTCGCCCGACGATTGCCGCGCTCAGGTAGGCCGAGGCAGATTCCACGGAGGCTTGCAGCTTGGGCGCCTGCCCGACGTACCGGGCATCCATCTCCACCGCGAAGACCACCGCATGCCGGTGGAAAATCGCGACCGGTTCCCCATATTCCCCGGCCCGCCCGGAGCGATGACTGTACACATCGCCGCTGCGCAGTTGCGTCATTCCCAGGGCCACGGCACCCATTCGCGCCGCCGCCGTCTCCAGCTGATCCCGTAGCGGGTTCCCCTTGTTCGGCATGCAGGGTCTCGGCGATGGTGGCGTGGTCGGAATCGCGCCCACCATCCGGAACAGCGAATCCAGCTGCGTCGCGGCCACGTCATCGTATGCGGGCGTCCCAGGGGATCCCATGGCCGGGAGATCGCGCGTGTGGGCGTCGCCCTCTTCACGCCCGGGATTTCGGCCATAATATTCTTCGTATTCTGCACGCCCGGGTACGTAATGCATGCGGGAAGGAACGAGGTCCCTTTCGTCCACCGGCGCCGGTGTCTCCGACGCCGCACTTGGAATCCGCAGGACTGGCCGGGCAAACCACGATGTAATCGCGGGGATCAGCAGCATCGCGAACCACATGGTACCCACCCCGAGGGCGAGGGGATTGGGCAAACCGTAGAGCAGGGCTCCGGATATCGCAGGAAGGAAGATGCTCGCGAGAAGCAGTCGTCTCCTGGGCCTAGACCGGGGATGTGCGCGAAGTGACCACGCGCCGAGAAGAAGCACGAGCGTCCAGCCCAACGCAAGGATACCCCCGACCACGACCATCGTCCACATCACGCTCCTCGTTCACCATTCTACCCTTTATGCGCCTTCCCGCGCGCCCGATACGTGCGGACCGGATGACCCATGGTCACAGCGCGGGTATCCCGGCCGGCGTTCCCATGCATCCCAAAGGCCGTGGCGCCACCGGGAAAAGATCGAATCCCGGTGCGCCATGACAGATCTCGATCCGGGTGGCTGCGGGCACGGATGATGATGGGCTGCGACCGTTCGGGCGGGGAGGATGATCGATCGACTCCCCGGGCGCGATGCATCCTTCGCCTTCACGATCGCAGCCGGGTCAACACCGATTCGACATCGTCGGTCGGCCGCTCGCAGGCGAAGTCTCGGCAGACGTAAAACGTGGTTTCGTCCTCTCCGGCGTCCATAGCCGCGGTAAAGGGCGCGAGTGTTTCAATCCCCTCGTACCCATCGGCGTCCAGGCGATAGAGAAACGTCGTGTTCGGACAGAAGACCCGCGACAGGCATCGCAATCCTGATCGGAGCGTATCGGGATGCTTCCCGCTCGCGACCACCACTTGCCTGCCCGGTGATCGCATCGCCAGGGTCGCCGAGAGGGCCTGGGTGTACGCCGCGGGGTTCTCCTTTACTTCCCCCGAGAAACTGCCGAGGAGATCTTCCGCGCGCCGCGCGTACCCCACATCACCCGTGAGCCGCCCAAGTTGCATCAGGTTGGATGCCGATATCCCGTTTCCCGACGGCAGCGCGCCATCGTGAATCGCCTTGGGGCGGGCCAGAAGCGTTTCGGCATCAAGTCCATAGAAGAAATACCCACCGTGTGCTTCATCCCAGAACAACGCGTCCTGGTCCTCCTGCAGCTCGATCGCCCTTTGCAGCCAGATCGGCTTCATCTCCGCATCATAGAGTGCGAGCATGGACTGAACCAGGAAGGCGTAATCGTCCACGTATGCCGGATATGCCGCTTCACCATCCCGATACCGCGCCAACAACCGCCCCTTCTCATCGCGGAGCTTTTGCCAGATGAATTCCGCCGCGCCCGAGGCACGGGACAGATAATCCGGATTGTCGAGGATGCGGGATCCCCGGGCCAACGCCGTAATCATCAGGGCGTTCCAACCCGTGAGGATCTTGTCGTCCTTGTGGGGATGTACACGGCGTTCCCGCGCGGCGAAAAGCCGGGCGCGGGCTTCCTCGAGCTCCTCGTCCGCGCCCGCTTCTTGTGCGAAAACCCCTTCATGCACGTCGCGGATACGGTTTAGGATGTTCTTCCCTTCGAAGTTCCCGCCCTCGGTCACATCGTATCGACGGCAGAATCGCGCCCCGAGCGCCTCGCCGAGAATTCGCTTGATCTCCCCCGGGGTCCAAACGTAAAACTTCCCTTCTTCCCCCTCGGAATCGGCATCCTCCGCCGAATAGAACCCGCCCTCGGGCGACGTCATATCCCGCGCGACATAATGGAATATCTCGTCCGCGACCTCCGCGTACCATTTCGTTTCGGTGGCCTGATAGGTCTCGAGGTAGGCCAGGGCCAACAGTGCGTTGTCGTAGAGCATCTTTTCAAAGTGCGGAACCAGCCACTTCCGATCCACGGCGTAGCGGGAGAATCCATAGCCCAGGTGATCGTAGATCCCACCGGCCCGCATGGCCGTCAGTGTCCGTTCCACCATGGCCAGGGCATCCATTTCACCGGTCCATCGCCAATACCGCAAGAGAAAGCCGAAATCGTGGGGTTTCGGGAACTTGGGCGGGGGCCCGAACCCCCCGTGGTCGGGATCGAAGGCATCCCGCAGCTGTTCAAACCCGTCATGGACCGTCGCCTCGCTCGGTGTCCCGGGACGATTGTCCTCCAGGTGGGGCTGTATGACCTGCGCGAGATTCTCCCCGGCGTCGACGAGCGCGCAGCGATCGGCCCGCCATTTTCGCGAGACGATTTGGAGCACATCCATCAATCCCGGCAAACCATGCCAGCCCTCCCGGGGGAAATACGTCCCGGCATAAAACGGCTTCTTTTCCGGAGTCAAGAAGACGGTCAAGGGCCAGCCGCCCTGGCCGGTCAGGACCTGGCAGGCGGTCATGTAAATCTGGTCGATGTCGGGCCGTTCTTCCCGGTCGACCTTGATCGAGATGAAATGTTCGTTCAGCAGCGCGGCCACTTCGGAATCCTCGAAGGATTCCTTTTCCATCACGTGACACCAGTGGCAGGTACTGTACCCGATACTGAGAAAGACCGGCTTATCGGTTCTCTTTGCCTCCCCGAACGCCTCCTCGCTCCACGGGTACCAATCCACCGGATTCTGGGCATGTTGCTGTAAGTACGGAGATTTCTCTTCGGCGAGGCGGTTCATCGACTACAACACTCCTTCGAGATGGGGGTTCGGGAGTCGAACGCGCTTGTTCGCGACTCCCCTTGCACGCCGCTGCCTTGACGGTCATCGATAGCTTGCCCAACGCCTCGGGATCCCACACGTCCGGACATGGCGCAGGGGTTCACGATCTCCGCCGTCCGGACGCGCATCACCCCGAGGCCCCTGCACATCCAATCCACTGCATGTCGCGCGACGGATCACGCGACGTCCGCGTCTTCCATAGGCTACAGCAGCCGGGACATGTCGACATGGCAGTAGCCACCGGGGTTCTTCTCCAGGTACTTCTGATGGTACGCCTCCGCGGGATAGAAGCCATCCAAGGGCTCCACCTCCACCGCGAGCGGCCTTTCATACTGGGCCTGGACCTCTGCCAGGACCTCGCGGATAACCGGGAGGTCGCCCTCATCCGCGTAATAGATCCCGGTGCGGTACTGCGTACCCACGTCGTTGCCCTGCCGATTGATCGCGGTGGGGTCGATGATTTCCATAAACCTCGCCAGCACGTCGCGCAGACTGATGCGCGCGGGATCGTACCGGAGCCGCACCGCCTCCGCATGGCCGGTGTTTCGATACAGGACGTCCTGGTAACTCGGGTCCTCCGTGCGGCCGTTGGCATAACCCGAAACGACCTCGGCCACACCGTAAACCCTGGCCATGTAGGCCTCCACACCCCAGAAGCAACCGCCCGCGAGGTAGATATCCCGTAGGGCGCCCCCGTCGTAGTCCGCATCCCGGTTTGGATTCGGGGGAAGGTGCGCGACGTCTTCTGCATCGTCGCCCGGGCTCGCCCCGGCGCCTTGGGGTGCATAGAGCATTCCCAGGCGCATACTCTGAAACAGCGATGCCAAAAGGCCCAATATCCAAACCCCCAAAGACGAACGTCGCCGTTGATACATGATGATCCCCACTTTCCACGTGTGTCGTAATCGGCGCTGATCCCGGCCATGTCCGGATCGCGAAGCTCCCCAAGAGCGTACCTGCGAGGGGGAGAATGCGACGATCCACTCGCGCGAGGGATCGAACTGTGTCCCCGGCCTTTGTTGCCCTATCGCGCCGCTTCCAATACAATTCCTACTACGTAGTAATTATACCACACCTGGCAAGGGCGACACGGCTCAGGATAGGGATGGATATCGGTTTCGGTGGTGGGTCGCGCCGATGGCGCGAGCGCTGCCACGGTCGATCCCGGAAGCACACCGCCCACGCGAGCGGGATCTCGTCCCTGCTCGATGTGCCGCAGCCGGTCCCCTTCGATCGCTCCCCGACCCTCGTGATCGCAACGCGGATCCGGACTCGAGGGCACAAGCAACGTAGATACGGCGATACCGACCGATAAAGGACAATCCGCGGCCTTGCAGAAACCTCTTGCATCCCAGGTGCCATGGTGGAGCCCACGTCCGAAGAGGGATCCGTGGCGATCCGAAGGGCACGGCACCGGTGCATGTGGATCCACCGCTGCCGAAGGAACACCGAGACATCACGCCCGTGGGGGGGAAAAGTCATGAGGGAAATCGACGCGAACAAGGAAGCCTGGGCGCTCCTCGCCCGGGATCATTACGAACATTTTCGGACCCGGCTGGCATCTGAGCATTCCCTGCTCAACGACATCATCACGGATGCACTCGGCAATCTCGAGGGGAAGCGACTCATCCATCTGCAGTGCAATACGGGCGCGGACACGATTTCCTTGGGGCGATTGGGGGCACACGTCACGGGCGTGGACCTGGTGCCCGAAAACATCCGCTATGCAAAAATGCTCGCCGCAGAGCTGGGTGTCAAAAACGCCCGGTTCATCACATCCGATATCATGACCCTGTCCGAGACACATCACGAAAAATACGACATCGTGTTCACCTCCGAGGGCGCGATCGGGTGGCTTCCGGATCTGAACAGGTGGGGCCATACCATCCGGAAGCTACTCAAAGATGATGGATTCATGTACGTTTTCGATTCCCACCCCTTTCAGCTGGCCTTCGATGAAGCCAAGATGGCCGGGGACCTCCTACAAGTGCGATACCCGTATTTCGGTCGCGATCCCGACGAGGATTGGGAGATCGGCGGCTATGCTTCCGAAACCAAGGAGGGTACGAACTACTTCTGGATGTATACCGTGGGTAGCATCATCAACGCACTGGTCGGGGCCGGACTTCAGATTGCGTACTTTAACGAATACGATGTGCTCTTTTGCCCCCTGCCGGGAATGGAAGCCGCGGGACGAGGCCTATGGCGATGGGAACACTACGAGGGGAAATTGCCCTTCACCTTCGGCCTAAAGGCGACGGTTCGAAAGTAAGCGTCACGGGATGCGTGCGCGACCCGGAAATCCCATGATTCGATCGCGGTCGGCAGTACAGCGCGGTGGGGGCGCCGGAGCCTCACACCATGGCCGCGAATGACCGCGAAGCCGGTGCCTACCCATCCCGCCGGCGCCATGGCGCTGCCT
>Ga0207421_10008434_pt1 | contig 10689 bp, 10 predicted proteins | sample SodLakKL_010_SED_4_FD_187542 | JGI IMG/M metagenome (GOLD analysis project Ga0207421, IMG submission 187542) | Alkaline sediment microbial communities from Lake Tanatar, Kulunda Steppe, Russia - 8KL_010_SED (SPAdes) (version 2) | ecosystem: Environmental > Aquatic > Non-marine Saline and...
TGGTAGAAAATCTTCCCGCCAACGCGAACATAGGCCGGTCCGACCCCAAGGGAACGCCAACGGATGAGCGTCCGATGGCTCACGCGGAGATAATTTGCTCCCTCCAGGGGGGGAACGGAGAAAAGTTGGCGCCTCTCTGTGCATCCCTATTCCAAATCAGCGCCATGACGCCAGTACCGGGTCGTTCGTGGGCAGTGAGCGGGTAGCGGCTTAGGTTCGACTGCAGGCACTCATCCGGTCCCGCTGACTGGCCGTCCAGAATCGCGTGCTACCGTCAGATCGTGCGAGAAACCTACAGTCGACCAATAGCCGAGCTCAGCCGCACGGCACGTCCAGGCTAGGTCGAGAAGGGACCGCGTCGCAAACGCAGGATTACTTGAACAACCTCTGGTGTTCGCGGCAGTACTGTAGGCCCCCGAAGCGCTTTGCGTTGTTCCAGCAGAACTTGCCTTCGGCAAAGCTGATTTTCACACCACAGTGTGCGCAGATCAGCTTCTTGACCGGTGATTCACTTGGATCAGGAATGGCCGCGGACGGTGGCGCGAATTCGCTGGCATGGGTGGTTTCAGTTGCCTGAACCTGCGTTGGGCCCGATGTGGTGGCAGCCGGAGAGTTCGGCGCCATGAAGTCTGGTAGCTTGAGCAGGTCTGCCGGTCGATGCTCACGCAGTAGCTTTTCGCCCCACTCCTTGAGGGTGTCGGCCCTGCGCACGTTGGCCAGCCCCTTCACCACGTCGAGGACCCCGACCTCCACGTCCACAAAGCGCTTGTGCCACTCAGGAAACAAATCGGCCTTGATCACCATGCTGGTGTCGAATGCCTTGGCGGATGGGCGCGTGATGGTCGCCTTCGGATCGACCAGCACGATGTGGTGAAACTCCATCTGGGTGCCCAGCCGCGGGGCGATCTCCAGACGCACTAGCAACTTCTTCAGAACGTTGGCATGCCGTCGACTCTGCTCCAGAGGCGAGGGGATACCATACCCCCTTGCGCCATAGTAGACGCTGAACTCGCCGTGCTGGCTGATGCGCAGGTTGCCGCTGAAGTTCTTGGTCTCGAAAAGCATGATGCCGGCGGCACGCGTTAGCAACAGGTGGTCGATCTGCGCCACCTCGCCCTCCACCTCAAAGCGCAGGTCGTGCATCAGCACGCTGTTCTTGCCGCTGGCCAGGTAATTGTTCAGGTAGTGCGCCGCCGCCTTCTCGCCCTGAATGCCCTTGCGCAGGCGGTCCAGTTCCTTCTGCAACCAGTCGCGCTGCGCCGCGTCGAGCAATGGTGACTGTTGTAGCGTCTCGAGCAAGCGGAGGCGCTTCGATTTGTCGTCGGCCGATTTGAGCAGCATGCTTTGGGTCCTCCGGTCCTCCGCTGGAAGTCACAGGCATGATACCCATATCGTGCCGCGCACACTCCCGACCCCCGTTCCGCCTATGATGGCCCCAAGGCGCGGCACCTCCGGGCAGCGGGAGGCCGCAGAGCAGCGAGGAGACCATGGCAAGCGATCCCAAAGGCAATGGCAACAGCCCTCAGGAGAACGAAAGCCGTGTGGCTGTTCTGGTCGACTGCGACAACACCACCCCCGACATCCTTGAATACGCGCTTCGCGTCGTCGCCCAATTCGGCCGTGTGGTACTCCGCCGTGGCTACGGCAACCACAGCACCTTGACCAACAGGTGGCAAGACGCGTTGGTGAAGCTGGCCTTCACGCCCTGCTTGCAGTATCAGTACGCCGCGGGCAAAAACACGTCGGATATCGCTTTGGCGCTGGACGCGCTGGAGGCCCTGTTCGACCACCGCGCCGATACGTTTTGCCTGGTCACCAGCGACTCCGACTTTGCTTACCTGTGCCGCAAGCTGCGCGAGCGCGGGGCCACCGTGCATATCGTGGGTGAGGCCAAGTCCCCCGATGCGCTGCGCAACGCGAGCGACCAGTTCTTCGAATGGGTGAAACCGGAGCCTGCGCCGGTGGAACAACCGCTAACCAAACCAACTGGGCAGAAGGCCAAGGCGAGCAAGCAAGAAGCCCCTAAGGCCCCCGCCAAGCAGCGGCCCATGTTTGTGGTCGAGGCCGTGAACCTCCTGGCTGCCGATACACCCGAGGGCAAGGTGAGCGTCGGCGGATTGGGCTCGTACCTCAAGCGTGCCGACCCGTCGTTTTCACCCAAGAACTTCGGCCACTCGGGCCTGCTGGACATGCTCAAGACCTACGGGCTGCTGAAACTGCAGCAAGAGGTTGGTGGGCATTGGACCGTTCAACTTTCCAGCACCTCATCACGAGCCATCCGGTAAGACGGAACGAGATGTCGTTCGCGCCTGGTTTCCGTCTTGGGATGGAGGTTTCCTCGGCCTGGCATGCCCCCCCTAAGGGGTCACTCGGAAGAACGGCACGACCGCCCGGTCTGGGTCGACTTCCGTCTCCGCCCATCCGGCAACCCACGGCGTTCAGCCCGACTCCGCCATCGACCACCCGCCGGTCGGCTGGTAGTTTCCGCCGCCGCGACCGCCCTGGTCACACCGGAACCTCTAACGCAAGGAGAGCCCCATGCTTGTTCTCACCCGCCGCATCGGCGAAACCCTCCGTATTGCCGACGACATCCTCGTCACCATCGTCGACGTCAAGGGCAACCAGGTCCGCCTCGGCATCGACGCGCCCGCCGACGTCTCCGTGCTCCGCGAGGAACTCGTTCAGCCCGATCCGAAGCCGTTGGCTTCTTGACCCAAGCGTCCCCGCGCTGGATCGCTCGCTGACCCGGCGCCGGTGGCAAGATCAGCGCCCGCAGAAACCGGGCAAGGCAACAGAAACTTCTGCGGACATCATCGGCGATGGCTTCGGTCAATCGCCCCCGGTGTCCGTTTCCGGCTCGATCAGCTTTGGATCATCGTTCGCGGGCCGATTGACCCGGGTCGAAACCGGATAGGCGATCAGCCGTTCTGGATCGAGCCTCCGGGCGACCTTGCGGATCGTCTCCCGGTCCGACAGTTCAGGATCCAGCCACTGCCACCGGCACTCGGGATCGAGCACCACCGGCTGACGGCCGCGGATGAACGCAAAGGCCGGAGACACCGGTTCGGTCAAGAGCGCACTTCAGGTCTCCGTCCCCCCTCCCCCGCCGGTTCCCAGAGACCGGCGAAGAACACGACCTCGTCCCGGTCGGGATCCCTCAGGCCGATCTCGTACGGCTGCTTGCGGATTCAGTCATGCGCCTCCCACCAGACATTGACCGGACCTAGGTCCACTGCCGCGTCTGTTTTTCTCTTTGACCCGACAAAAACGCGTGTTTATCCTGAATCCGTACGGAGCCATCCCCCGCCCATCTAGATCCCAGCAATGAAAGCCAGCGCCAGCGTGTGGCTCCATCCATTGGCCGCCATCGACGTCACAGCCACGTTCGACAAATTCCACAATACCGAACAGGAGGGGGAGTTTTCGCCGAACAATCCGATGGAGCCTCGCCTCTCGACACAGAGAAGTATTATTGGTCATTGCACCAACTGGATCCACGAGGGATATGATGATGAGACCCAACTCAACCCACGCAGAGCGACTTGACTGGGACGAAGTCTCCGATATTTTTGCGAATTTTTGCATATGGTCGAGCCGCGCCGAAATGCGTTGGTTCAAGCGGGTATGGGAGGGATTTGCGGAGACAGGCAGCACATCGTACTTGAACGACACAGATAGACACCGGGTTCTCACCAAAGCGGTCACCCTCGGCATAATGTTTAACCGATTCGCCCAGATTGCGTGGGAGGAGGAACATGACGTGGAACCAATACTCTACGATCTACAGGACCATAAAGACACGTTCAGCATGATCAGGATCGGAAATATGGTAGCCAGAGAATCTCTCTCAGATTGGGCTGAAGACCCCGAGCTCTTTGTTCAGGCAATGCAGGACTTGGTCCGTCAGTGCCGGCCTGAGGTCTATCGTAATCTAGTGAAGGTCTTTGGCAACCCAGAGGAGTTGTTTGCAAGCCTATGGCTCTCAAACGATACTGCAATAGAGATCGGTGATTATTCCAAAGCCCATGCACTCCTACACGAAGACCGAGACGTTGAACCGGGCCTATTCGCCGCATACGACTATGTTAACAACGGCATGAATGATTGACAGATTTGACGGCCTCGATTGGTCCAGGGCCTGCCGAATAACGTTAGCCTGCTGCGAAGGACAGGCGCAGATACATAATGGCCGGGGCAACCGCCACAACCCAAGACATGGAACCTAGCTTATGAGCAAGCGAATCCAAGGGGTAAGTTTGAAGGAATTCGACGTGGTCGGCGGTCGAGACGATCTAGAGAACTACCTATTTGCACTCATCTGCGATGATGATTGGGAGATCCCCGATTGCTTCCTCGAAAATCACAGTATTTGGGGCTTAGCAACTGACGATCTCGAATTTGAAGGTTACGTGCTGATTCTGGAGGACCTCGACGGGCATAATGACGCCGGCCCTGGATTATCTTTTGGGCGCTACGGCCTCCGCTTGGAAAAGCCGCGATCAGAGGTTCGGGATTTTTCCAGACGGGTGATTATGGAGACATGCCACGAGTAAATAGCTTTGCGTGAGCGGACAAACCATCAGGCGAAGTCGACGACCGCGCTTCACTGCAAGGGCCGTGGATATCGCTATCTCGGTACATTCGCCAGCGCGTCTTCGGAGTCGCGAGTGGGCCCCTGATCGCGATGGTCATGAGCGCCACGTCATCGTCTTCCATCTGATACAACACGAGGAGCCGATTCCCGAAGCGACGCCGAGCCCCCCGCCAGAAGAGGTTCCGTCGGATCTGCTGCGCAAAAAAGCCTATGCGACTGCTGTCCCGGGTAAGCCCGCCGGTCGCCCAAAGGCCAAGGCGAACTACTATGAGAGAAGCGCAGCGGTAGCCCGTTACGTACTCGCAAGAGCAGACGGTGTTTGTGAGGCCTGCAACCAGCCGGCCCCTTTCCAACAGGCCGATGGCTCGGCCTACCTTGAGCCACACCACACCCGGCGTCTGTCCGATGGCGGACCAGACGATCCGCGTTGGGTCGGGGGTATCTGTCCCAATTGCCACCGCGAGATCCATCATGGTGAGCATGGCTCCGCAAAGAATGCCGCACTTCAGGCCACCATCGAAGTGAAAGAGAAGACCTAACCACGACGCCCGAATAGGGCTGGGTCAATGCCCTCGCGAGAACGGCCCTTTTCGCCATGGAAGCCACCGTCAACACCCCGCAACCAGCATCTCACACGTGTCCTGGTCATCCACGACGGACAGCTCCCTGTCACGCTCGTTCGCCCGCCTCCGTAAGCCGGAAAACACGGCGGCGAAGACGTGATGCGCATTCCGTTTGAGGGTCAGGATGTATCGTCAATCGACGAACGCCTCTAGCCGACGGACTGCTCGTTAAGGCGCGCTACCGCCAGCAAATCCGATTTGAAGACACGCGGCTGCACGTCCTTGCCAAGCCTGATGAGATAGACCCAATGGCCGTCATTGCTGGCGACCACACGAAGGTCCCAGTTCTCCCGTTTGCGGTGAAAGGCAATATCGCCGGGTTCCGCCCCGTCTCCCGGCTGCAACTTCATGGTATCGGCCCGCAAAGTCGCGCACTGTTCGGCGAGCTTCTGAATGTCCAAAAGCCAGTCGAGTTCGGAAACCGTGAGGCTGCCGATGCTCTCGCGGGCCTCGTCGATCACCAACTCGTCGGTCCGAACCATCTGGGCCAGCGCAAGCACCATGGCATTTCGCTTCAGACGTCGCTGCAAGGCTTCGCGGTCTTCGTTGAACGGCTTTTGCAAGTCGAGGGTGAGACCGCAGTCCCACGCCAGCCAGAGAATTAAGCCCTTGAGCCGCGCGACGTCGTGGCTATCCTCGAATTCCTCCCCGAGGGGGTAGAGGTTCAGGAGCGAAGCATCCGCTTCGTGCCGGCTGCGCTCAAAGAGCGTCAGCATGATCCCTTCCAAGAGGCGTAGCCGCTGCTCCAGCAACACCGTGGTCTTGCCCTTTTCAACCCATTGCACTCGGCCATCGCATCTGCGCAACTCTCTGAGCACTGCAAGCACCGCGAGCAGCCGCATCGTCACGCTGGCGAGTGATTCAGTGCCACTTGAGAACGCGTCCAGCTGGGCGATCATTCGGCTAACAATGGTCCTCACCTTCTCGTGGCAAACACGCAGCAGTTCATCCTGCTGTTGCGCTCGTGTCCGCAGAGTGACCGACTCCTCGTCGTCCTCGGCGCCAATCTGTTCTTCTTCACTGCGGCCGAGATGGTCGGCACCCTCAGCCACCTTCTCTTCGGGAAGCCTCAGGCCAAAGATCAGTGCGTCGAGAAGATAGGTGAGATCGCCGGAATGGAGGAGCCGGGATCGGCTCTTATGTCTCTTGATCTGGCTTACGTCGATTGCCAGCGTTTCGGGAATGGCCGTGTTATCGTCCGCTCCCGCCGTCTTTTCACCGTGCCGCAGAGCGCCCGGCATTTTCGACCCATCTTTCGCCGTGACTATCTTGTGGACGTAATCGAGCACCGCCTCGATGTTCGGCGAATCCGATGCAAGGCTCGCAAGCGCTTCACGAAAACGCCGTTGCGTTCCGGTCCGAGCCTGCTCTTCGATGACCCGGGCATGATGGAGCAGTAGCCTGAGGACAAGCTCACCTCGATTTCGGACCTCCAACACCGCGGCTTGGGCAAGGGCGGACGGTGGGAAACTGATGACGGCAAAATGGTCTCCCCGAACGAGGTTCCCGGACACGTCGATGAACACCCCATCAGCATTGCAAAGAGAGAAGGTCGGCTGCAGATGCCCTTCAAGCAGCCCTGCATCAAAACTTACCTGATCGTCCTCTACAACCGCGAGCCCAACGCGGTGGTGGGGCGGGGATTCATTTTCCGACCTGACGTTCGCGGCGATGTCCGCCCAGTCATCCTCACTGAGTAAGGGTAGCGCGGGAATCTCGGTCAAACCGAGCGCTTGGGCGGCCGCTTCCGCATCAGTGCCGCGCCGAACAATCATCAGCTCGACATTGCCAACCTTTTCGCTCGCGAGCCAGGCGGGCGCGCTCGGGTTGGCACTGCCCGACGCAAACACCACTTCTCCACCTTCCGTGCGCACCATAATTCCCTTCGCGTGTAGGTAGCGAGCACTCGGTTCCTCCTTCTCGTCAGCACCCAGTTGATTCGCATTGACCAGCGCGACATTTGTCAGCGATCTTGCCGCGGGTGGAATCTCCACGGTCCGCGGATCGACCGCGACCGCGAAGGTCTGAGGCGCGAGATCCTCATTTACCTGATCAACGAACCGGAGCTGCCGGTCAAAGAACGCCCCGGCAATCGCCACCTGCGACACAGGTCCTTCAACAGAGCTCAGGAACTGGTCCCACAGCGGTGGAGCTCCCGGGCGGCCTGCAAGTAGGCCGACTTCACTACTGGACGCAGCCATTCCCTGAAGCCACGGAGCAAGTTCACGAACTTTGAGGACCATCTCCCTCGCATGACCTGGAACGCCCTGAGTAAACCGCGCAAGCCAATGATCCACCTCCTCCCAGACGTCCTGTGCAAGGGCGATACCGGCCGAGTCCTGTCCTCCTTCGATCCGCACCACGTTGGTAAGCTCGCGGTTGAAACCGAACCCTGCGAGCGTCATGTTGTGGCTGCCCACGAGCACGAGCCCCTTGTGCTTCCCGGCAAGAAAGATGAGCTTGGGGTGGAACGCCCCGGGGACCTTCAGCGGGACCAAAGTGTAGTGCCGCCCTGCGAGGCGCGGCGGGTGACTCGCCAGCGAAACCGCGTACTGCTGTGCGTCCATCATCAGTACGTTGTGACGCACGCCGGCATTCACGAGACGCCGCAACACAACTTCTTCGTAAAACGGCAGGTAGGCGTTATAGGTCGTCATCAGCGACGCTTCAAAGCCGCCTTTCTTTAGCTCATCCAGCAGCGAAAGCTTAGGGAGCATCGCCAAGCTCCATCATCGCCCGCCCAAAGCCGCTCGGCTCCCAGCCGCCAGAGGGACCCGGCTCAAGCGCACCAATGTCCCGCAGCACCCGCACCGCCTGGTTGAATCGCGGCCGCGTGTGCACGGCGGGCGGCACTTCCATTACCTCCATGCCGCGGTCGGAAGGTCGCACCCGGAAGGTGGACTGTGTCTGCCCACGCAGTTTGCGAAGCGCGACTCGGAGGTGCACCTCCAGTCCCCAGTGAATCAGCAGCCAGCGCAGCAGCTCCCGCATCGTCAGACCATCCCAATCATCGTCCGCGCGGGCGGAAAAACTCCTGAGGTTAATCGCGTAGTACTGGAAGTAGCCGGAATCGAAGACGAGGTCGGCATATTCCAGGCCTGCTGGTGGCCTACGGCTTGCGAGCGCGACCAGCGAGCGCAGCGCGGCAGCGACAATCCCTCTACGTTTCTCCGCCACTCCTGATGACCAAGAATCCCTCGCGATGCTCTCCGTCAACTGCACCTCATGCGACGGGTCCTGCCAGGCACTCAGCGCCGGCAGCCACCTTCCACTTCCCGCTACGCACGACCCAAAGGACGTCTCCGCCCCCAGCTCTGCCAGGGCCGCTGAGACTTCCGATTGCTCAAGATACCAGTCCACAATTTCGGCGCTGGTCTCAAAGCGTTCGCCGGAGGCGCCATATGCGTCCAACACTGCAAAGAAAAGTCCTTGTACCGCAACCGAGAGGATCTCGTTTCGGGCATATGCCCGCCATCTCTCGCGATTGCCGGCAAGACTCGACGGCACTGGCCAGGGCGCGCCGTCTGGCAGCGTGCTTGTGTAAACCGCGCCCCGAAACAGCGCCTCGGAGATTTCCTTGCCTTCGGCGCTCAGCAGATCAGAAAGCTGCAGGATCGACTGCAGCGTGCGGCGGCGAGGCAGCGCCTCACTGTGATAAAAGGAACCCCTCGCAAAAAACAGCTCGCCCAGCACCTGCTGTTCAGTGGTGTTCGCGGCCAGACGACATGGACAAAAGCTGTGCAGCGCATCGAGGTCGGACGCCGTCACTCGGTCGGCGTCGACGATCTTCATAAACAGCGAACGGTCGACGCCCTCATCCATCCGCTCGGCGATGACCTGGCCGATCTCGCGCGTATACTTGATGCCGTTTTTGGTATCGCCGTCGAGGACTGCAAGCTCGCGCAGCACCCCGATGTAATACTGCCCCAGCCCGCCGAGACGGTTTGCGAAGTACCTCGCAACCGCGCTTTCAAGCAACGAGTAGTCTGAAAGCCGTATCGCGCCATCGTCCACCGAACGCGCCACCCCAGCTAGCGTCTGACTTCCCACCATGGCGGCAGCATGATCGGTCGGCGGCCCATCAGAGACCGCCGCGTGGCGCTGAGCAATTAGGGAGAAAAGACAGTCGGCACGACGGAAGCGCTCGATAAAGTCTTCGTCATATTTTCGGAAGCCCTCCTTGTCGAAGGCCCAGATCAGCCAAGGATAGAAGGAGTAGTAGCGCGCCCGGTCTGTAACGTTGGTGATCCCGGGCAGCATACGCCCGTAGATGTTGATGCAGGGTGCCTGTACGGCGAGGTGGTCGAGGCCGCCGACTTGCGGGGGCGGTTTAACCCAGGCCGTCTCAATCTGCATGGCAAGACCCTCTAGGTATTCTGCATCACACGCTTTCGGCGTCGAACGGCGGAGACGTCAGTCGAACTGTGCAGGCGGTGGTGCCCGCGCCGGCGGCAAAAGAAACAGCGGTTCCGGGCTATTTTCCCGGGTGTGTGACCCGCAATTCGCTCTGCTGACTCAAGGAGACCGGGATACGAGCGAGGATACCCCGTTCAAGTCCGGAAAACCCGTCAGTGCTCCGCCTTCGGTGGACAACCCTCGGTAGGTACTCCTGATCTAACCAGGGATCGCCGGCCCGCGCCTCCTGAACGTTCATCTCGCCCAGCCACCCTCGCTGTTCCGCACCAACAGGCCACACGCTCATTCTGTGAGCGACCGCCACCGCTACACTGACCCCAGAAGCGCACTCCGCTCCGTTGATCGACATAGCTTGGTTTGCCCTGCGCCATCAATCAGGGTTCAATGCGGACGGTAGCCACACCATGCTGAGGGGGCATCATGGCTCGACCGAAGGCCGGCCAAACGATCACCAAGACCCGCGGTTTTTTGTATTTGCTCGCAAAGCTCCTGGGCGACTTCGAGGCCGCCCGTAAGGGGCGCGTTGGAAAGCGCATCGCGTGCCGTGCCACCGGACGGGCAACCGGCAAGGGCCTGCGGAAACTCCTGAAATGATCACCCGCCAGCCGACCAGCGGGGGGCACTAGATGGCGACCCTGGAAGACCTCCGCCCGAATGCCTCGGTGCGCGGCATCCTGCCGCACGGCCTGGTCACCGTGGTCAGCGTGCAGTGGTTCGGCTCCGAGGCGCTGGAGCTGACCTACAAGGATCCGAACGGCAAGGTCGCGAATGAAATCCTCTACCGCGACGACGAGCCGCGGCTGGAGATCGCCGAGGCAGGTCGACCCTGGAGCTTCGATGGCGACGGCGGTCAGTTTCGGCTGGTCGCGGAGGCCCTGCGCATCCACCTCGCGCATCTGTTCGATCCCGTGCTGGCGGTGCACACCGCGATGGTCGATCCGCTGCCGCACCAAATCACCGCCGTCTACGAGGCGATGCTCCCGCGCCTGCCGTTGCGCTTTCTGCTAGCAGATGACCCCGGCGCGGGCAAGACGATCATGGCGGGGCTCTACGCCC
>Ga0207421_10008435_pt1 | contig 10687 bp, 9 predicted proteins | sample SodLakKL_010_SED_4_FD_187542 | JGI IMG/M metagenome (GOLD analysis project Ga0207421, IMG submission 187542) | Alkaline sediment microbial communities from Lake Tanatar, Kulunda Steppe, Russia - 8KL_010_SED (SPAdes) (version 2) | ecosystem: Environmental > Aquatic > Non-marine Saline and...
GCTGTGCTCGGTGCGGATGCCGGCCTCGATAAGGGAACTACAGTTGCAACGCTCGATGATGCAACGAATGGAAGAAAGTGGGTTGGGGCAGATTTGAACTGCCGGCCTCCTCCATGTCAAGGAGGTGTCATAACCGGACTAGACTACCAACCCGAGCGGGCTTACTGGCGCATTCTTGGATTTCCGGGGGACATAATTGAACCTTTCGGATCGGGGGTCCGTGTGGTGGTTTTCTCACGCACACCGTGGACGGTCGCGTCCGCGAGGCCTCACGTAGCCGCTTCCGTCCGCTTTTATCCGACCCCTCCACACGTTTCGATATGGTTGACCTCTCCACCCGCGCCGCGCGTCTCGACGAGTACCTCTCCGCGCGGGGGCTTGAGGCGGTCTGGTTCGCCCGCCCAAACGGGTTCGCCTGGCTCGTGGGCGGCGATAACGTCGTGGATGCCGATTCCGAGGTCGGCGTCGCCGCCGCCGGCTACGACGGGACGTTCCGTGTGGTGACCGACAGTATCGAGGCCGATCGACTCGCCGAGGAGGAGGTCCCGGAGGAGGTCGCGGTCGAACCGTACCCGTGGTACGAGGCGTCGCTCGCCGAGGCCGTCGCTGAACGCTCTCCAACACCCGCCGCGGCGGACTTCCCCGTCCCGAATTTCAAGCCGATCGACCCGTCCGACCTCAGGCAGCCGCTCACCGATGACGACGTCGAGCGCTACCGCGAACTGGGCCGGGAAGCCGCCATCGCGGTCGAAACCGTCTGTCGGAACCTCGAACCCGACGACCCGGAGTACGAGGTCGCTGCCGGGATCGAGATCTCGTTGGCCTCCCGCGACGTCAACACTCCCGTCGTGCTCGTCGGCGGGGCCGATCGCGCGCAGGCGTATCGACATTTCACCCCAACCGATGCCCGCCTCGGGGACTATGCATTGGTCTCGGTCACCGCCGAGCGCGATGGACTGTACGCCTCGCTCACCCGAGCCGTCCTCTTCGATCCGCCCGAGTGGTTCGAGAAACGGCATCGCGCCGCGGCCCGGGTCGAGGCGACCGCGCTTGCAGCGACCCGGGCGGCCGTCCGCGGCGACCTCGACGGCGGCACGGCTGGAACCGTCTTCACCGCGATCCAGTCCGCTTATGAGGCGGTCGGCTTCCCCGAGGAGTGGACACACCATCATCAAGGCGGTGCAGCGGGCTTCGCCGGGCGGGAATGGGTCGCGACGCCCGGGAGCACCGATCGCGTTCACGCCCCGATGGGGTACGCCTGGAACCCGACGGTTCAGGGGACGAAAAGCGAGGATACCCATCTCGTCGCGGACGACCGGATCGAGACGCTCACGAAAACCGGTCGGTGGCCGACACACGAGGTGACACCGGTCGACATCGAGGGGATTTCCACCGATCCGATCCCGCTTCACGCACCCGTGGTTCGCTAGGCGGGCTAACCGATCGGGCTCAAAAGGAGTGGTATAAACCCGGGGACGTGAGGGTCGTCGTGCCCGCTCAGTAGACGTACTCGGTCTCGTCGATGCCCACGTAGTTCCGTTTCGTCCGTCGCTTACGCCACTTATAACTCAAGAGGAGTTTGGCCGACTCCCAACCCGACCGATACGGCTGTGAGAGCAGGCCATCGCCCGTCTCCGCGGCGAGCATCGCGTCCGCCGCGCCGATGATCCGGTTCCAGTCGTCCGGGTCGTAGTCGGCGACGGCGTCCGCCATGGTCACGTTGCGAACGATCTCGTCGCCGATCGCCTCCTTCCATCGTCGATTGTAGGCGGCCATGTCGCCGCGGGCGACCAACTCCCCGGCTATCGCGCCGGTCCGAACGGCGACGTGGTCGCCGCCCTCGTGGAACGCCGAGGTCGTCCCCATCGCGCCGCCGACGACGGCGATCCCCGCCTCCGTCGGCGAATCGATCGGCTGCGTCGAAGAGATGGCGTACGTTTCCGTCCCACCCCGCTTGCCCGCGTCCTCGACGAGCGGGAACGCCTCGTCGATGTCGTACTCGTCGCCGTACTGCCAGTCGAGCAGTCGACGGATGTACTCAGAGCCCTTCGGGATGGAGTCGTCCTCCGACGAGAGGAGGTGATACGCCTCCACATCGAAGTCGTCGATGTCGAGTCCGATCGGCATCGTCAACCCGATCCGACAGACCCGATCGCGGTTTGGGAAGATCCAGGGGTAGGCCGTCTCGCCGGGCATCACACCCCACCAGAAGACGATGGCGTCCTGCACCTCATTATATACTTCCTCGGGAACGCGTCGATACTCCTGGTACGCGATGTGGTTGGCTTCGTGGGACGCGAGCCGTTCGGACGCCTTCGAGCCGTCCGGCAGGAACCGGTCGAGCACGCGGTTCGTGACGGTTCGCTGGGGGCCATCCGCGAGCACGACGAAGTCCGCGCCGACCTCGTCGCCGGAGGCGAGTTCGACGACGTGGCGTGGCTCCGAGCCGCCCGGTGTGACGTCGAGGTCCGTTCGAACGTCGCGAACGGAGACGCCGACGCGATACTCCGCGCCGACCCCCTCGGCACGCTCACGCATCCAGTCGTCGAATCGCGCGCGGTGGAAGGTGTATCCGAAGTGATCATACGAGGAGTCGATCCCCGTCGAGTACAGCGTCGCCGCCGTGTCCGGCCCGCGGAACTCCGCACGGGTTAACTCACACTGGAGGACCCCCTCGTCGAACTCGTCGGGATGGATCCCCATGATGTCGACCCAGTAGTCCAAGATACCGGCTGCGTCCGTCGAATCCGGCCCGATGGCCTCCCGATCCGCCCGCGGAACGCCCTTTTCGAGGACGAGCGCGTCGGCACCGGCGTCCGCGGCCGCGTGCGCCGCAGCGGTCCCGCCCGGACCGCCGCCCACGATCGCGACGTCTACTCGTTCCATATTCCGAGAGGTGACCGTCCCAGTATTAATCTCACGGTCGGTTGGCGGACTCTCTCGCGAACGTTCGTGCGGAACGGTCGGATGTCGATGAGGGGTGGAACGGTCGGATGTCGGCGAAGGGCCGGGGCTCGAACATAATGGACAGATATATTCTTAAGAGCCAATGATAGCCGGAGACATACAATGGCAAGAGAAACTTGGGCGACACGCTTCGGCTTCATCCTCGCCGCGGTCGGCAGCGCGGTGGGACTCGGTAACATCTGGCGGTTCCCGTTTATTACCGGTCAGGAGGGTGGATCGGCGTTCCTGCTCGTCTATCTCCTGTTTATCGCGCTCATCGGATTCCCGGCGATCCTCGTCGAGTTCGTGATCGGGAGACGGACCGAACGCAACCCGGTCGGCGCGTTACGTGAACTCGGCAGCGGGATATGGAAATATGTCGGCTGGCTCTTCGTGATCACGGGATTCGTCATCCTCGCGTACTACAGCGTCGTCGCCGGCTGGTTCCTCCGATACACCCTGATCGGGATCACGGATGGGTTCGCCGCCGGCGCGGCGAGTCCCGAGGAGGCGGAGGCGCTCTTCGGCGCCGTCTCGACCGGCCTCGACTCGCTGTTGTTCCACGCGATATTCATGGCGTTCGTGATCGCCATCGTCGCCGCCGGGATCCGCAGCGGGATCGAGGTCGCGGTGAAGGTGATGGTCCCAGCAATCGTCGTCCTCCTGCTCGGACTCGCCGCGTACGGCGTCACCCTCGATGCCTCCTCGGAGGCGTACGTGTACTACCTCTCGCCCGACTTCGGCGTCATCGTCGAGAATTGGACGAGCATCCTGCCCGCCGCGGCCGGACAGGCCTTCTTTACGCTCTCGCTCGGGATGGGCGTGATGATCACCTACGCCTCCTACCTCGGTGAGGACCGCAACCTCGCGGAGGACGCGGGGGTCATCGCCGGGCTCGACACGCTCATTGCCGTCCTCGTCGGCTTCGTCGTCTTCCCGTTCCTCTTCGCGGCCGGGCTCACCCCAGGCGACGGCGGTGCCGGCGAGATCTTCATTAGCCTGACCGCCGCGTTCACCGAGATCCCCGCGGGTCGGATCGTTGGGATCGTCTTCTTCGCGATGGTGGGAATCGCGGCGCTCTCGTCGGCGATCAGCATCCTGGAGGTCGTCACCTCCTACCTGGTCGACGAGTGGGATGTCGCCCGGGTACCCGCTGCGACCGGCCTCGGCGTGGCGATCTTCCTGCTCGGCGTTCCCGTCACCGTTGATCTGGTCTTCCTCGACCTGCTGGACGGGTTCGCCGACGGCGTGCTCCTCGTGCTCGGCGCGCTGCTGTTGTCGATCTTCGTTGGCTGGGTCATTCCGGAGTTGGCCCGCGACGAACTCGAACGGGGCATCGGCGACATCGGCGGCCTCGGGATCGCGTGGATCTGGATCGTCCGGGTTCCGGTCGTCGTCGTCGTCTTCATCTCGCTGTATCTCGGCGTGCTTGAGTACGCAGAGTTCCTGACCGAGGACTTCGCCGGCTGGCTCGCCGAACGGTAAGGGTCGAACCGGTCACCGGGGCGGTGGCACCTCTCAACGTTCGTGTATCTGCAGACCCACGGGCCGCTTGGAGGGGCACCACGGCCGCCGTGTATACCGCGTTGCTCGGGGAGGTGCACGGAAAACGCGACGGTAGGGGAACCGGATCGACGAAAAGACACAAGTTCTCACAGCCGCTAGGGCATGGTATGCAACCCTCCAAGGAGCGTGAGGCGGCCGACGGCGACCCGTTGGACGACCTCGATGACCTGCTCGACGACGATCTGTCGAGCGATGGGGGGACGGCGAGCGCATCCGACCGCAACGATGACGCCAGCGAGGCCACGCGGCGGGGGGCAGGTATTCGGGACCGGGTCGGCGTGAACGGACGCTGGTTTTCCCTGAAGGGGTTCGCGATCGCGTCCGTCGCCATCGGCCTCGGCGTCTTTCTCGGCGGGATGCTCCCGCTCGTCGGCGGAACGATCGGTCACGCAGCGGGCGTCCTCCTCGGGGCGTTCCTCGTCGGCCTCGTCCTCTCGACACGCCGCTACGTCGAGACGGGGGTCGCCGGCGCGGGCGTCGGGGCCGGCAGCGCGCTGTTGAACGTGCTCGGGATCGGCTTCCTGCCGATCGGCCTCCAATACATCCAAGAGTGGGGGCTCGCGCTGCTCGCGGTCGGCGGCGGGATCGGCCTCGTGCTGGCGCTCGTCGGACACTACTTCGGACGCGACCTGCGCGCGGGCCTTGTGGCGAGCGTCGAGTGAACGGGAGCATAACTGGCACCGAGGGGCGGGTTCCTCGCTGATCCGTGAGTGAAGGACCCTCCCGCGGGCCCACTCAGACGTCGAACTCGTAGACGACCGTCGAGCAGTCCGAACAGGCCAACACCGGGCGGTGTGGTTTTCGATGGCTCGTGCCCGGTCCTCCACAGCAGTTTCGCAAGGTCGTCTCGACGACGGGGCCGGCACAGACCGGACAGGTGCTCACGAGGGTTCGGAGCGGTTCGGCCGCGGGCGCGCGGAGATCCGTCGGCACGTCAAACCCGGCGAGCGTCTCGGCGGCGGCCGTCTCGGCGATCGCTACCGCCCGGGAGAGCCAAATATCACGGCCGCCGGCGAGGAGGATTCGATTCGCGTGCACCTCCGCGTCGGGGTCGCCTGCGGCGACAGCGGCCGCCCGCTCGGCGAGCGCCTGCTCCGACAGCGTGCGGAGTTCGGCCATCCGGTCCTCGAAGGCGACACGAAAGTCGTCCGTCAGGCGGAGGTCCTCGCCGTCGGCGACGACCACGCCGGCGTCGATGAGCGTCCCCAACAGCTGCTTTGGATCGACCGATTCAGCGATGGAGTCGCTCTCGACGTGCTTTTCGGGACCGAACTCGACTGGCAGCAACTCGACGACCCGCGGCGCGAACCGGGGCGTTCCGGGGATCACGTACCCACGGAGGTAGATCGCACCCCCGCCAACGAGCAGGACGAGTGGGGCAAGCGGGGTGAAAAGCAGTCCAGCGGCACCAGCAAGCAGGACGACGATGGCGAGGTTGACCGCGGTACAGGGCCAACATCGGTTCGCGCCCGTGTACTCGGGTCGCCGAAGTCGATCGATAAAGGTCATGTCATCGCGTGGACGGCCCGCCGATAAGGGTGTTGCGGGGCCGGCCGACGACGTGGTCGGTGTCTGCCCCTGGGTTACGCTCACCCGCCGAATCCGTACCGCGTGTTCACGTAGGCGGCGATCTCCCGTCGTTCGAGCGCCGCAAAGCCGACGAGGATGGCGGCGAACCCGAGGATCGCCTCGCCCTCGATGAGGTGACCGAGCAGTACCCAACTGCCGATCGTGGCGACGATCGGCTCCACGTAGCCGACGAGGTGGAGCTGGGTCGGCCCAACCGCATCGAGCAGCGCGAAGTAGATCAGAAACGCCACCACGCCGGAGAGGACGGTGAGATACGCGAGGGAGACGACCGCCGTCCCGCTCCAGACGATCGCCGCCGGCGACTCCCGCAGCACGCCCGCACCCACGAACAACATCACCGCGCCGATCACCATCGCCCACCCCTGGAGCGCGGCGATCGGGAGGTCCGTCCGGAGCGGTCGCAACAACACCGCCCCGATGGAGAACGTCACGGCCGCGAAGAACGTGAGAATCACCCCGACCAGTTCGGGCGGCATCCCGAAGACGGCACCCGACCCGTCACCGGAAGCGAACCCGCCAGGGTCGGCGATGATCACCACGCCGAGGAGGCCGAGCGCAAAGCCGGCGATCTCGAACGGACCGAGGCGCTCGGAGGGGAGCAGCAGGGCGGCGAAGGCGGCGGTCAGGACCGGCGCAAGGCTGACGACGACCGCGGCGACAGCGCCGGGAATGTAGAGTTCGCCGACGTAGAGGAACCCGTGATAGGCGGCGATGACGAACGCGCCGGCGATACCGACGCCGAGCCACTCCTCGCGGCCATGCGGGATCCACCGGTCGGCGACGAACACGGCGTATCCGAGGACGATCACCCCGGCGATCAGATACCGGATACCCGCGAACAGCAAGGGCGGAAAGTACGCCAGCCCGGCCTCGATAGCGACGAACGAGGTCCCCCACAACGTCGCAAGAAGGAGGAACGCGCCGGCGACACCGGCGGGATTTGAACACAACTTTTGCAGGTTCATTCGATGTTGATCCAGATCAGCGTAGTATACTTAAACTAACCTCTTATCAAACGCAGTTACGTGAATGGTAAATCACACAATTGGACGAGATTCGATTCCCCTCCCGGTATCCCTCAATTCATTAGACAATTATCCGAGCGTGTCGGGAGACATATATACGAGTCCTACACGAGTAAGACGTACATGGACGAGCGCGACGTGCGGCTGCTCAAGGCGATCTCCGATCTCGGAACCGGAAGCCCGGAAAAACTTCACGACGAGACGGGGATCCCCGTCTCCACGATCCACTATCGGCTCAACAACCTTCGGGACGCGGGTGTCATCGAAAACGACCTCTACGACTTCGACCACGAAGCGCTCGGGCTCGGCGTCACGATCATCGTCGAGGTGCACGCGGACTACGAGGGCCCCTACGACGAGTTCGCGGACGAGCTCCTCGCCGTCGAGGGGGTGACTGAGGCGTTCTTCACCATGGGTGAGACCGATTTCGTCGTTCTCGCCCGGCTCTCCTCCTCGGACACCGTCGAACGACTGATAAGCGAGTTCGAAGGGATCGAAGGGGTCGAGCGAACCAACTCGACGTTCACCATCGCGACCCTCCGTGACGAGTCGCGCGCGCCGGCGACATACGACCTTGAGACGCTGATCGAGGAGCTGACGGACTGATCGAGGGGCCTCAGGCCCGCTTGCCGATCTCCTCGCGCAGCACCTCGGAGACGACCTCGCCGTCCGCCTTCCCACGAAGCGCGCCCATGGCCTCGCCCATGAGCCCGGAGAAGGCGGCCATCCCCTCCTCTGTGACCTGTTCGGCGTTCCGCTCGACGACCTCGACGACGGCCTCCCGCACCGCCTCCTCGCTCACACCTGAGAGACCAGCGACCTCCACGGCCTCAGCAGGTGTCAGATCGGGGTTCTCCGCGAGCGTCGTCAACACCTCAGGGACGCCCTCCTTCGCGAGGTCCCCGTCGTCGACGAGCGAAAAGAGCCCGAGGAAGTGCGCCTCGGTGAGCGTCTCGACCGGCGCGCCCTCCCGGCGGATCTCCGTCGTCGTCGACTCCAGCGTCGTGGCCGCGAACGTCGGATCGACGCCCGCCTCGACGGCCGCCTCAAACGTAGGGAACCGACGACCGAACGCGACCTGTTCGGCGAGGCCGAGGTCGAGACCGAAGGACTCGGCGTAGCGCTCGGCCTTTACGTCGAGGAGTTCGGGCACGTCGACGTCGCTGGGGTCGGGTTCGACGGGCGGGACGTCCGTCTCCGGATACATCCGGGCGGCCCCCGGAAGCGGGCGAAGGTACCGCGTCGTGCCGTCGTCGTTCGCGCCGCGCGTCTCCTCGGGAACGCCCTCGATGGCCGTTTCCGCCCGGTCGGCGACCGCCTCGATCGCCAGCTTGGCGGTCTCGGCTTCGGCCGCGACGAGTGCAACCGCGTCGCCCTCGCCGGCACCGACCGCCTCGCGAAGCGTCTCGACCTCCGCAGCCGTCACGCCGTAGGCCGGCAGCTCGTCCGTGTGGAAGATCCCGCCGGCACCGTGACGTTTTGCGTGATCCGAGAACTCCGTCCCGAGCCGACGGTCGGGTTGGATCTCGTGACCGACGAGCCCCTCGAAGCCGAAAAGCGGGACCGCACACACCGCCCCGTCCCCATCGAGAGCGCCGCGGATCACGCCGGAGTCGGTGTCGCTGAACAGCGCCGTCACGTCCTCCACGTCGCCGACGTGGGCGTCCCGCTCACGGAGTTGGTCGCGGATGGCGAGCAGCTCGGCCTGCCGACCGACCTCGCCGCGAACGATCGCCTCGATCCCGTCGAGGTCCTGGACGCCTTTCACCTCCACGCGTGCGCCATCCGCGATGGAGACGTTCACGTCCTGACGGATCGTCCCGAGCCCGCGTTTGACCTTACCGGTCGAGCGCAGCAGGGTACCGATCCGTTCAGCGGCCTCGCGCGCCTGTTCCGGGCTGGAAATATCCGGCCCCGTGCCGATCTCGACGAGCGGGACGCCGAGGCGGTCAAGCGAGTAGACGACCCCTCCGTCGTGTTCCTCAACGCGTTTCGCGGACTCCTCCTCCAACATGAGGTCCTCGATGGAGACCGACCCCTCGCTCGTCTCGATCGACCCGCCCTGTGCGAGCAGCAACGAGCGCTGGAAGCCGGAGGTGTTCGAGCCGTCGATGACGAGTTTCCGCATGACGTGTGCCTGATCGACGACCGTCGCGTCAAGCATGGTGGCGATCTGGAGGGCGACGTCGAGCGCCTCCGTGTCGACCCGGCGCGGGGGCTCGTCGTCCTCCTCGACGAGACAGGTCGTATCGTAGGCGAGGTAGGTGAACTCGCGGTCGACGCGGCTCTCCTCGACGGCGGCCGCGTCGAGCTCGCCGAGCTCGCTTTTCGTCGGATGGAGGTGACGGACCAGCTTTCGTTCGGCCTCCTCGGGGTCTCGTTCGACGGTCGGGGAGTCACAGAAGAGCTTCGTCGCCGTGTCGAGCTGTTGGTGGATCTCCAACCCAGCGATGAGGCCCAACTCCTCGTAGTCGTACTCGGTCATTACGACCCACTCCGGCCGCCCGCGACTAAAAGCATGGCCGTTCGCGGCTGTGCGGCCCCGTTTCGTGGACGCGGCGCGGCCGCTCGGTGGGTCGTTGGTTCGAAGGATTGTGCGTGGGTGCTGTCGTAGAGACAACACCGTGCATCGGTTGTGGGCCCGGTGGGGGCCGCATACGATGCGTGGGACCGGATTTGAACCGGCGGACCTCTACAGGACAGCGCCCTCAACGCTGCGCCGTTGGCCTGGCTTGGCTACCCACGCTCGTGTGGTTTCTGTCGCACTTCCGTCTACCCAGTGCCCAATTAAAAGCCCTTCCATTCGACAGCGGCGTGTCGGTCGCTGTCACCGCGATCGATCGCTCCCTGCGGTGGATCGAACACGCCTCACGGGCGCGAACCGTTGTATTGGGTGCCCGGCAGTCGCCACGCTCGGCTGCCGAAACCGACACCTGTTTTCCTCCGGCGGTCGGACCTCCCGTTCATGAACGACTGGGCTCGCGACAACGTCCCGCTTTTGACCGCCCTCCTGTCGGTCGTCTCGCTCGGACTCGTCTTCGGTGCCGTCGGCGGCGTCATTCCCGAGAGCGTCCTTCCGCGCGCGAGCGACGCCGTCCTCGACGCGATCCCCCACCTGAACGCCGTCATTTCCGCGACCGCGATCGCCACCATCATCCTGGGCTGGCGGGCCATCTCACGCGGCGAGGTGAAACGCCACCGCGCTTTCATGCTCACGTCGTTCGGGCTCTTCGCCGCCTTCCTCGTCGGGTATCTCTATCGGCTCATCGTGGTCGGTACCGTCGAGTTCCCCGGCCCGGAGACGGTCTACACGTTCGTCTATCTCCCGTTCCTCGCGGTCCACATCCTGCTCGCGATCGTCTGTATCCCGTTCGTTTTCTACGCGCTCCTGCTCGCTTCGACGCGGCCGTATACGGACCTCTACGACACGGCACACGCGCGCGCTGGCTTCGTCGCGGCGATCCTCTGGTTGATCTCCTTCGCGATGGGTATCGGCGTCTACCTGATGCTCCATCACATTTACTGAGCCGTCAAGTGCGTCTCAAGCGTTCAAAAATGGA
>Ga0207421_10008439_pt1 | contig 10686 bp, 13 predicted proteins | sample SodLakKL_010_SED_4_FD_187542 | JGI IMG/M metagenome (GOLD analysis project Ga0207421, IMG submission 187542) | Alkaline sediment microbial communities from Lake Tanatar, Kulunda Steppe, Russia - 8KL_010_SED (SPAdes) (version 2) | ecosystem: Environmental > Aquatic > Non-marine Saline and...
GGATCTTGGCCTGAGCTACAGCCTGAACAAATCCGAGTGGTGCATCACGATCAGCGGGTTCGGCAGCATGTACTTTCGCAGCTACGATAACCCGCAGCGATGGATCGCGTTCGAGGTGGCTCATACGATCCTTGATGAGCTAGATACGCTGAAAAAAGACAAGGCGCAGGCGGTATGGCTCAAGGCCATCGAGCGGACGCGGCAGCATTGCAGCCGGCGCAACAGCATTGGCAACGTCACGACGCCTGACCAAGGGACGAGCGGTTTCACTTACGAGCGCTGGGTGAAAGCAGCAACCGACGACTTCCAAGTAATCGAAGCAAGCACGTATGACAATCCGTACCTGCCGGAAGACTATGCGCGGTCACTGACGGAACAGTACGATCCGGTGATTGCTGATGCGTACCTGCGGGGCAAGTTTATCAGCTTGAACCAGAGCAAGGTTTACCACGCCTTTGATCGACGAAAACACCACAGTGACCGGCAGATCAAAACCGGCGAGCGGCTGTATGTCGGCATCGATTTCAACATCGGCGGTTGCTGTGCGACGGTTTGGGTTATTGATGGCGCTACGCCGACAGCGGTTGACGAATTCGTCGCGCATGACACTCAGGATTTCTGCAACAGGTTGGCTCGTTATCGCGATCATCGGGTCATCGTTTATCCAGACGCGAGTGGAAAAGCCAGTCGAACCAATGCGGCTTCCAGCGATCTCGACATTATCAGCCAGGCGGGTTACTGGATCGACGCGCCCAAAGCGAACCCGGCGATCCGTGATCGGATCAACTCGGTGAACGGCCTGCTGGCGCATGGGAAAATCCGCGTCAACTGCGACAAGTGCCCGGAACTGACCGAGGCGCTAGAAACGCAGGGCTACGTTAAGGGTGAGCCAGAAAAACACGACACGCACCCGTCGATTGATGATTGGTGCGACTCCGCTGGGTATTTTATCCACCGAAAATTCCCGATCAGCCGCCCGGTTGTTAGCGGGCTGCGAGGACTATCATGAGCACTGTCGATACCGTCCACACTGACTACGCGGTGTATCTGCCGGACTGGAAAAAGATCGAGCATATCACCCGGCTCAAAATGCTGGACAGCTACCTGATCGAGCTAAACCCGCACGACAAAAGCGACGCCAATAAGCAGCGGAACAAGCACTATAAGCAGCGGGCGATTTTCTACGCCATCGCGTCACAGACCGTTCAGGGCATGCTCGGCACGATGTTTCGCAGGTCGCCTCACGTTGCGGTGCCTGCGGGCCTGGAGTACGTGCACACCAATATCGACGGCGCGAACACGAGCATCGTCCAGCAGGCGCAGGGCTTGTGTGATGATGTAGTCCGCAAGAGCCGGGCGGGCTTGTATGTTTCGTTCCCACCTACCGATGGCGCCGTGTCGCAGCAGGACATGATGGAAGGCCGGTTCGTTGCCACGGTGCAGCGGTTCGAGCCTGAGCAGATTATCAACTGGCGCACCGAAACCATCGGCAGCCAGACACGCCTGAAGCTGGTGGTGATCCGCGAATACCGCGAGAAGACTGACCGCTACACTGTTGACGAATACATGGTGCTGCGGGAGTTGTACCTGGATGAGGACGGCGTTTATCAAGAGCGCCACTGGTCGGACAAGGAAGGCAGCTTGCAGCCGGTCAGCCAGCACACTCCGACTGACGCTGACGGTAACGTGTGGCGGGAGATCCCGTTTATCTTTGTGGGCGCTGAGAATAACGATAGCGAAGTTGATGCGCCGGTAATGCTGCCGCTGGTGGAGTTGAACATCGGGCACTACCGAAACAGCGCAGACTGGGAAGACTCGGTTTGGTACGTCGGCCAGGCGCAGCCGTTCATGACTGGCGTTAGTGAGATGCACTTGGAGATGCTGCGCGAGAAGGGCATGTACGCGGGCAGCCGGGAACTTTTGGCGGTGCCTGATGGTGGCACGTTTGGTTATGCAAGCCCTGAACCGAACAGCCTTGTACGGCAGGCCATGGTGGACAAGGTGGAGATGATGCTCCAGCTAGGCGCTCGGCTCATGCAGCCCGGCAGCGCAGCGAAAACTGCGACGGAGGTTGCGGGCATCCGTGAGGCCCAGCATTCCGTGCTGTCACTGATTGCTGCTAATGCGAGCGAGGCATATCGGCAGGCGTTGCATTGGGCGGCCCGGTACATGGGCATCGACGACACGGATGATCTGGACTTCGCCATCAATCAGGAGTTCGTCGCACCGGACGCCAGCCCGCAGGAGATCCAGCAGTTGATGGCCGGGTTCATGCAGGGAACGATCCCGGCTTCTGACTACATCCGGTTCATGCAGCGGGCGGGATATTTCGACGCCAGCCGCGGCATGGATGAATACCAGGAACTCATCGACCAGAACGGTGGGTTCGGTGCCTAGAACGCCTCAGCAGTTGCTAGACCAGGCGACTCGCCATCAGGCTCACTTGGAGAGGCTAAAAACGCAGGACGTTAACGAACTGATCGAGTTGCTTGATGAGATCAACGCCAACATCATCCAGCGATTGCAGCGCGAGAGCATCACAGACTTTTCGCGCAGCCGACTGGAATCAGAACTTGAGACCGTTCGGCAGTTGATGACCGAGCAGCTAGACGATCAGGTTATCCCGACGCTGAACCGCCAGCTCACAGAACTCGGGCAGTACGAGGCGCGATTTGAAGTTCGGAGCCTTGAGAATGTAGCCGAGGCCGACTATCAGCTACCTGCTGACACGCAGATTCGCGCTGCGGTATTCGACGAGCCATTGCAGGCTCGCGGGCCAGCCAACGGCAAGCTGTTGGAGCCGTTTATGCGCGAATGGCAGGAAGGCGCTGCGAACCGTGTCAGCCAAACAATCCGAGCCGGATACGCGCAGGGTCAGACGACACAAGAGATCGTCCGTTCGATCCGCGACACCGCCATGGTGCCGAACACGCAGAACTTAAAAGCGATTGCGCGGACGGCTTTGCAGCACGCAGCGAATGAAGCGCGGCAGGCAACGTGGAACGCCAACCGGGACATCGTGAAAAAATACCGCTGGGTGTCTACGCTGGACAGCCGCACGACATCGCAATGCCAAGCGCTTGACGGACAAGAGTACGAATTCGGCGAGGGGCCGATGCCCCCTGCCCACATTGGGTGTCGGTCAACAACTGTCGCGGTGCTGGATGACGATCTCCAGTTCTTGGATGGGGACGGCACTCGGCGAGACCGTGATCCCGAGACCGGGCAGGTTGGCGAGGTCGGTGCGCAAACTACGTACTATGGATGGCTAAAGCGCCAGCCTGCCAAAACTCAAGACAGCATTATCGGGCCAGCACGCGGGAGGTTGCTAAGGAATGGAGGACTGACAACCGAGCGGTTTCGCGAGTTGCAGCTAGACCGCAACTTCGAGCCAGCCACACTTGATCAAATGCGGGAGCTAGAGCCTGCCGCTTTTGAACGTGCAAACCTGTAGAAGACGACAGCGAGGAAGATATGACCGACAAAGACGTTGAAGATACCGAGAAGCCGGCTGATGAGCCACAAGAGAATCCTGGCGTGTCTCCCGAAGAGATCGAGGCGCTAAAGGAAAGCGTCGCCAAGTTGGAGGCCAAAAACCGGGAACTTGCCGAGGAAAAGGCCAAGGCCAAAAAGGCGGCGGAAGAGGCGGCGATGGAGCGCGCCAAAAAGGACGGCGATTTAGAAAGCCTTGAAAAGTCGTGGGCTGAGAAGCTGGAAAGCGCCAAGTCGGAGTTGTCCGGCGAACTCGGTGAGTACAAGCGCATGGTGAGCGAAATCACCAGCGGTTCCGAGGCGCATAAGCTGGCGGCTGATCTTGCCTTGCCAGGCCATGCAGAACTGCTGCTGCCGCACATTCAGGGCCGACTGCGTACTGAGATCCGTGACGGCAAGCCCGTCGTCAAGGTTCTGGATGCTGAGGGCAATCCCAGCGCCCTGACGGTCGATGATCTTCGCAAGGAGGTCAAGGAAAACCAAGTTTTCGCTCCGATCCTTGCGGGCAGCAAAGCCACCGGCGCGGGCAGTGCAGGCAAGTCCGGCGGCGCGGCACCGGCCAAGGGATGGGATGAGATGACCGACACGGAGCGTGTTAGTCTGAGGCGGGAGGACCCGGACGAGTATCAGCGCGTGGTAGACGCCTTCTACAACCGCAAAACTTGACCTAAAGACAGCAATGATGGTATAACCAGCGTATGAGGTGAGACCACCCCTGCGGGGTGCGATCATCGGGGCCTGCGGCCCGCAGTAGATTTCACGATCTTCTGGGGCGCGGGCTTTTTTATGCGCCTCAGTCAACATGACACATGAGGTGCTTAACATGGCTTCCGTTCGTCTTTCTGACATCATTGATGTCACTGTTTTCCAGGATCTGCCTCCGGTAGATGGCCCTGAAAAAACCGCTTTTTTTGACTCCGGCGTTATCGTTCGCAACGCTATCCTCGATCAGGCTGCTGCCGCTGCTGGCAAGACTGCCGAGCTTCCGTTCTGGAAGGACATTGATCCTAGCGATGTCCCGAACCTGACTAGCGACGATCCGGGCGAGACCAGCACGAGCTTCAAGATCGAGCAGGGCGTGCAGGTTGGCCGCAAGGCTTTTCTGAATGCTTCCTGGTCTGAGACTGACCTGGCTGCCGAACTGGCGCTTGGCGGTGATGCGATGACTCGCATTCGTGCGCGGATTGACACCTACTGGCGGCGGCAGTGGCAGCGTCGTCTTGTCGCCACGCTCAATGGCGTGCTGAACGGTAACGTGGAGAACGACGACAGCGATATGGTCGTGGACGTTTCGAAGGCTACCGCCGATTCCGATAGCCGGTTCCAGCGGAAGAACTTTACCGCTGCGGCTTTCACGCTTGGTGATGCCTACGATGAGATCACCGCGATTGCCGTGCATTCCGTGGTTTATCGTCAGATGGTAGACAATGACGACATTGACTTCATCCCGGACTCCGAGGGGAACATGGTCATTCCGACCTACCTCGGCCATCGCGTGATTGTCGATGACGGTATGCCGGTTGAGGAAAGCGACGATGACCCGGTGTTCACCAGCGTGATCTTTGCACCGGGCGCTGTTGGCTTTGGTGACGGCGCTCCTCCGAATGCTACTGAGGTGGACCGCAAGCCCGAGGGTGGCAACGGTGGTGGCGTTGAGCTGCTGTACAGCCGCAAGACCTACCTGCTGCATCCGTTCGGTTTCCGCATTGCTCCGACATATGAGCCTAGTGCGAACAGCTTCACGCTGGCCGAACTTGCCAACAAGGACGCTTTCGAGCGTGTGGTGGATCGTCGCAACGTGCCGCTGGCATTCCTGAAGACTAACTAAGGGCAAGGCCCGTCGAATCGGCGGGCCTCCCTTTTGCGGGAGGCATGATGGATCAGAAGTCACTGATTATGCGACAGCTTGAGGCGCAGTCACGCGAGCGCAAAAAGTCAGAGCAGAAGCGAGTTGAGGCGCTGAAAGCCGAACTTGAGGCTGCCAAGCCTAAGCGCAAGCCCAAACCGAAGCCTGTCAGCGAATATCCTGATGAGTAAATACGCGCAGCCGACTAGCCGCCAGTTCGCCTGGTGGTGGGCGCAGCAGAACCGTCGCCGGAGGAAGAATGTACAGCAGACGTAAGCGCAAGCGGAACGGCAAATGACACTGGAAGTGGGCAAGCGTTACCGCGTCAAGGGCCAAGTCGTCAGCATCCGCCAGAGTAACGCTCAGGGGAGCAAAAAGGCGGCGGTTACCAGCGAGGGTCGGGTGATTAACTTTGGCGCGGCTGGCGCTCGCGTTCGGCCCGGCACGGATGCCGGGAACGCTTATTGCGCTCGGTCTGCTGGCATTAACTCGCCGTCAGATCGGCTGACTCCCAACGATCTCGCCCGTGCGGATTGGCATTGCGTGGGATCTGTGAGCAGAGAGGACGGGCCAAGCCCGATTGATTGATGCCTGCGATGCGCTGCACCAAGAATGGACGCCGGGGATGGAAGTGGGGCCAGAGCGGCACTTGCTACGTAGGCGAGGGCGCTAAGGCAAGGGCAGAGCGTCAGGGCAGAGCAATAAGAGCGGGTGGTTATAGATGAGCATCACGGTTAACACAAACAGCTACGTCACCCGGCAGGAGTTGATCGACTACGCTGCACCGCGTGGCGTGACGGTTGACGACAATGAGCAGGCTGATATCGCGCTGGTTAATGCGGCGGACTTTCTGGAGACTTATGATAGCCAGTTCTCCGGTCATCGCACAGACCAAGATCAGGATCTAGCTTGGCCGCGTGACGGCGCAACGATCCGTGGCTTTGAGGTGCCGGACGATGAAGTTCCGCCGCTGGTAAAGCAGACGCAGATGGAAATCGCGTTGGACTTGCTGGCAGGCGTTGATTTGTATAACCGCGAAGATCGGCAGATCGTCACCCGCGAGCGCGTGGATGGCGCTGTTGAAGTCGAATTCGCCACGCCGAACGTCGTGGGCGTGCGTTTGCAGCAGAGCAAGGCGCTCAATCTGCTGCGTATCTTGACTGACGGCCACAACATCACGCTGAAGCGGCGATGAGCTTCTACTCGGGCCTACAGGAGACGGCGGCACGATTGCTTGATCAGTTCGGTCAAGCGGTTGCCTTTGTCCGCATCACCGGCGGTGGAATCGATCCGGTTACCGGAGACGACACCAGCACCACCGAAACGATGGAGACAGTTGGCGTGCTGCGTCGGTTTCCGGATAATTTGGTTGATGGAACGCGAATAAAATCCACGGATCGAGAGTTGGTGGTTCGCGCCACGGATTTGACGCCAGAAATCAGCGACACGGTGATGGTGGGCGGAGAAGAATTCCAGGTTGAGGAAATCCAGACGAGCACGCCTGCGGGCACTGATCTGGTTTATTTCGTGAGGGTGCGGCGATGACGTGGACAGTTGACATCGGCGCTATTGCTGACAACTTGAATCGCGACCTAGATCAGGTGGCGCGGGCCGTCAAGATCAGCCTTTTCAACGGCGTGATCCGTGATACGCGAGTTGACACTGGCCGACTTCGCGGCAACTGGCAGACGACCACCGGACAGCCTGCACGCGGCACGATTGAACGGCTTGACCCTAATGCCACCATTGCGACGCGAGACGTAGAGCAGACGGTTCAGGGCGACACGGTGGACTACCTGACGAACAACCTGCCGTATGCGGAGGTGTGGGAGCAGGAGGACGGCATGGTTTCCCGCAATGTGGCGCGGATTCAGCGCACGGTCGAGGAAGAGGTGCGTCGTGTCCGTCGTTAAGATCGATCAGGCGTTTGTGTCCAGCTTTATTGCTGGCGACTTCGGGCTAGAGGTCGCGCATGAGAATCTGCCGTTCAGCCCGACTACCGGCACCGAGTACGCTGAACTGCGGACGCTTGCCAATGACGTGACGGCTTACGATCTTTCGACGCGGGATATTACCGATGGCGTGTTCCGCGTGATCCTGCGCTATCCCGCGAACAGCGGCGCAATCGCAGCAAAAACCAAGGCGGATGAAATCTTTTCCGCTTACCCGATTGGCAGTCTTGTCACCTACGAGGGACAGGCAGCCACAATAATCAGCCAGCAGCGCCAGCCGGGCGTTTCTGAGGATGGCTGGTATTCCCTAGTGTTAACGCTCGGCTATCGAGCAAAATTGCAGAGGTCATGATTATGAGTATTTCAGGAGCTTTTACGAGCGCTGGTTCGACGATTGGCATCGCTGACGGCCTGCCGACTCAGTTCGACGACGACAGCACCGACGGCTTTCCGAGCCTGTCTTATGCCGACATCGGTGAGGTCACTGATCTTGGCGAGTTTGGCCGTGAGTACAACCTGGTGACCCATCAGCCGCTGGCCGAGCGCCGCACCGTCAAGCGCAAGGGTTCTTTCAACGATGGATCGATCACCTTGCAGGTGGCCCGTGTGCCAGGTGATGACGGTCAGGCCAAAGCCATTGTTGCCATGGACGAAGACGAGCCGCGAGCCTTTGAGATTGAGCTTCAGGACGGCACCAAGCTTTACTTTGCTGGCGTCGTGATGAGCTATCAGACCAACGTCGGCGGTGCCGATCAGATCACCAGCGCGTCGATCATGATCGAAATCACCACCGAGATCGTTGAAGTGGACGCTGGCGCCTAATCCGGCTTAGCCGGTAGGGGCGGTGAGGTTTGCTGTCGCCGCGCCGCCCCGTCTTTTACAATGACAGCATGACAGCCTGAGGTAAGACAGCATGAAATTGACAGATATCGACACAGTACGCGGATCGGACGAAGGCGCGGTGATGACCGTCCGGCATCCGGGGACCGGCGAATACATCGAAGAGATGTGGATCAAGCTGGCCGGGCCTGATAGCAAGATCGCCAAGCAGCGACGGGCAGAGATTCGTCGCAAGATGCGCCGCATGAATCGCAACAACTTGGACTTCGACGCGCTGGAAGCTGAGGCTGACGAGACGCGGGTTGCCGTGACGCTGGACTGGGGCGGCATTGAGATCGACGAACCGCTCACCTGCACGACTGAAAACGCGCAGCGGGTCTATTCCGAGTTCCCGTGGCTTGCTGAGCAGGTTGACGAGTTTCAGGGTGACCGCGCAAATTTTATCGGGAAGCGCTCGAAGCGGCGCGGACGTACCAGAGATTCCGAGGATGGCTAGACGCCACGCCGGAGAAAGCACAGAACCCGCGTGGCCGAGACTACGCGGGCGCGGCGCCACCGCTCGGAGCGATGCCTGAACTGGTCGAGTACACGTGGGAAATCGGCCCGGTGATGCCTGGCGCGATGGGGCCGGTGCCTATCGACTGGCCGCAGATTGCCGCATGGCAGCAGGCGCATGGATTGGAACTAGACGCCTTTGAGCTGGACGCCGTGCGGGACTTGTCCGCTTGTTACGTGGAGTATCTGCAAAAGGGCCGGAGCCGCAGTTGTCCGGCACCGTGGACTGACCCGGATCAAGTCAACCGCGACGCGGTAGAGGCAAAGATCCGAGAGCAGTTTGCCATTTTTAGCCGCACTAGGAAGAAACGCTAATGGCGACACTGACAAGCCTGACACTGGAAGCCGATAGCAGACCGATCCGTCGCGCTACTCGTGACGTGAATGAGCTTGGCCGTCGCGGCCAGGCTGCCGGTCGGGACATGGGTCGATTTGGTCAGCAGACCGGTCGCGCTACGGCTCAGACTCAGCGACTGTCAGCGGCTGCACGGACTTTGACCCGAGTGCTGGGCGCGGTAGGCATTGGGCTTTCCGTTCGTGCGATGCAGTCGTTTGTGTCGTCAACCATTGATGCAGCAAATGAGATCGGCAAGCTGAGTACAGCAACTGGGATCAGCACTACGCGGCTGCAAGAGCTTGGTTTCGCGTTTGGGCAGTTGGCAGACATCAGCGATCAGCAGGTTAACGAGTCGCTGACTCGGTTTAGCAGGCGGCTTGACCTGGCGCGACGCGAGACCGGCGCAGCCCGCAACGCGCTTGAAGAACTAGGCATCAGCCTAGAGCAAAGCACCGAAGGGGCGCTGAATGAAGTAATCGCCACGCTTGAGGAAATGGGCGAGACGCAGGCGGTGGTCGGCATTGCCTCAGAGCTATTCGGTGACCGAACCGGGCCAGCGCTCGCAGCGGCGCTACAGCAGGGCATTGGCGCGATTGACGCGCAGGCGGAATCCGCCCATCAGCTTGGCGTGATCTTGCGCGAGGAACTTATCCGAGACGCAGAACAGACTGCGGACGAATTCCGAATCCTGTCCATGACGTTGCAGACATCGTTCCAGCGGGCGGTGCTAGAGAACGCTGACACAATCGCGAGCATGGCGCGTGGCCTGCAAAACATGATCGGGTTCGTGTCTGAAAACATTGAGTTGTTCCGGGCGCTTGGTGTGGCTTTGACAACGCTGCTGACTATCCGCGCCGCGCAGTTCTTTTTCTCGCTGAACGCTGCCATGACGGCGGCTGCTGCGGGCGCGGGCGCATTGCGTACTGCCCTGGCGTTTCTTGGTGGGCCTGCGGGCGTGATTGCATTGGCAGCGGGCGCGATTAGCTTTTTCGTCAGCAGAACGTCTGAAGCAGAAACGTCCACCAGATCTTTGAGTGAGCAAGTGGCGCTGCTCACCAACAACATGAATGATCTGCGGCGGGCTGAGATCCAAAGGGCGTTAGTAGACTTTGAGCGCCAGGCAGATAGAGCGCGAAGCGAAGTCAACCGTTTTTCCAATGATGTCCAAAAGGCCCAAAGGCTCTTAGAAGAGAGTGACTTTGGAACGGAGACTCGGTCGCGAAACTTGCGAATCTTGCAAGGTGAGCTTGTCAGAGCAAGCGCAGAACTGTTTGAGGCTGAGGCTGCGATAAGCACTGCCGAACAGGAATTACGCAAGCTAGATGAGACTGTTGACAATTCTGTTGAGGGCGTTGATCAGATAACTACTCAGTTCGTCACCTTTGAACAAGCGATGCGTGACGTTTCTGACGCTGCTCTAGAAGTTGATGATCGCCTTGACAGCGCTTTTGCCGCCGCCATTCCCGCAATCGACCAGCTGCCGCCGCAGATGCGGAACTTGCGGCTACTAGTCGAGCAGACCGGTCAGTCGGCGCAGACCATGGGCGACGAATTCGACCAAGTTGCCGCTCAGATTGAGAGCGCGTTTAGCGATATGTTCCGCGACATCCTGCGGGATGGCGAGGTTGATTTCCAATCGTTCGCTGACAATCTTCTGTCAATCT
>Ga0207421_10008440_pt1 | contig 10686 bp, 14 predicted proteins | sample SodLakKL_010_SED_4_FD_187542 | JGI IMG/M metagenome (GOLD analysis project Ga0207421, IMG submission 187542) | Alkaline sediment microbial communities from Lake Tanatar, Kulunda Steppe, Russia - 8KL_010_SED (SPAdes) (version 2) | ecosystem: Environmental > Aquatic > Non-marine Saline and...
CTTTTGAGTGGTCAAATTCAGAATTAGGATCTATCATCCATCTTACTTCGTACTTATTTGTACCCTTCAACGAATAAGTAAGATCAATAGTAAAATTCTAGAGGTTTAAGTCATAAATCCCTTTTACAAATTTATCAGCAAAAGTTGGGTCTCCAAAAAGAAAACCATTTGTATCGAAACGGGTTCTGATTTTACCGGAATCTGACTTTAAAAAGATAGGGAATTTTTCTTATCTTTCTTTTTCAGAAGCATTTTTCCAGTTTTTCTCACTCATCAAAATGATTTTCTTTCCGATCAAATCTTCAAGTTTACTATCCTATTTACCATAAAATTCGTTCCAGAATTCAAGAGCTTTATCCGGATCGTTTTCATCAAAAAGGGGCTCTCCACCGGAGACTATCAGCCGTGAGAAAGGTCTATCTCTTATGATCTAAAGGATAGAAAGTATTAGAAAGAAAAAAGAGAGTCCGCTCTATTACTAGATAGTTGGGTTTAGGCTCGAGATATCAGAAGAAAATATAACCGAGAAAAACGGAGATTCCCGCACCGAGTTTTGATGAGGATGTGTGTTAGGACTATCTCGTGTAGAAATAGATTACCAATAACTCAATTCTACTTTCGTGATCCCCCGCTAGCTCTAATACCCAATATTTAATTAATCTTAAAATTATCCTATATCAACAAGATGGATGAAATTACAGGGTTAATCGATTTAATTATTGGATTAATAATTAAATTTATAGGGCTTATCATTAAATTATTAATCCCTCCCTCTCTTGCCATATTTTTATATATGATTAATAAACCAATCCTAGCAGGATTTGTTGGGATCATATATGCTTTATTCATCGTTTCTAAAATCGATAAGTTGTTCTCAGTAAATAATATTTAATAACCTCTATCTCTGTGCCTCTTCAGTATACCTATCCTTTATCTTTTTTCCTTTCAAAACCATCAAGATGAACAGAGGTATCATAGCTCCTATGAGTATAGTGGAGTGAATGTACGCTCCCTGCAGAAGGTAATATGCTGCGAAAATCAGAAAAATAATCTGGGAAATGAATATACTGGTGAACTGGAGGACGTCTCTTTTGAATGGCATGATATCAGTTCATATGTCCTCTAAATTAATTTGTTTTGTTTCTCAGTAGAACCGTTACTAAAGATTTGACAAGTTCTAAATTAGGAAATATTTAAATTAGCGGAAACGTATCAAACGGGGAGGATTGAGCTAATGGATTACGAAAAGGCGGATGTGAAGGAAAAAATACGGTCCATGTGGGAAGATGAGAAAGAGGAGTTCTACGGCAAAGTGCTAGATGAGTTCGACATACGATCGGGTGATATACCTCCAAACCAAGCACAGAGGCTAGATGATGTGGAAGATGAGATGGTAAATATTCTTGCAGACTGGATCACGTGGCGGCTTAATGATGGATGATTAATCAAAATATTGTCCTTAGCCGGTGAACTTGGTATAAAGGAGTTATGTTTTTTCCCTAGGAGATTATTGATTTGAAACATTAGATACTTTAGGAGAAGACGAGCATATTAAAATATGAGGCAAAAATGATAAAATGATATATAGTCCTTCTACAATTAATGATCGAGGTGATGAGATGGGAATCGAACGAGATCTTAGCAAGTTATCAAAAGAGAAAATCAAGGAAATAGCTGGAGAGAAAGACTTGATGCCAGCCATGGTTGAGGGGACCGAGGACGTGATTCAAATCTCGAACAAGGATACGGAAGGCGTGAAAGAGATTGATTGGGAAACTTTCTTCGAGATAATGAATGAAAAAAATCTCTCGGTGTACTCGACTGATGGTGGTTGGATGAAAATAATGAGGGACAAGGAAAAGAAATAGGAGTCGTTGCCCTTGGACTCTCAATAGTGGATGATCTCTTTCCCCGCGCGCCATGAAAACCAATATATATGAGATTGCCTTAATGTCATCCAGATAATGAATAAAACGTGAAAAAGACGGGCTTTCGTCTCGCGACTCCCGGTTTTTGAATTGAAGCAATAAAGTCCTCTTTTCACGATGGAAAAAACAAATGATAAAGAGTCTTTCACTCGCTGGAAAAGGTGTAAAAAATGGATGATGACGTGGGATCAAAACCAAAAGTCTTGGACTTGTTCTGTGGAGCTGGAGGTCTATCAAATGGTTTTGAACAGGCTGGCTTCAACGTGGTGGCTGGAGTAGATTGCAGTGAAAGGTTCTTGAAGACTTACGAAAGAAACCACGAGGGAAAGGCAATTCAAGAAGACTTAAGTGAAATAACGCCAGCTGAATTTTTTGAAAAACATCCCGTGAAGAAGGAAGAAATTGACTTGATTATAGGTGGGCCTCCCTGCAAGGGATTCAGCATTGCCGGGAAAAGAGATCCCGATGACGAGCGAAACAACCTGGTAGACAGGTTCATCGATTTCGTTGAGCACGTTCAACCGAAAATGTACTTGATGGAAAATGTCACGGGAATCAAGACCATGAAAGAAGGGAAGGTTTTAAAGATCATAATGGAGAGATTCAAGAAGGCAGGTTACGAAAAAGCCCGGTACAAGACCTTGAACGCGGCCGATTACGGGGTACCTCAAAAAAGGAGAAGGGTTATTTTCTTGGGAAGAAAAGATGGGAAGGTCCCCGAATATCCCAATAGAACGCATCGCCCTGTCGATCAGTTAACGCTAGGCAAAAATGAACTAAAACCTTATGAAACCGTGGAAGACGCCTTGCTAAACAAGAACTTCGATGGCTTGCCGAACCATGAAAAAACGAATCACGATCAGGAAATGGTCGAGAGAATAAGCCAGGTTGAACCGGGTGAAAGCCTTTACGAGCATTACGGTGATAGTTGGCGGAGATTAGAAAAAAACAAGCCATCCATAACGATTAAAGAAAATCATAATGCTCCATTCATCCATCCCGTGGCAGACAGGGTAGGCACGGTTAGAGAATGTGCCGTTCTACAGTCATTTCCTGACGACTACGTTTTCGAGGGACCTAAAAGTTACCAGCTGAAACAAGTGGGAAACGCGGTGCCTCCGTTGCTGGCAAAACGGCTAGCTGAAACGATGAAAGAGGATCTAAAGGAGATTGTAGAAGAATAATGATCCTTCATTCCAGGTCTTTCACCTTTTTTAAAATTTTCTTGCCCTTGTCAGTTATGTCATAAAACCTGCCTTTTCTCGCTTCAGTCAATTTCTTCACCAAGTCTTTTTCTTCGAGTTGCTTCAACTCTTGTGACGTGGATGGTCTCGGGATGGACAAGTCTTCGCTAATTTTAGAGGGGGTTGACGGTTTATCATTTAATCTTTTCAAGATTGATGTCCTGTATTTACTTCGAGACACGAAACTGATCAATTGCCAATCTTCTTCCATCATCGTGGTTAAAGATTCTTTTTTTAATATACCTTACTGAAAAACTACTACTGAAGTGCTAATTAATAACTAACTATTTACTAATTAAAGGTGATTTAAAAACTAATTTTATATTAATAAAATTTATAATATGAATATGGCCTGCTTGCTTGGATGGAATTATGAACGTGGACGTGGAAGTGATAAAGGCAATTTTTGATGATAAAAATAAGAAGAAAATTCTAGAGATAGTGGCCAATAATGAAGTAATCACGACTAAACAATTAATCGAAAAGATGAAGATGAAAAGAGACCAAGTTAAAAAAATTTTGAATTATCTTTTAAACAAGGAATTGATAAAATCAGTTTCTGCCGAATCGGATGATACCAATAAATATTCGGTTTTAGAGGCAGGTAGTGAAGTATTAGAATACACCAAAAAAGATTGGAATCCATCGAGGAGCGATACTAATAGGGGAAAAGTTTTCGAGATCTTGTCAGATTGCGAGTGGCATTGCGCTGATTGCGAGTTACCGGGCTCTCAAGTGGCCAAGGATATCCAACAAATAAGGATAGAGGGCTTTGAATTCGAGGGGTCCCCCAGTTTTTGGGGTGAAAACAGGCATTGTGAAAATTGTGAAAGGAAAACCGTTCATCGGAGGATGAAATACCCTTTCCCCACCGATGAATCGGTAACCAGGGGAGACATGCCAGAGTCCTTCAAGACGAGGGTCAGGAAGTTATACGATCACAGGGATGCCTTCGATGGATCTTCACCGAGTACCACTATAGAGGTGGACCACAGGATACCGGAGGTAAGATGGAAGGAATCGGAAGATTTCGATTTCGAAAACATGGATGACGATGAGATAAGAGAGCACTTTCAAGTACTTTCCAGGAAAAATAACTTGATGAAAAGTAGAAAATGTGAGAAATGTGACAAAACTGGAAAGCGACCTTCATTTTTTGGGATTGAATTTTATTACGAGGGAGACGAAGAATACGATCAAGAAGTTGGATGTGAGGGATGCGGATGGGCTTATACTCAAAAATGGAAGGACAAGTTGAACGAGAAAATAAAGAAGAACGGGTGGTGAAAGTATGGAAATTTGTGGAGGTCACGTTTCCACGGCAAACAAGAGAACCTATCCTGTCATGGCCACGCGTTCTCTTTTAGCCACTTATGGAGGTGTAAGTTACTGGAGTTCCGTTCAAGATTTATTTTCCGATGTTCTTAGCACGCGACCAGGACAATATGTTTTCTTCAATGTCACGAAAAATGACCCTTTACGAAATCGGGACTTGGATGTCAAAAGTAGTCGTCTAGAACCAAAAAATTTCTTGTCATTCTGTGATGGTACTGACGAGCGTGGTAAATATGGTTATACCGGCATTTTCAAGATAACCGGAAAGCCACGATTCAATCCCACTGAATTATCGAGCTTGAATGATGAAGATTCCAACGAAATTCTAGAAGCTAATTATGCAATAAGGGTTCCAATAGAACCCGTGAAAATATATCCAGATGTATTTCCAGAATGGCGACTTTTAGATGTTCAAGACGTGAATAGTGATGTATGGCAACCACGCTTCCGAAAGTTCCTCCAAGGAGCCAAATCTCTCACGTCCATGACTCCATGGGAGACTGAAAACCTGATAAAAATGCTAGACGAAAACATTTCTTATAGCATTGATGGAGAAGAGATTTCTACTGATCCCGATAAGGAGGGTAAATTAATATCCATGAATGATATTTTAGATCAAGGCCCTAACGGGAGGGACGGTACCGTTCCAGATGGAGGCTTGTCTTCCATAGAACTTGAAGACATCGTGGTCAAGGAAGGGAATAAATTCAAGTATGAAAAAGGATTGGAAGCCTGGTGGGTAGAAAATTTTGACAAGGATTTCCAAGCATTTGATGACATTAGAACAGGTGGAGAATTGGTTTGGTTTTCTAATTACATACCTGCCACGAGTTCTGGATCTGCCCTAGACGGTTTAGCCATTTTAAAGAAAGATAATGATAAATATAGGGCCATTCCAGTCGAAATGAAACGAGGGGAAGTAAAGGAAAAACCAGGCCGACGTGAGGTAGAACAGTTATATAGATATTCCGTTTGGGCAAGGGAATTTTTGAGTAACAAGGTTGAAACGGAAGTTGAAGACGTTCGCCCAGTATACTTGGCCCACGGAATGAAGGACGGTGCCAAGAAAAAAGCACCGAGATTGTTGAACAAGGAATCTTATTTCGTTGATCCTACTTTTATAGAGTACTCGTTGAAAGATGGTGAAGTTCAATTAGATAAAAGATTAATCGAGGACAAATAGAATGATTAAAAATTACAAGGTGATAAATTGATCTGTCCTTACTGCGGGAACATTGACAAGGATGTAGAAATTCCAAAGATAACCAAGCGAGGGAAAGAAAGAGTCTTGGGGACCTGTTCCAATTGTTCAAGAGAGGTTTGGGCTTGGCCAACAACTAAAAAGGGAGAAGAAAGCCAATTAGCCACGGTAAAAAAGGGTGAAAAAAGAGAGGATGTACTTGCGGAAAAATATGTCAATAAAGAGAAGGGGAATCACTTCAAGGACATGGGCAAGGCAGATGACATAGACAAGAAAGTGTTCGATGCAGGAGGGAATTTATCGTATTACCTGGAAATAAAAGAAAGATCGAACACCTTGAACGCTTATAGGAAGACGATGTTTCCCTACGCGAAAATTGAAAGGGCAAGGAAATTAGTGAAAGACACGGGAAAACCCGTGCACCTGGTACTAAAATTTAGAGATTGCTGGGCGAGGGATGTAATGACTGGAAGCGAGGAATACGAAAAAGGTGACGAGCCGTTTGCACCCAGGTATAGACCCAGCCAGAGAAACAAGCAACGCCAGGTCCCCGTCAAGATCCCCGTTGAAGAGCTGGATGTATTGTCTTGGCGAGACTTTTGTGAGGACATAGAGAAAACTAGTGAATGAAAAGAACGCCCGAGTGGCAAGAGTAATTAAAGGGTGACCCATATAAAGTCGTGAAAACGGTTGATTATCATGGATTCAAAAAATATAAAGGACCTCTTGGATAGATATGAGGAGTGTCCCGAGATATCTAGAGATGTTGATGAGGTATTAATTGAAAAGTACTTGTCTGCATCAGAAAGAAATAGATACCGAATACATTGCACCAAAGTAAGAGACGAGTTTCCCCCTGCTGGTGAAGAAATCACATTGAAACGAGGTGAAAGACGCGCGACGGCAACCATGCTAAAACGTGATTCCATAAAATTAAATTGGAAGGGATTTAAAAAATTGAGCTTGAGCAAGGACAAAAGAAGCAAAATTAGAATATCAAGAACCGGTGAGGATGATGTTTTTGAATTGGAAGTTCTCGAGGAATGAACTTTTACCGAGCTTAGTGATGAAATTTGAACTGACGGGAGAAAAGAAAGAATGATACGTTTTGGTCCAGGCGGAATTCCCCTGTCCTGTAAAGGGAGAACTCTAGAGGACGGCATCAAGGACGTTCACAAGCTCGGTCTCAACGCCTTTGAAGTCCAATTCCTCAGGCCTAAAGTCAGGACTAGACCTGTAGAGGAAGAAGAAGTCGGCTTGAAAGCGATAGAAGTTCCCGAGAAATTCGTCATCGGCGTGAATAAAGGGACCGATTACAGGGAGATTTTCGTTGAAGACCTGGACAGGGAATTGAAGAGAGGAGACATGCTTCACTCCATAACTGGAGGCGTGGCTAAGGAATTCCACAAGTTTCCTCGCTTGGCTCGGATAAGCAAGGAGCTCGACGTCAAGATGTCCCTGCACACTCCCTATTACATAGAACTAAGTGAGAAAGATACCGAGGCGATAGAAAAATCAAAACGAGCTTTCAAGTATGGTGCGGTCATGGCCGATCAGATAGAAGCCGGAACCGTAATAACACATCTAGGTCTCAAAAAAGAAGATCAAGATGATGATTACCTTGAAAGTTCTGCCGTGGATAATCTCAGGGAACTGAGAGATTGGATGTCCGAGAATTGTGAAAAGGATATTACGATAGGTCTGGAAACACAGACCGGGAAGGACGTCTATGGGAATCTAAACGAAACGCTCGACATCTGCAGCCAGGTTTCAGGTACTGTTCCGGTGATCAATTTTGCCCACATAAAAGCCGAGGGGGAACATCCTCTCCAAGACGAAGAGGATTATGGCGAGATCTTCGACCTATGTAAAAAATTCGTATCAGATGAATATTACGTGACGTTCTCCGGCGTGGAAGAAAGAAGAAGGGACGAATGTAGGATGGCCCCCATAAAAAGAGGAGACCTGCAATTCGAGGACCTGGCGTACAACTTGATAAAAAGAAATGAAAACGTGTCCATAATCTCAAATTCACCATTGAGAGAACATGACGCGATGTACATGAAGGTCATATTTGAGAGGGTTTACTCGCGCGAGATAGGCAAAGAGTTGAGAAAAAAGATGAATAATTGATCGTGAGAACCAACGTGAAATCACGCGAGAGCCAATCCCCGTAAAGGACTTAAATGACCGAGTAGTTGAAGTTAGTAAAATGGAAACCTGCACGACCGAAAAGATTCTTGATTGGTATGATCATAGAGGGAGATATTTCCCTTGGAGGGATGAAGATAGAACACCGTATGAGATATTGATCGCTGAAGTTTTTCTCCAACAGACTAACGCGAGATCTGTCGAGAACATATATGAAGATTTCTTGCAGGAGTATGACTCAATTGAAGAATTGGCCGAGGCTCCTGAAGAAAACATTAAAAAGTATTTATCTAACCTGGGCTTGCAAGAGAGAAGGACCAAGTGGCTTATGGATCTTTCCAAGACAATAAAGAACGATCACGCTGGATGCATTCCAAGCAAGGAAGCCGAATTGAAAGACTTGAAAGGTATTGGGCTATACATCGGTAACGCTGTCCTTTGTTTTGGTTTCGGGGAAAAAAAGCACGTGCTAGACGTCAATACTTCTAAGGTGATAGGAAGGGTTTTTTCAATTGATTACAAGGGTGACCTGAGAAGAAATGAAAAATTAAAGAAGAAGGCCAAAGAGATTTTACCGGATGAAAACATTAAAAAGTTTAATTGGGCATTATTGGATATTGGTTCCTTATTATGTGAGGATTCTTTTCCTAACTGCGGTAATTGCCCTTTAAATAGAAATTGTGATTATTACAATGAAAAAAACGTAATGATGATTCCCGTGAATGATTTTTCATTCTCAATTGCTAATGAAGAGGGTTACTACTCTTATCCAGCCAAGTATAATTATGATGTCAAGGATTACCTGGCTTTTTATAGAACCTCTCCCGTGAAGGGAATTACACACTTGGCCCGGGTTGAACAAACGACGGAAGAAAATCTAGAGCCAAGTGGAAAGTACAGGTTGTACAACTTTGGGGACAATGTAAGCGTTGAGCCGATTACTTTAAAAATAAAGGAATTACGAGAACTAGCAACGAAGATATCAAATGTTAGTGGCAGGGGAGTCCAGGGAGTTCAATATACTTCCTTGCGAAAACTAGACGAGGCTAAGAGGTTATCTGACTTGTGAAAATTTTGAATGAACTAGACCTTATAAAGGAAAAAAAATTTTGTATGGAATAGGTCATTAAGCGATTCACGATTACCATGGACTCCAAGCCAAAAATTTATAGGAAATCTCGCGAGGACTTGAAAACCCGAAAGGACGGCCTGATGGCAATTTGTCCCGCGAGGCCTAGCCTTGAAATAAAAGAGGGCAAGTCAGGTGAAGCCTTCTTGCTTGAATACGGGGCGTGGGGATTCATAAGAATTTGCAAGGAACCCGATTACTTCGGGCTTTACGTTTCCTCTCCAGTGAGTGCCATAAAGTATTTCGGAGTGATAGATCAAGTCAAGGATCCGAATGAAAACGACCACGACATAGATGGATTCCGCGAACATGAATCATATGAGGAGGGGTACAAGATCCTAACGATGAAAAACGACCTGATAGTAGAGTTGAATGACCTGATACCACTGGAGGGACCTCCAATTCAAGGCCTTCGGTACACGACGTTGACCAAGTTCATTGAGGCAGAGACCACCTCTGACTTGTGGTAACGCGCTCGCGTATCCCTTATCTAACCAATCAGTTACGTTCAGGTATTAACAACTTTAACTTGTTCTTCTTAAGATCAATTTGTATTATTACGGTAATTTCCTTGAGAGTTAACCAGGTCAATTATGTGCTCTTGAACGGTTTGGTTGCATTCTATGACGAACTCCTGTCCTCTATGAGTTGATTGAAAATAGTCACCTTTCCAATTCTTTTCAGAATGATAGCTGATATCTACATCACGGAAAATAGGGTCGAGATCCCACCTTGATTTAGACTTTCCTTCCCTAGTTAATACAAGTTCTTCGTCAAATGAAAAGACTCCTCCACCACTCTTAGTAGGGTCAAAAGTTAACTTATCTTTTGCTACATAGACGGTATTATTATCTTCTGACGAGCGATTGCTCTTGGTGTGAGGGTGATATCTCATCCATTTAGGGATATGGGCATTCTTGTCTAATCTCATCACTTTTCCAACTTGGAGGTATCCAAAAATAAGATGAACCTCTGAAGCATCAGTCATGAATTGTAAATTTCCCTCATCATTATATTCAGTTCTTCTGAAAGTTCCAAAGAATAAAAAGAGGTCTTCTTCCTCTATTCCTCTATTATCTAGATGTGTTTGTGCTGTGTTAATCTGTCCAAAAATCGGTTTCCAATTGGGAGGTCTTGGTAATGTATCTTTTTCCAAATCAGGGTCAAGATGACAGGTCGTATTAGAAGTTAATTTTTCTTTGTTTTCTGGTGTCTTAATCCAAGGTCTCAATTGTTTCATTATATCAAAGTAAGAAAAATTTTCTGAGTAATTCAGCTCACTGTATTTTATATTGTCACTATTTTGAGGTATAGGTAGAGAAATAAGACTACCATCAGGCATTATCGGACTAGGATATCCACCATATTGCGAATCGAAACCTTTTCTACTTAATACAACCTTCATTTTCTATTTCTCTTATATACTCGTGTATCTTGTTTTTTGATTTTTTATTTTTGAAATGGTCTAATATATCTTTCATAGCTTTTGATTCTTTTTTTACAAATTTATTCATGTAGCGTAAATTTCGACTGCCTTTATTATTCGTTGGAATAGGTTCATCAAACCATTTTTTCCATATATTGTCATCTAATTCAATTGAATCCTCAACGGAAAGATATATTGGATTCCTTGAGTGATAGGCAACACGATCATCAATTACTTTTTTAGAGGATATTTTAAACAGGCCAGTAATAAGA
>Ga0207421_10008441_pt1 | contig 10685 bp, 8 predicted proteins | sample SodLakKL_010_SED_4_FD_187542 | JGI IMG/M metagenome (GOLD analysis project Ga0207421, IMG submission 187542) | Alkaline sediment microbial communities from Lake Tanatar, Kulunda Steppe, Russia - 8KL_010_SED (SPAdes) (version 2) | ecosystem: Environmental > Aquatic > Non-marine Saline and...
CCCCCCCCCCCCCCCCACCCCCCCCCCGCCAGTGGAGGGGGCTATATATATGTCCCCCAATGGTGGGGAATATTGCTACCCCCCCCTATTAGTGGGTAATATATATATCCAGCAAGGGAGGGGGCAATATTGCTATCCCGCCAAGGGAGTGGGTCGGGCAATCTATAAGTCTAGCCAAGAGGGGGTAATATGTATGTCCCCCTATGGTGGGGAATATTGCTATCCTACCCCTATAGTGGGTAATATATATATCCAGCAAGGGAGGGGGCAATATTAGGTTATATTTTGTTTCGTATCTTCAGGCTGACGGGGTTTGTTTCGCCTCCGATAAAGCACCACCAGGAAAACTATAACCCCGGCAGTTACAATAAAAGGAATTCCCCACAGTATTGCTGCGGCAATTCCAACCATTACTGCTGAGAAAAACTGCCACCCTTCTACTAAAGAAAATGCGAATTCTTCCCAGATGTTATCCGGAGTTTTTAAGCCCCCAGCAACAGCTTCCCTTTGTTCCACGGTAATATCAATATAAGAATAATCCGTAATGCTATCATAATACTGTAGTCTGCCTTCCATGCTTTCAATTTCCATCCTGATCCTTTCCAATTCGCCTTCTACTTCCAACATTTCTTCTACATTCTCTGCATCATCTAACATTTCCAGGTACCTTTCTTCTTGGGCTCGGTAAACTTCTTTGCGCCTCTGTATATCAACATATTCCATAGTTATATCTTCGGAAGTGCTTTCTTTTTCCTGCAGTCCATCAACCTCACCCAGGGCTTCATACAGCGGTTCAAATTCTTCACTTTCAATTTTTATTTTTAAGTGACCCCGTACTCTTTCATCAATTTTTCGAAGCGAAGAATCCTGAATGTAACCCTCATAATCTTCTACTACCTCTTCTATTTCTTCCAACTTGGCTTCCACATCGTCACTAATATATTTTATATCTCCTTCTTTAACCACTCTTTCTTCTACAGCTTCTTCCTCTGGGGAAGCATCAGCAGTAGTTTCCACAGCTTCTTCCCCATATTCATCAACATAATCGGCATCTTCTCTTTGTACATATGGTTCTTCTTCCGGTCTCTCAACAGCTTCATCACCAGGCATCACGTCAAAGACTCCGGTTGCAACTTCCCCCGGGCCACAACCTGTAACCCCCCAAAACAAAACTACCGAAACCATGAATAAAGCCAGGATAACCAGCAAAAGTGATCGCTTCATAATAAATCCCCCTCTTTTTGATTACATTCAAATTAGCTGTTTCATAGTACAGACGCTAATAACCTTATGCCGGTTCCCTTTATAAAAAATTTCTCAATTATATAATACTCGAACCAGGAACTGATTAACGGGGACATTCCTCCGGAGGAGGGTCCTATCTTATTCCCATCGTAAGCGCATACTACTGGCTTAGGCCGGTATCTGAAGCATCAAAAGGAACTTCACCGGTGGAGAGTACTTCGTCCTCAGGATAACGCAGGAAAATAATTAATCCAATCAGGATAACCAGAGAAGCTACGGGGCCGGTAAGCTGGAGCCCTAATGTGGTGCCAAAAATTTGGACTAACCCGGTGGTTACAACAGTGGAGAGACCCAGATTGAGCTTCTGGACAAATCCTTGGGCTCCAAAGTACATCCCCTCTCTTCTCTGTCCGGTTATGTTTTCTTCCATATCAGAGATAGTAGCTACTATGGCATCAGGTATGATCAAAACGCCGGCAATAGCAACACCGGCCATTCCCATTACAATGTACCACAGAGCAAATGGTGAAATTCCAAGGAAAGGTTCATTCATAAAGTAAATGAAGGGTAAAAATATTACAAAAACCAGCATACTGAAGATCATGGAGAACTTTAAGCCCTTTTTCTTGGCCAAAAAGTTAACAAGGAAAAATGCTACTACTGCGGTTCCCCAGGCCAGGAATGCCTCAGGTGATTCCTCCGTTGGCATTCCCAGGATTTGAGTGACGTAAAGAGCCATATTTACCGTCAAGATGTTAAAGCCAAACCACAAACCCACGTTGCCGGCCAAATAGATGAGGAAAGCACGGTTTTTTAATGTGGTTTTCAAAGATTCCATGAGACCCAGGGTAGCAGGCTTGGCGTCTGCATAGTCTTTTTCTTTAATAAAAGCCGGTATATAAAGGAATATCAGGGCTATTATGCCCATCACCCAGATCATTCCATGGTAACCAAACATGGCGATAACATATCCGCCCCCGCCCATGGCGATACCGGAACCTAATAAAGTAAAAACTGCCTTAGAAGTAGATAGGTCCACCCGATCCTTAATGCTGCGAGCCAGTTCTGGCAATAAAGCCAGGTACGGGCAAACATAGACGGTAAACATAAAGAAAAACAACCCTAAAAAGAAAAGTAGATATACCGAATTCCAGAGAGATTTTTCAGCAATCGGGGGATAGAAAAGGGCCATGAAAGAAGCCACATATATAATGCCACCGGCCAACAAAAAAGGCATTCTTCTTCCAAACCGGCCGGTGTGATTGTCAGACAAACGAGCTACCAGGGGGTCAGCAACGGCATCCACTACTCTGCCTCCAAACATGATAAGGCCAAAGATAATGGGAGGAATGAGGGCTTCTCCATAAATATCTTCGGTAGTGTAAAAATATATAAGCCACATGAGCACTATTCGTTCCAGCATGCTCCAGCCTGCTGCTCCCGCTCCGTAGGAAAGTTTTCCCCACAAAGGTAGTTCTTTTATCATAACTTCCCTCCCTCGGATGCTATGTGCCACCTTCATACATATAAATCTTCAAGAATTAATATCAAATCCCGTATTGCCCTCTAAAAATATCTCCTTAATAAAGAGTTTCCTCTATTTCTTCTTCGCTTTTAGGCCATAACTCTTGCCCGGCTATCTCCTGCTCAGGCAAACGGTTCTTATATAAATACGCAAATGACAAAATAAACAGAACAATACCTGCTGCCAGGAATATTCCCATGCTGGTAGCTGTCTCTTCAATTTCCAGGACCTGCACTACTACTGCCGAAGAAGTATTGAATCCAAAATGCATAAGGATCGGCGCCCACAGAGAATCTGTCCAAACATATATCAATCCTACCAGAATTCCCAGAATAAAAGCGTAAGAAGATTGAAGCACATTCATGTGCATGGCTCCAAATATTGCAGCCTGCAAGATTAAAGCCGCCACCAAGGGGAGATCTTGCCGCATACGGTTAAAAATGAGTCCCCGGAATCCAATTTCCTCAACCAGGGAAGCTACCAAACCCAACCCCAAAATGGAAACTAGAATGTGTTGCCGGAACATGGGCTCCAGCAACTGTTGATGCTCGGGGAAGTATTGAGGCAACTGAGTAAAATACATAATTGCCGCAAAAAAAAGATAAAATCCCACTCCTGCCAACAAAGAGAAAAGCAAGGTCGGCGCAGAAGCTTTTTTAAACCGGCAATATCTAAGCATACTATCTTTCTGGTTCTTAACCGCATTGCGGATTAGAAAAAACAACCAAAAAAATAACATCCCTAAAATACCGCCCAGTATGGCTATATAGATCATATTGTCCATAATCAATTCATTATAAACTTCGGGAGTTAGTTCCATACCCATAAAAGCCTGAGAAAAACTAACAATAAATCCAAACATTGCACCACTGATCATCTGGGCCAGAAAAAACAAAATTACCACTGCTACTACGAAACCTAACATGCGTCCATATCTACTAATTTTTCGCACCCCCATCTAATTTTAAAATCTTTTTGACATACTCCCACAGCTAAAACAGTGGGCTTTCTGCTTGTTTTTCTTGTAACTGCTCAGGTATTGTCGGGAAAAGAGTAAAAACACCCCCACCCCTACCCTCCCCCTTCAAGGGGGAGGGAGAAAAAAGCAACAATATCAATGAATGCTCCTTCTTATGACTGCTTCCTCTTATGAATGCCTCTTTTTACGACTGCTTCTTCTCACAATATCTTTGGCCTAAGCAGTCAAAATTCTTTCTAAGCAGTCACAATTCTTTCTAAGCAGTTACAATTCTTTAAATATACTGTATGTATTATATATTTCAAAATAGAATGGGGCAATAATAAGATTACCGTATGTTAAAAAAATCATATTCCATTTTTATCTAAATTATTGAATTGCCATACAAACTAATTTATAACGCAAATTTTCCCCAACTTTACTTTTTTTCTTTCAATAAAGTTGCCGAACCAATTGCTCCCAGGAGGGCCACTGCTGCGGCCAGCAGAAAAGCGGGAGCAAAAGAACCTGTAAAATCAGCAATGCTTCCGCCGGCCATTGGGCCCAGGGCTTGGCCTATACCAAAAAAGAGGGTGATAAAGCCAAGAGCTGCCGGGGCAAACTTGGCCCCAAGCATATCACCGCAGGCAGCAGCCATGACTGCTGGAATGCTCCAGGCCGTTAGCCCGTAAAGAACCGCTGAAATAGTAAAATAAATAGAAGCATCCCCCAGGCCAAATAAGCTAAAAGAAACGCAGTGAATCAGAAAAATTATAACCAGCGTGTTTTTTCGCCCAATGATATCAGAAAGACTTCCCCAGATAATACCGCACAAAAGACTGACCCATCCCATTATCATGTACAGATTCCCGGCTTCTGCAGCAGTGTATGTATATTCCTGCACCAGAAAATTTACGAAAAACGTCATATAGATTATGTAGGAAAAACCAAAAGCTGAATACACAAGGCCCAAAAACCATACCGGGGCAGATAAGTAAACTTCTTTCCAGGAAGGGGACTTTTCATTGCTGCTCGATGCAGAAGCCACCTCTCCTTCCTGGTTATTATTATTTGTTTTTTCTTCTACTACAGGCTGCATTCCCATTTCACCGGGATTGTTGCGCAAAACCAGGTACGCAGCAACAGCCATAAAAAGGGCTATCCCGCTAAATATATACCAGGAAATACGCCAGGCCGGGTCACCATATTCGGCAATGAGCCAGGGCACCATTAATCCAGTAAAGATCAACCCCATAGAAGAACCTGCTACAGCAATGCCAGAAGCCAACCCCCTCCATCGCCGGGAAAACCATGCAGCCCACAAACCCATCACCGCCACGTTGGCTGCACCGCTGCCCAAACCGGTTATTCCCCTCCAAACTGCTACGGGCAAAAAGTCGTCTGACAGGCCGGTAAGAAGCATTCCCCCTCCTGCCATAATCAAGCCCATGGTAACCACCAACCTGATACCTATGCGGGCAGCCACGGCTCCACCAATAAGGGCAAAGGCCAGATATCCGGCCAGATTTGATGTAGCCAGCGCACCAGCCTGTGTATTATCCATCTCCAGTGAAATTTGCATCTCCGGCAGGACCATGGAATAACCATAGCGGGCCAAGCCCAGTGCGCCAAACACCACCAGGGTCCCCATAATTAAAACAATCCATGAATAATTGCGATGGACAAAATTATTTGCAGGCATAGTTTAGACTCTATCACCCTTGCTATTTATTATATCTTCATGATTTTTTCTGCTTTTGAGAAGTTAGACATATTGAGCAAGCTATCCTGCTTTTTTATCTATTCAATTAAGATTTAAAAAAAGGAATTTGACAAAAAATCTGGAATTAATTTTCATGTGTCTAACAACTAATAAGGACCAGAGAAAGAGCAGATTTAGTGAACTTAGAAATACATAGCATACATAGCAGAATAGCAGGAATTTAACTTAATGAGGTGAGACTTTGAAACCCAGTTTGCCGTTGAGCCGAGCTATTGCTTATGCCGTAGGCCAATTAGGATGGTCCCTGGTAATTGGGATCGTAATTAACTTCTTGGTTTATTTTTATCTCCCTCCTGAAGGAGCAGGCTTGCCCCAATTGGTCCCCGAGGTTTACTTTTTGGGATTTATCTCTGTTATCGGGGTTATTACCATGGGTGGGCGACTGCTCGATGCCGTTACCGATCCCTGGATTGCCAGCCTTTCCGATCGTTCTTCTGCCCGGATGGGCAGGCGGATAGCTTTCATGGCTGTAAGCGGTTTGCCCATGGTCTTGCTCATGTTTTTGATTTTTAACCCACCTCATATGACAGTAACTACCACTAATTTGATCTGGCTAACTGTTACCGTATTCTTTTTCTACATATTTTTCACCGTTTACCAGGTTCCCTACACAGCCCTGGTAGCAGAATTGGGTCACAATCCCCAGGAACGGTTAAATCTCTGCACATACATTTCAGTTAGTTTTTTTGTGGGCCAAACCGTTTCTGCCCAGGCCCCCGTATTATTCGGGATGTTCCAGGAAATGTTCGATCTCTCCCGCCTGGAAGCAGTGCGCATGACTTTCGGTTTGCTGGGACTGGCAGCCCTGATATGCCTCTATGTGCCGGTAATTTTTGTTAACGAAAATAAATACAGTATTGGCGAGCCTTCTACAGTTCCTCTGCTTGAATCTCTAAAATTAACTTTTAGCAACAAAAGATTTGTTATATTTGCCGTATCCGATTTAATCTACTGGATATTCATGACTATGCTCCAGACCGGATTGATTTATTATGCCACTGTCCTTCTGCGTCAAACGGAAGATTATTACTCCTTCATATTTTTGTTAATGATGGGAGGTTCTTTCCTATGCTATCCATTTGTAAATTTAATAGCTAAAAGAGTCGGCAAAAAACCAGTGCTAGTGTTTTCCCTGGGGCTTTTTGCTTTTTCCCTCCTGTTAACCAGCCAGTCCGGGCAGGAATGGATCCCCCTTCCCCTAGAAATGCAAGGGTACCTTATCGTGCTGCTGGCTTTTTTCCCTATTGCCGCTTACGGCATATTGCCCAACGCCATTGTAGCAGACATAGCCGAGCACGATGCTCTGCACACCGGCAGCCATAGAGAGGCCATCTATTTTGGTGCCCGCAGTTTTATGATGAAGCTGGGACAGATGATTGCCATGCTGGTCTTTACTTCTCTCCTTGTTTTTGGGAGGGACATTGGAGATGACCTCGGGATCAGGCTTACAGCACTGGCTGGAGTGGGGTTTTGCCTGTTGAGCTTGTTTTTCTTGAAACGTTATGATGAAGAAAATCTTCTAAAAGAAGCTTCTACTCGGAAAACAGAGGAGGGATTAAGATGATTAAAATAGCGATGATTGGCGCCGGCAGCGTGGTATTTGCCAACAACATACTGGGAGATTTGTTATCCTATCCGGAATTAAAAGATAACCTTGAAATTTACCTGATGGACATCGATCCAACCCGACTGGAAGTATCCGAAGGGTATGCCTTGCGGCGTATTGAATATGAAGGCGCCAACGCTGATGTAAATGCTACTATGAAGTTGAGCGAAGCATTAAACGGTGCAGATTATGTGATAAATATGGTCCAGGTGGGCGGGCTTGAGGCCACCCTGGTTGACTTTAACTTGCCAGCAAGCTATGGATTGAAACAAACTATAGCCGACACCCACGGAGTGGGAGGCATATTCAGAGCAATGCGGACGATTCCTGTGGTGCTTGATATATGCAAACATATGGAAATATACTGCCCGGATGCCCTATTGATCAACTACTCCAACCCCATGGCCATGAACGTGTGGGCCGCCTACCAGGCAAGTTCAGTGCAGGTAGTGGGACTGTGCCATAGCATACAGTTAACTTCCGTAATGCTTGCCAATCACATAGATATCCCCATACCTGAGCTCAGGTACAAGGCAGCAGGCATTAATCACCTCTGTTGGTTTTTGGAGCTATCCCACCAGGGAGAAGATGTCTATCCCCGGCTTTTTGAAGCCATTAAAGATCCGAATATATATAATTCCGACAAGGTGCGCTTTGAAATTATGAAATACTTCGGTTATTTCGTATCAGAATCCAGCGAACACATGGCCGAATACGTACCTTACTTCATTCCCAGGGAAGAACTGATCGAAGAGCTTAACATCCCCATTAACGAATACATCAGGCGCTGTGAAGAACAGGACAAAGAGTTTGAAAGAAACAAAAAAATTGCCCGGGGCGAGCAACAAGTTCCCCAGCACTTTAGAACATTTGAATATGCCGCCCCCATTATCTATGCCATGGAAACCGGCCAACCCCATGTGATTTACGGCAATGTGGAAAACAGAGGGATAATAACTAATTTGCCAGAGGGTTGCTGCGTAGAAGTTCCCTGCCTGGTCGATAGTAACGGCATTCAACCTGTCCATGTGGGCAACTTGCCTCCTCAACTGGCCGGGCTTAACAAGAAGCATATCAGCGTTCAGGAATTAACTGTTAAAGCTGCCATAGAAGGAAAGAGAAAATATGTTAATTACGCTTGCCAGTTAGACCCATTGGCATCATCGGTTTTAACCTTGCCTCAGATCAACCACCTGGTTGAAGATATGTGGGAAGCTCATGCCCAATATCTGTCAGGGCCATACCCCTATTACGCATGATAGGTGAATTCTTCTTCATCCAGGGAACAGGAGGATTGATGATCATCCGGGTTGCCTTCATCCCATATGGGAAGTTCGACATAAAAAGTGCAACCTTCATCGGAATTGTTCCGGGCCCATAATCTACCGCCGTGCCTGTTTACAATTTCTTTACTAATATATAATCCCAGGCCCATTCCTTCTTTAGCCTTTTCGGGCACTTCCTCGGTAGAAACAGCCCGGTAAAAACTATCAAATATTTGAGCCAGGTGCTCCTCGGGAATACCCACTCCTTCATCCCTGATTGCAATGATCGCTCTTTTGTCTTCTTTATGCAGCGAAACCTGGATCCTCTTGCCCTCCGGAGTGTATTTAATGGCATTGTTCAGTAAATTGCTCAAAACAATCTCCAGCCGCGCACTATCTCCTTTAACCCATACATGCTTGCAGCCATTTAAATTTAAAGCAATACGGTGCTTGGAATAACCGGCTTGAACCGCGCTAGTTAAACTGCTTACCAGTTCAGCAAGATTAACCCGTTCCCAGTTATAATTTAATTCATGATCTTGAAAACTCTGTTCTTTAAAAGCTTCTAATACTTGGTTTAGGACGTGAGAAAGACGATCAATTTCCTTTTCTTGCAATTCCAGTAAACTTTCTATTTCTTCAACAGGCCGGCCTCTGTTTATTCGCTGGCGAATTAGAGAAATGACTCCCTTGATACTTGACATGGGGTTGCGAAGCTCATGTGCGCTAAGCTGCAGGAAAAGGCGCTGGTTGTTTTCCAGCTGCTTGCTTTCGGTGATATCAATACAGCTGGCCATAACTCTTTCTGCACCATCAATATTAATAGGGTTTAGCCTCACTTCTTCCCATATATATTCCCCTGTCTTAAGCCTGGTCAACCATTCAAATTGCTGCGGCCCTTCATTGACTGCACGACGTAACATTTCTCTAGCATCATGAAGAGAATAGGGAGATTCAGTGATAAAAGAAACTCTTTTTAATTCCTCAACAGAATTGCACTTATGAGTTCTTAAGGCCATTTCGTTGGCATCAATAATCTCACCGGTATCTTTATCATGGATCATAATAGCGTTAATAGATTTATCAAACAGAGTTTTAAACTTTTCTTCATTTTTTTTGAGTTGATTTTGATATAACCGAAAATTATCTATAGCTGCACCCAGCCCAATCCCTAAAAAAGCGTATACAATTATAATTAAAACCACGTTAAAAAGTTGATAATCGTACGGTGAAAATAAAGGATATAAAGAGTAAGCAATTATCATAAAAAAGAAGGAGGCCAAACCTCCCTTAATGCCCCAATTTAATCCGGAGAATGTAACCAGCAAAAGTCCTAATAAAGCAACGTATAAAGAGGGAAGGCAAAAACACAATATTAATATTGTTATGGGCAAAATAATTGCCAGCAATAACTTGCTTTTCTTGTTGAGTGATTTAACCCTTTTATTTATGTCCATTAAATATATGGGCAAAATCAAAACTCTCCTCTAAATTATTTTGGCTACTAAATTCAACATTTTTTTACAATATCCCTTCACCAATTAAAAATTTATTATAGATCCGCCAGCGACTTTATTCCTACCAACTTAATTACTGAGTCTTTGAATCTCTTCCAAAATATCCTCCAGCATAAATGGTTTGGTAAATAAAGACTGGTATGAATTTTCGGGTGGGAAATCTTCAGAGTTTTTTTCAAAACCGGTAATGACAATAATTGGCATTCCTTCTAAGCGGGGGGTTTGCCGGATTTTATGAATAATTTCTTTACCACTAACTCCCGGTATTCTCAAATCCACAAGCGCCAAATCAAAAGGAATCTCAGAGTCTACCATTGCCAAGGCTTTATCTCCGTCCATTGCCGTATGTACTTCATATCCCTCTTCTGATAAAAATTCCTCCATAATCATTACAATCGAAGGCTCGTCATCAACAACCAATATTCGCTTCATTGCCAGTCTCCTTCCTCTGAATAGTAAATTGGAAGCTTGATATAAAAGGTGCTACCTCTTCCCGGGTTGTTTTCAGCCCAGATACTTCCCCCGTGCCTACTAATAATTTCCTTACTGAGATACAATCCCAACCCCATGCCACCGGGATCTTTCTCAATGAAATTTTCACTGCGGAAAAAACTTTTAAAAACATGATGCAAATGTTCTTCCGGAATTCCCACCCCTTCATCTTGAACTTTTATAACAGCCCAATCTTTTTCGGTTTGCATGGAAATTACTATTTTTCTTCCATCTGGTGTAAATTTAACTGCATTGCTAATGAGGTTTCTTAGTACATCTTCCAGCCTTTCAGGA
>Ga0207421_10008442_pt1 | contig 10684 bp, 15 predicted proteins | sample SodLakKL_010_SED_4_FD_187542 | JGI IMG/M metagenome (GOLD analysis project Ga0207421, IMG submission 187542) | Alkaline sediment microbial communities from Lake Tanatar, Kulunda Steppe, Russia - 8KL_010_SED (SPAdes) (version 2) | ecosystem: Environmental > Aquatic > Non-marine Saline and...
CTCCAAACGGTGTCAAAATCAACTGGAAAATCCTTGGTTGCCCTTCCAGGCCATTCGCCTGTGCTTTCATAATGTAACCAAGCACAGAAGGCTTCTGGATTTGCCTTGTCCTGGTTGTCTTGCACACATTCTTCAAAGTTTTCATATCCTGCGAATGGCATTTTTATTCACCCGTGGTAAAGGTAAATACAAGGTCTTCCTTCATGCCCAACTTGTCGCCACCATCTTCAATAACGGTAGCCTTGGGAATTGTTACTTGAAATTCCTGCTCACTTGACCAATCGCCATCAGCCTTCAAAACAAGGGTATTGCCATCACTGATATCAATGTCATCAAGTTCATTTGCTTCGCTGTCCAAATTCTTAACTTCAATTTCGCCTTCGGTGGTTCCCTTGTCTTTCCAATAGTCTATGTCCTTGTTAAACTCAATTTCAATGTCTGAGCTCTTGTCAACCTCTTCAGTAATGTCTGGGCTGATTTCCTCCACTTCCAGGAAGTTCTCACCATATTTCACCAACGGTCTCTCCCCTGGGTTCAGGTCATCAAGCTCATCATAAATGTCTTTGAAGCCCTCTACTATCGCTTCCAAAAGTTCTGCCAAACTGGGAAGGTGCTGTCCACCTTCTCCATAACCAATATGCTTGGGAATTTTCTCAGGCATGCTTGTTTGCCTCCTTTCGTTCTCAATTAGATTTTACTACAACTGCACCTGCAACGCAACTTGTTTACCCGTTCTCCCTATACCAAACCCATACCACCTCCAAGAATTTTATTGTCTCTCCACCTGTGTTTTCCAAAACAAGGCCATACTTTGTGTTCGGTTTCAATATCCATTGGTATTCATCCCGTTCTGCCATAGGTGTTTTACCTGCTGCTGGCCCTCCTGCTGCATGGCCTCTGATTCTGTTGGGCAATAAGCCAACCGTGTCACCATCTTCCCCTGGGTCGGCATCCCAAAACTCAATGCCTGGGTCTCTCACATCTTCCCTGTTCAATGCCCAAGTTTTTAACTGGTCTTCATCATCCTGGGCATCTGGGTCAAAAGTGGTTTCTTCCTGCAAAGTTATTTTCAGTTCGCTTGTGTCAATTTCCACTGACCGCAGTGCCAGGTGGATTGGGTCATCCCCTGTCTTAATGGCAATCTTCTTTTCCTCTCCTGCACCAAGGCCATCTTCCCCGTCATCACTTTCATACTTGCCAAACACTGTTGCAAATGCAAGCCCCTCATGCACCTTCTTGTGAGCCAATGGAATTTGAATGCTGGCCCCTGACCGCTTGTCAAACTGGTCATAAAACTTAACATCTCTTTTGGCATTCTTTACTGACATCTGCTTCCCTCCTTCCTTTTATGCTGCATCAACAAGGTCTTCTTCATAGAATGTGGTCTGGCTCGGTGCTGCTTTTCCTTCTGGCATAATGAATGGCCTTACCCTGCACCTGCAGTTAATCCATTCTTCAATTGGCCCGTTCCTGTCGCCTGGATGAAGAAGGCCATTGCTGAACGCATCCCCAATTCTGGTTATCTCCCCGTGCATATTCCAGTGGTCTGCTATGGTGTCTGGGTATAACCCTGCAGGGTTTCCCCTTACCCTTTCGTCATCTGACATAATCCACTGCTCAAATTCCACATTCATCTCCCGCATGCTCTCGTGTGCACCTTTGTTCTGGCTTGCCAAAATCTCTGTTCTGGCAATCCTTCTCAACTCATAGTCTTTCATCTGCTCAAATCTATCATCCAGAAGCATGGCAGCCTCATCAATGCCAAGCCCTTCCTGCTGTGCTTGCACCAAAGCCCCCATGACATCCCCTCTGATTCTCTGCATGGTTCGTTCACTGGCTTCAAAAACGTGTTCCCTCAAGGTCTGCAAAGTTCTGTCTGGCATCTTCTTCAGGTCATCACCAATGCTTATGCCTGCCTGCCTCAAATCGTTGATAACCCTGTTCCTGCCATACTGGCCTGCATCTTCTGCTCCACCTCCAAGGATTCCTGCAACCCTGTCCATAGCTTCTTCAATGGCTCGCACAACCCTTCTCCTGGTGGAATCATCACTGGGAACCCTGCCAATTCTCTGCAGTTCTCTTATAACCTCATCTTGAACATCGGCAAACAAACCTTGAAGCTGCCTGTTCACCCTTGCTTCCATTTGCTGTTGTTGCCTGGGCACATTCTTCATTGCCCTTACTGCTCTCAGGTGCTTTTCAACTTCCAGTGCCATCTCCAGTGCCAGGGTCATCTCTTAATCAACCCCTTCACTGCCTGGGCAATCTGGTTGGCCTCATGACCGTTTTGTTGTTTCTCTGCAATCTCCAGCAACCTTTCCTGCAGTGACATCATGGCTGCCTCAACTTCCCTTGGTTCCGCAGCTTGTTCAACTGGTTGGCCTCCAAGGTAATGCATATCCATGGCAGGGTCATCACTTTCTTCCAGGCCATACCTGTCCTTGAAGTGTCTGATAATCTGGTTGGGTGTCGCTGCTGCCATCTGGAAAAGCCCCTGCAAAATGTTCAGGTCATGCTGTTCATCCCTGGTGTCAATCTCGGCAAATTTGAATTTCCAATCTGTGGCCTCAAAGCCTCCCCAAAGCACATAACGGTTCAGTAAGGTTTCCAGGGTTTCCTGCCTTGGTTCGATAATTGACCGCTTGTATATCTCTGTGCTTTCTTTGGCAGTGTTTCCTCCCAGGCTTCCTTCCTTGGCAATGCCTGCCCTATATGGTGGAACCCCGTGGGCTGAAAGCACTTCTTCCATGTTGTCCTTCCTGTATAATCTGAAGCTGGCTTCCTTGGTTTCAACTGCCAAAGGTTTGAAATCAATTTTGACTTCCCCTTGCCTATCCCTGGTGGGCACTGAAAGGATTAAGGTGCTGTGGGGATTCTTGGCAAGCTGTGAGAAGTGGTCTTTGATTTCTCTTTCCAAAACCGTTTCCCCTGTTGGTTCGCCATTCTCATCAAGCACTTCCTCATCCTCAAAGTTCCCTGAGACAAACACAGCATATGCAGGCACACCAAAGTTCTCGAAAAAGCTGATGTTATAATTCCTTCTGCTTACATCTCCATGCACTGCCCCCAGTGCTGGAATAATATCTGGTATGCCATAGAAGTCTGACCGTGGTGTGTAGTTCGTTATCCAAATTATTTCACTGGCCCGTCTTCCTGGGTCAAGTGTTCCAAGCTCATATTCCTTGCCTGTGTTGTAGTCAACATCCTTGTCATGCTCTGCCCTTTTGAACCATACCCTTTTGGTTCCCCTTATCTGGCAGAACCTGTTTCCATCCCTGTGAATCCGCATGGTGTGGGCAGGGATATGCACCAAAAGGCTTGGCCTTCCCCTGGGGTCATAGTTCTCCCTCACCATTTCAATGGCTCCATAGCCAATTGTCTCAAAATCAAACATGGCTTGGTTCAGAACCGTGCTAATTGGTTCAGGCATGCCATCAAAAAACTGCTTGACCGTGTCATATTGGTCTTGGCTGCCATCTTCTTCTCCAACCGCTTCCAGGTTCCAACCCAAGCCTGCTGTATCCCTTGCCTTGGTTCGGCAAGCCCTATAGTGATATGTGTTCAGCTCCAAAGCCCTTGCCAGAACATCAGGATTATATATTGGCTTCAAAAGCCCCTGTGTTCCATAATCTTTCTCAAACACATCGGTCTCAATCTTTCGGCTTTGCTCATCACTCTTGGTGGCATATTGATTGAGCACATCGCTGCCAATAAATTTGCCCGTTTGCGTAACAACTCCAAAAGGTCTTGCCATTGCTTTTACCTCCTTACACTTTTGGCCCTTATCTTAACTGGCCCCTTTGCGTCTCTTGCATATGCAAGCATCAATGCATCAGCTCTGTCAGGAGAAGGCAACCCTCTCTTTTTCATTTCATCCTTGCTCTCAACCTGTATCTGGCCTCTGCTGTTCACCTTGTATTTCATGCTGCTCAACTGGCTAATAAGTTCTTCATCTTCCTCAATGTCAATGTCGCCTTCCTCAAACCGTTCACGCAACCCCCACCACCATTCACTCCTGGTGTTGGCAAACCTTTCGCTATCACTGGCCTTCATTCCTGACCGCATCTCCAAGGCAGGCTTGCCCTGTTCCTTCATCCTGTCGTAAACTCCTGCCCCCAGGCCATCAGCATCAATCTTGGCAGCTTCTGCTCCTGTCTCCAGCAGCATCTTAATAGTATGGCCCGTGGTGTCCATGGTGTCTCCCATCGGAATAATCTTCTTTATCCTGGCAACTGGCCCCTGCCTCAAAAGGAAAACCGTTTCATCTGGGCCATATCTGGCAACGTCAACTCCAAGCTCAACTGGTTCACCTGGGTCAAGGCTTCTCTGCACTGCAGCCTGCACCCATGCAAGTGGAATAAGACTGTCCGTTCCCTGCTGTGGGAATTGGCCCTTGACCCTGCTGTAATAAAGTGGTGATTCCTTGCCCCACCTCTTGTATCTTTGGGCCACCCAATTTGGTGTTATCAAATAAGGCATTGGCAATGGCCCTGTTATCTTCTCCTGCCAAGTGTCTTCCTCAATGTCTTCTTCCGTTATGCCAAAATCTGTAAAATTTGGTGTCTCAAAGGCACTGATGTTTATCTTCTTTACCCCTGCTGTTTTGAAACTCTGCCCAAATCTTCCACTGGCATCCGTGGGGTTTGATATCATCAAAAGCCTTGCATTCTCACTGGTGAGAACCCCTTCAATGGCTTGGTATATCTGTTCACTTACCCCAACTGCCTCATCCACAATGACAAGAATGTTTACCTCATGGAAACCCTGGAACCTGTCTGGGTCATATTCAGGAGCAGTGAAGCCCCAAATCCAATGGTTACTGTCAAACCTCAGCTCCTGGGAAAGCAACTTGCCACCTATCGGAATCTGTGCCCTCTGGTGGGCAAGCCTTATCTCCTTCCAAAGTATTCCCCTTACCTGCCTGTCTGTTGGTGCTGTGGTAATGACAATGGAAGGTCTGTGGCAGCAAGCATACCAAAGAGCAGCACAGGCTGCCACATAACTTTTCCCTGCACCGTGACAAGATGCAACTGCAATTTCCTGGTTATCCCTTATCGCTTCCAGAACCTCCACCTGCTTATGCCACAGCTTGCTGCCCAAAACATTTTCCACCCACCACTGGGGTTGGCTCCTTGACTTTTCCAAAATGTTCTTGGCACTTGTGGCACTAAGCATCTTCCTCATCAACTCTCTTCAAAAGCTCAATCCAGGTTTCCATGGCTCCTGCCTTCCTGCCTTCTGCATCCGTTCCCAGAAGTTCGGCTTTGGTCTTCATGGAATTGGTTATATTCAAGTTCAAACTCCTGATAAATTCTGCCAGGGTTTTGGGAACCTTCCCAAACTCATCCAGGTTCTGCTGGACAACCTTTGCACTTTCCTGGTAAAGCTCATAATCTTTTTCAATCATGGCATCCAGCTTGGCTATCTCGGTAATGTTCTTTGTCACATATTCCTTGGCATAATCTTCCTCAATGCCTTCTTTTGGCTTGTGCTTCTCTTTGGCATAAGCAGCCTGCACATGCTCCTTGTTCATGCCAAAGTGTTTAATCATGTGTGTCCTTAACCCTGAGTGAGAGAATTGCACATCCAGTTCTTCCTTGATAATTTTGGCAGCAGTAAAATAACCCTTGCCCATCTTTTTAAGCTGCAGGTATCTGTCTTCGATTTGCTTGGTCTTTCCGCTTTGGCAAATCTTGCAATATTTTCGGCCCATCTTCTCATGACCGTTCAATTCTTTCTCTGCCATGCTGCCTCAGCTCCTATACAACACCAGTCTGTGCATAACGGCACGTCAATGGTGTGCTCGCTTTTCTCTGTATTCACCTCCATTTTACCTTATTTCACTACACAACGCAACGCTCACAGTCTTCTGATTCAATTACTTGGCCCTTTCTGCTCTTATCCCTATAAACAGTTATCCCCTTGCAATTCACTGCATATGCTGTCATAACTGCCTGCTTAACCGTTCCAATATCCGCATCAGCAGGCAAGTTTATTGTCTTGCTTATGGCATTATCCGTAAACTCCTGGAATGTGGCTTGGTGCCAAACATGCCAATCCCAGGTGATATCATGAGCTGTCCTGAAAAGCTCTCTGTCATATCCTTCTTCCAACAAAGGATGAACCCTTTCAAACTGCAGGTCATAATGGTTTCGTTTCTCTCTAATTGAAAATATTGGCTCAATGCCACTTGAACAACCTGCCAAAAGGGATATGCTCCCTGTGGGAGCTATGGTTGTCACCGTTATATTCCTGCCATTGCTTACTTTCCTTGCCACCTGGGCAATAAACCGCATAACTTCCCTGGCCTTGCTCAAGGCTTCCGTGCTGTCATATTTTATGCCCATCTTTATCAGAGCATCAGCCCAACCCATCACACCAAGGCCAATTTTCCTTGTCTTCAGTGTTGCCTCTTTAATCTGTGGCAAAGGGAAGTTATTGCAGTCAATAACCCCGTTCAAAAATTCCACACTTTGCTCAACCGTCTCCCCTAAAAAATGCCAAGCAAAATCATCACCAACAACGTGTTTCCCCAGGTTGATAGAACCCAAATTGCAGCTTTCATAAGGCAACAAGGGTTGTTCTCCGCAGGGATTGGTGGCCTCCATTTTACCCAACCATGGTGTTGGGTTGCATTCTTCAATCTTGTCAATAAATAAAATTCCAGGCTCACCGTTATACCAAGCCTGTTCAATAATTTTGTTGAAGATGCCTCTGGCATCCTTCCAACCCCAAATCTCATTATTTTTGGGATTAACCAAGGCATACCTTTTGCCTTCCTCAACTGCAGCCATGAATTCATTGGTCAAAGCCACTGAAATGTTGAAATTCGATATTTCACCATCTTCATGCTTGCACCTTATAAACTTTTCAATGTCTGGGTGGTCAACCCTTAATACAGCCATATTGGCTCCCCGTCTCATGCCTCCCTGCTTAACCTGTTCTGTTGCCACATCGTAAATTTTCATGAAGCTGATTGGGCCACTGCTTACCCCTCTTGTGGAACCAACCAAATCACCTTCTGGTCTCAGCCCACTAAAGCTAAAACCTGTTCCCCCACCGCTTTTATGAATCAAAGCAGCATCCCTCAAAGTTCCAAAAATGCTTTCCATGGTGTCCTCAATTGGAAGCACAAAACAGGCAGACAACTGCCCACCTCTACCAGCATTCATCAACGTGGGTGAATTGGGCAAAAACCGCTTGTCCATCATAATCTCCCTGCCACAACCAACATAACTGCTTACCCGTTCAATCATGTCCTCAAAGCAATGCTCTCCTTCCTGTAAGTATTGCCTTTTTAATAGTTCATTCAACTGTGACCCTCCTTATCAATTTTGAGAATGCTCCCCTATTATATTATATCCTTTCCAGCCCTGATTCAACCCCACCTTTTAAAACTTCTTTTTACCCCAATCCAACCTTATTGCACCTTATATCAAGGTCTTTCCTGGAAGCCAAATAATCACACAAATGGACTATTTTCTCCAATTCTGTCTCAGGCAACCTTTTGCCCCACTTGCCCATATGCTTCTCAATACAGTCCAAAATCATGTGTCTAACACCATTTTTAACAAGGTCTTCTTCCCCTGCAGCAAAAATAGAAGCAGCCAACTCTCCATGGTCATCAACCGTGAATTCCTGGCCCTTCCCTCCGCCATACTTGAACCCGTCATGCAGGATAAGAGCAGCCAAAATAATGTCTTGCTCCAGGTCATCCAAGTCCAGCACCTCAAAAAGCTGTAGAGCAAACCAAACACAACCCCTGGTATGCCCTACAAGGCCACCTTCCCCCTGGGCAAACCTGGGATGATGCTTACCCGTGGAAGATGCTGGAACCTTCCAGAAGTATGCTGGCAGCATTTCAACCTTGCCCTGGCACCAACTTTTTACCCGTTCATCCTTAATCCACCTCAATAATTTGTCCATCTTGCCACCTCCCTGCAGTTCCACAATTATGGCATACAGCCCTGCCATCCTCAAAACAAAAGAACCCTTCACCTGGAAGCATACCGCATGCACACTTTCCAGGAGCATCAGCAGGGTGATTGTAACCAACCTCAACAACCTCACCAACCCTGTCCTTAAACATGGCCCTGAAAACTCCGTTCAAACTTCGTTCCTCCTGTGCAGCAATCTTGCAAAGCATTTCATATTCCCCTTCGCTCAAATATACTGTAACCTTCTTTTTCATGCATAACACCTCCATCCGATATACCCCCTTGGGGTATTTTGGCCAATTTTAGAAGACTATAATCAAAAATAACACCTTGTCTAACCTTAAAACACCTTATACCACCTTATATAACCTTAAAATTTTTACCTAAAAACAGGAAAATAAGGAAAATAAAACCTCTTCCTGTTTTTTCCTCTCCTGACATTTTCCCAAATAAACCCAAATTCAGCTCTCTGCCCTGAAAAAATCTAATCAACTTGCTTCCGCATGCTCCAGATTGCTTGGCCTTGCCTCAAATTGCTGCCCAATTTGACCCAAAATTTTGGGATTCCGCATCCCCAAGCCATCTCAACCTTGGGGTCTCCCCAATTTTTATTCAACCCCTATAGACCCCCTAAGTCATTTTGCTCGGGGATGCGGAAAATCGGAAAATATCACCTACAAATTTCCTGTTCAGGAAGTTCCTTACTGAATATACCCCCTGATAAAACCTGCAGGAAGGTAAATAATCCCATCAACTTTTTTGCCTGCCTTTTTCCAATTTAAAACCTTGTCATCACCATCATAGACCCACCCGTTTCCAGCAGCCAAAAGGCCATATTCCTCTGCCACCTTCCTTGCTGGAATCCAGGTGTCAACTGTTATCTCACCATCATTCCAATCAACTTCTGCTCCCAGTTCCTCTGCCACAAACCTGATTGGCACCATGGTTCTGCCTTCAATTATCTGTGCTGGCACATCTGTTTCAATTTGCTCCCCGTCAACCAATATGACAATTCCTCCTGCACCGCTTGCAACCCCTGCAAACAGCAATAAGCCAACCAATATAGCCACAAAACGCATTTTGTCCCCTCCTTATAAACAGTGCCTTACCATAAAATTGTCCATTTGCTCCCTGGCAAACACATTTCGCTTAGTTATTGCCACCCTTAAAAAATGTAAGGCATCTTCATAATCATCCTTATACTTGCAAACTTCCCTGTGCTTGCAATGACCGCACTGTGCTCCTGCTTGTGCTTTTAGCATCAACCCTGCCTCCCTTCGCATTCAGCCAAATAACCCCTGGCCCCTTCCAGGTCATCCGCTTCAATAAACTGCTCCAACTTGGCTGTGTGTGCTTTTACGTTTTGCAGCATACCGTGAAGGGTTTTGTTGGTTTTGTCCTTGGCCTCTGCCTTCCTTTTAATCTCCATGTAGCAATCCTTACAGGCAACTCCAGCCTCCTTAATCTCTTTGCCACACGGTTCACATATCATACCTTTCTCCAACTCCTTCCCCTCTTGATATCACTTATGGTATTCCTGGCAACATTATAATCCCTGGCAATGGCACTAAGCCAATCACCCCTTTGAATCCTCCTTTTAATCTCTGCAACTTGCTCTGCTGTCAACTTTCTTTTTGGCATTGGGCCACCTCCCTTATCTTACCAGTGAATAACTGCCAATATACCCCGTGCCTTGTTGCATCCCTGCAATGTTGCATGCCCTTGTCATATAACCCCAAATTCTTCAACCGTTCATTATCCACAAATTCCTTCTGGGCAGGTGTCTGTTCTATCCACTTCACCTCATTCTTGTAACAAAGCCACTTGATGACCCCTATAATTTGCACTGTTTCAAATTTGTTGCCCGTCATAGCCTTGGCCTTGGCTCCTGAAAGGGCATAGCCTTCAAAGATAACCAAATCCAAATGTCCAAGCTCCAGGAGAACCTCCAACCTGTCCAAAAATTCCAGTGGTTCCTTTTCCCCAAAGTCAACCCGTTCCAAGCCTTCCCAGATGCAGAAGCCCACCGTGCTGCCTGGGTCAATGCTGATGTATTTCAACCCTAAAACTCCTTCCCGTGCAATCTCGGCCTCATCTTCCGCAGCAAGGTATCTGTTACCCTGCCATCGGCCATTCTGCCCTTTAAGCCATGTTCAGCATCTTACTCAAACTCACCCAAAATCGTTTTGGCAGCCTTTGCAAGGCTTTTCCTGACACTGCCAGGAAGTTCTACATCGGAAGCCTTCTCAGCAAGGTATTCCACAAATTGCATTGCCTCTTTGGTGGCATCAGCATTTTTGCTCTTTTGGGCCATTTGCCCATCAAAAGCCTGTTTTACCACCATGACTTCAGCCAATGTGTGGTTAGTCAGCAATTCATCCGTGGTAACACCCAAAACACTGGCAAACTTTTCGGCAGCATCCCTGGTCAAATTCTTTTTAAAATTCTCAAAGCTGGCTATATTGCCAGGGCTTGTGTAATTCGCTTTTTGTGCTAATTGAAATTGGGTCAACCCCTGCTCCACTCGGTATTCCTTCAAATTTTTTGCCATTTCTTTTTCACTCCTTTGCTTTCATATTTGAAGCTTTTGCTTTCACATATATTATGCACCATACACGAAAGTTTCGCAACCTAAAGTTTTAAACTTCTTTATAAGGTATTATAAGGTTTGGCTATTTCTCTGCAAACTTCACTATCACTTTTTCCTTCAATAATCTCGCTCTGGTAAAGCTCCAATATTTCCTGTT
>Ga0207421_10008443_pt1 | contig 10683 bp, 7 predicted proteins | sample SodLakKL_010_SED_4_FD_187542 | JGI IMG/M metagenome (GOLD analysis project Ga0207421, IMG submission 187542) | Alkaline sediment microbial communities from Lake Tanatar, Kulunda Steppe, Russia - 8KL_010_SED (SPAdes) (version 2) | ecosystem: Environmental > Aquatic > Non-marine Saline and...
TCGGCGGTGACGCGGACCTCGGCGACCTGCTCGGCCACCTCTTCGGTGCGCAGGGTGGCGCCGCGCAACCGGGCGCCGCGCGCCCCGGTCCCGGTGCTCGCCGTCGGCGGGCGACCCGCGGTCCGGACCTCCATGCCGACGTGCACCTGACCTTCGAGGACGCGCTCGCCGGCGTGCGCACCACGCTCCGGGTGACCGGGGACGGCACCTGCGACACCTGCGCCGGATCGGGCGCGGCGCCCGGCACCAGCCCGCGGACCTGCCCGACCTGCAGCGGCCGTGGCCAGGTCGCGGTCGATCAGGGCCCGTTCTCGTTCGCGCAGCCGTGCCAGAGCTGCGGGGGCAACGGCTCGATCATCGACAACCCCTGCACGACCTGCTCGGGCAGCGGGCGGGTCGTCAAGCCGCGCCAGCTGACGGTCAAGATCCCGGCCGGTGTCCGCGACGGCGCGGTGATCCGCGCGCCGGGCCGGGGCGGTCCCGGTACCGGCGGTGGACCCGCCGGCGACGTGCTGGTGACCGTGCACGTCGAACCCCACCCGGTCTTCGGGCGCAAGGGCGACGACGTGACCCTCGAGGTCCCGATCACCTTCTCCGAGGCCGCGCTCGGGGCGAAGGTCGCGGTCCCGACCCCGCGCGACGGGCGCCGCACCATCAAGGTGCCCGCTGGGACCGGTACCGGCCGAACGTTCCGTATCCGGGGCGAGGGTGCACCGAAGAAGGGGGGAGGGACCGGCGATCTGCTCGTGACCACCAAGGTCCAGGTTCCCACCCAACTGAGCCGTCCGCAGCGAAAGCTGCTGGAGGAGCTCGCGGAACACGACGACCCGGAAGCGCGCGAGCGTGCGCTGTTCGACGGTCAACACCAGCCGAGCTGAGGAGCGGATCGTGCCAGCAGAGCAGCGCTACCTCGAACGCCATGACGGTGGTACCGGTTGGTCGTGGTCGAACCGTGGCGACCAGGGCCGGTCGCAGGCCGAGGAGGCCGCCGACGCCTTCCGCAGCGGCGAGGACCTCGACGCCCCCGTCTACGTCATCTCGGTCGCCGCGGAGCTCGCGGGCCTGCACCCCCAGACCCTCCGGGCCTACGAGCGCGAGGGGCTGTTGCGCCCCGCCAGGACCGAGGGCGGCACGCGGCGCTACTCGCGCCGCGACGTCGAGCGCCTGCAGTTCATCCGCACCCTGACCCAGGACGAGGGGCTCAACCTCGCCGGGGTGAAGGTCGTGCTGGAACTGGGGGAGAAGCTCGAGGGTTCGCGTCGCCGGATCGAGGAACTCGAGGAGATGGTGCGCGTGCTGGCCGAGCGCATCGACGAACGCCCCAAGGGCGGGGAACGCTACGAGATCGTCAAGGCCCCCGCGTCGCAGATGGAGGTACATGCGCTGCGTCGTCGTACCGCCCAGCGCGGCGGCAACAACGTGCAACGGGCCCGCCCGGTACCCCCACCGGAGATGCGCCACGCCGACGCGTGAGCGGGGAACGTCGGGGGGACCCCCGGCGGCGTGAACCCAGGTCCGGAGCGACGGGCAGGTCCCGGGTAGGGTCCGCGGCCGACGCAGGGGGCCGGCCATGGCACGCACACGGATCGCGGTCATCACGGGCGCCGCGTCGGGGATCGGCCGGGCGCTGGCGATCGAACTCGCCCGTCGCGGCGCCGACCTGGCGTTGTCGGACATCGACGGTCCCGGTCTCGGGCTCGTGGCCGACACCTGCCGCGCCGTCGGGGTCCGCGTCCACCCCGAGGTCGTCGACGTCAGCGACCGCGACGCCGTCATCGCCCACGCGGCGGCCGTGACCGAGCACCTCGGTGCCCCCACGCTGGTGATCGCCAACGCCGGGATCGCGGCCTCCGGCACGGTGCTCGACCAGTCGCCGGAGGACGTCCGGCGCGTGATCGAGGTCGACCTGTTCGGGGCCATCCACACCTGTCAGGCGTTCCTGCCGCTCCTTCGCGACGGTGGCGGGGGCCGGCTCGTGACCGTCTCCAGTGTGTTCGGGCTGGTCGCGGCGCCCAAGCAATCGGCCTACAACGCCGCGAAGTTCGGCGTGCGCGGCTACACCGAGTCGCTGCGCCAGGAACTGGGCCTGGCGGGCATCCCCGTCACGGTCTCGTGCGTGCACCCCGGCGCGGTGCGCACCGCGATCGCCCGCTCGGCGTTGTACGCGCCGGACGAGGACGGCGAGACGCTGATGCGGTTCCTCGACCGCATGGCCTGGACGTCGCCGCCGAGGGCGGCTCGCATCATCCTGCGCGGAGCGGCCGGGGATCGGGCCCGGATCCTGATCGGCACGGATGCCCGCCTGATGGAGTTGACCGCACGCATCGGGGGCGCCGCCTACACCGATCTGGTGTCGCGCTCCTGGCCCGGGCGGTGGATCTTCGGTGCGACCGGCCGCTGACCGCGCTCCGGGGCCTGCACTCACTGCACGCAAGGAGCCTGCGCTCCCGGTGTGCAGATGAACTGCGTGGCTCTGGCTGCACGACCGTACCGAGGCCTCGTCAGGTGCTTATCGTTGGGGAGAGAACACGCACGCGATGACCCTCGCCGGTAGCCCACCGTCGGGCCACGACGAGGAACGGGAGGACGACCGATGGCGATGGACAACTACACCCACAAGTCCCAGGAAGCCTTGCAGCGGGCGGCGGGGATCGCCCGTGAGCGCAAGCACCCGGAGGTGGGCACCGCACATGTGCTGACCGCATTGCTCGAACAGGCCGACGGGGTGGTGCTGCCGGTGGTGCAGCGGCTCGGTGTGACGCCGACGACCCTGCGCAACCGCATCGCCGAGGTGCTGGAGGCGACCACGGCGGCCTACGGCGCCTCCGGTGAGGTCAGCATCGATCGTTCCCTGCAACGCGCCCTCGAGACGGCGGACGAAGAGGCCGAGCAGCTGGGTGACGCCTACATCTCCACCGAGCACCTGCTGCTCGCGCTGTCGGGCAACAGCGACCGGACCGCGGCGGTACTGGTGGAACACGGGGTCACCCGTGACGCCATCCTCGGCGCGCTCAAGGACGTCCGAGGGGCGCAGCGGGTCACCTCGCAGGACCCGGAGACCACCTACGAGGCGCTCGAGAAGTACGCCCGCGACCTGACCCAGGCCGCCCGCGACGGCAAGCTCGACCCGGTCATCGGACGCGACGAGGAGATCCGCCGCACCATCCAGGTGCTCGTCCGCCGAACCAAGAACAACCCGGTGCTGATCGGGGAGCCGGGGGTCGGCAAGACCGCCATCGTGGAGGGCATCGCGCGGCGCATCATCGAGGGGGATATCCCGACCCTGCTCGAGGACAAGAAGCTGGTCGAGCTCGACCTGTCGGCCATGGTCGCCGGCGCGAAGTACCGGGGCGAGTTCGAGGAGCGGCTCAAGGCGGTGCTCAAGGAGATCGAGGCCTCGGAGGGCCAGATCATCACCTTCATCGACGAGCTGCACACGGTCGTGGGTGCCGGCGCGGCCGAAGGGGCGATGGACGCCGCCAACATGATCAAGCCGATGCTCGCCCGGGGTCAGCTGCGCATGATCGGCGCGACCACGCTCGCCGAGTACCGCAACATCGAGAAGGACGCCGCGCTCGAGCGCCGCTTCCAGCCGGTGCACGTGGCCGAGCCGTCGGTCACCGACACCATCGGGATCCTGCGCGGCCTGCAGGAGCGCTACGAGGTCCACCACGGCGTGCACATCACCGACGATGCGCTGGTGGCCGCGGCGACGCTGTCGGACCGCTACCTCACCGACCGGTTCCTGCCCGACAAGGCCATCGACCTGTTGGACGAGTCGATGGCGCGCCTGCGCATCTCGATCGATTCGTTGCCACCGGAGATCGACGACATCGACCGCCGGATGCGCCAGCTCGAGATCGAGCGGCACAGCCTCGCGAAGGACGACAGCGACTCGGCCCAGGCCCGGCTGGCCGACCTCGAGGCGGAGCTGGCCGACCTACGCGAGCGGGACACCTCCCTGCGCGCCCGCTGGGAGCAGGAGAAGGGCGAGCTCGACCGGGTCAACCACGTCCGGGAGGAACTCGAGCAGCTGCGCGAAGAGGCCGCGGCGGCCGAGCGCGACGGCGAACTCGCGAAGGTCTCGGAGTTGCGCTACGGCCGCATCCCCGAGCTGCAGAAGGAGCTCGACCAGGCCCAGGAACGCATCGAGGCGCTGCGGGCCGAGGGTGAGAGCCTGCTCGAGGAGGAGGTGACCGAGGTCGAGATCGCCGAGGTCGTCGGGCGCTGGACCGGCATCCCGGTCTCCAAGCTGATCGAGTCGGAAGCCGCGAAGCTGATCAACCTCGAGGACCAGCTCCACGCCCGGGTGATCGGCCAGGATCAGGCGGTCGAGGCGGTCGCCAACGCGGTGCGCCGGTCGCGCGCCGGGATCGCCGACCCGGACCGTCCCCTGGGCAGCTTCCTGTTCCTCGGCCCCACCGGGGTCGGCAAGACCGAGCTGGCGCGGGCGCTCGCGGAGTACCTGTTCGACGACGAACGCGCCATGATCCGCATCGACATGGGCGAGTACCAGGAGAAGCACACGGTCGCACGGCTGATCGGGGCACCTCCCGGCTACGTCGGCTACGAGGAGGCCGGCCAGCTCACGGAGGCCGTGCGCCGTCGTCCCTACCGCGTGCTGTTGCTCGACGAGGTGGAGAAGGCCCACCCGGACGTGTTCAACGTGCTGCTGCAGGTGCTCGACGACGGTCGGCTCACCGACGGCCAGGGGCGCACGGTGGACTTCCGCAACGTGGTGGTGATCATGACCTCCAACCTCGGCTCGACCCACATCCTCGATGTCGCCCTGTCGCCCGACGAGCTGCGTGAACGCGTGATGGTCGACGTGCGGGGCCACTTCCGGCCCGAGTTCCTCAACCGGATCGACGAGGTCGTGATCTTCGACCGGTTGGCGCAGGACCAGCTGCGCGAGATCGTCGACATCCAGCTGTCGCGGCTACGTCAGCGGTTGGCCGCCCGTGACCTGAGCTTGGAGGTCAGCGACCCCGCGATGGACCGGCTGGCCGAGCTCGGCTACGACCCGCTCTACGGCGCCCGACCGCTCAAGCGGGTGATCCGCAAGGAGCTGGAGGACGCGCTCGCCAAGGCCATGCTGTCCGGGGAGCTCGCCGGCGGCCAGCACGTGGTCGTGGACGTCGACGACGACGGCTCGATGACGTTCGTCAGCCGGCCGGTGGCCACCGAGACCTCACGTGCCTGAGGCTCGTCGATCGCGGTGCGGTCGCCGTCCGGCACCCGGCCGGACCACCGCTGCCCGGTTGCCGTCATGGGCACGGCCGAGCGCAGGACAGCCGCTAGGTTGCGCGCCATGGGAGACGGATCCGATATCGCGGCGCGCTCGACGCGGACCCGCCGCCGACTGACGGTGGCGCTGGTCCTGCTCGTCGCGCTGGTAGTGGCCGCATGGACCCAGGTCGACCCGATCGACCCCCGCGTCCCACCTGCGGCCGCCACTGACGGGGGGGTGTCGATCATCGCGCATGCCGGGGCGCAGGGACACGCCCCGCCCAACACCATGGAGGCGTTCGAGGCCGCGCTGGAACTCGGCGCCGACACCCTCGAGATGGACCTGCAGCTGACCGCCGACAACGAGGTGGTCACCATCCACGACGGCACCGTCGATCGGACCACCGACGGTTCCGGCGCGGTCGGCGAGTTCACCCTCGAGGAGTTCCAATCGCTGGACGCGGGGGCGACGTGGGAAGCCGAGGACGGCTCCACCCCGTTCGCCGACCAGGGGGTTCGGCACGCCGCCCTGCGTGAGGTGTTCGAGGCGTTCCCGACCACCCCGTTGGTCATCGAACTGAAGACCGATGGCGGCGAGGCCATCATCCAGCCGGTCATCGACCTGGTCGACGAGTACGACCGGGAGACCGACATCATCGTGGCCTCGTTCAGCGAGGACTACCTCGGCCCGGTCCGCGAGCAACTCCCCGACGTCGCCACCAACATGCCGGAATCCGAGACCTACGCCTTCTACGTGCGGACCCTCGCGGGTCTGCATCCCTGGTGGTCGCCGCCCGGCGAGGTGTTCCAGGTCCCGGAGGAGTTCGACGGTCGCCGGGTCGTCACGCCGCGCTTCACCCGCGCCGCCGAGCGGTTGGGCATCGAGGTCCAGGTGTGGACCGTGAACGACCCCGAACAGATGCACCGGGTCATCGACGCGGGAGCCCACGGGATCATCACCGACTACCCCGACCGCGTCGTCGAGGTGCTGGCCGAGCGTGAGGCCGCCGAGCTCGCGGACCCGGCCGGCTACGGTGATCAGATCGAGCGGGCCGAGAGGCTGCAGGACACCTTCGGCTGGCTGACGCCGCTGTTCGTGGTCGCCACCTTCCTCGGCGACGAGGAGTTCTACCTGCTGATGTTGCCCATCACCTACTGGGCCATCAGCCGCCGGTTCGGGACCCGCCTGGGGGTGATGCTGCTGCTCAGTGCCGGCATCAACGGGGTGTTCAAGTCGCTGTTCGCCACGCCGCGCCCGAGCTTCCTGCGTCCCGAGGTGGGTGTGGTCACCGAGTCGAGTTTCGGGCTGCCGTCGGGTCATGCGCAGAACGGTGCCGCGATCTGGGGCCTGCTGGCCGCGTCGCTGCGTTCGTGGCCGGTGCGCATCGGGCTCGTGGCGTTGATCGCGGCCATCGGGTGGTCGCGTATCCACCTCGGCGTGCACTTCCTGGAGGACATCACCCTCGGGTGGCTGATCGGCGCGCTGCTGGTGCTGGCCTTCGTGCTCTTGGAGGGCCGGTTCGCCCGGTGGTGGGCGCGGGTCGGCACGACCGAACGGGTGCTGGCATCGCTCACCGCCGCGATGGCGATGATCGCACCGGCGAGCTTGCTCTCGGGTCGGCTCGTCAACGTCGCGTTCGCGTGGCCGGGACTCGAGGACGCCGCCGACACCATCGGCGCCAGCCACGTGGTCACCCCCGCTGCCACCCTGGCCGGCTTCGGCATCGGGGTGGCCCTGCTGCAGGTCCGCGGCGGGTTCGATCACCGTGGCCCGATCCTGCGCCGAGTGATGCGGGTGGTGCTCGGACTGGTCGTCACGGTGGTGCTGTGGCAGGGGCTCGGTGCGGTGCTGCCCGGTGGCGAGGAGCCCCTGGGCCTGGTGTTGCGCACGCTGCGCTACGGACTGGTGGGTGCATGGGTCGGTGGCCTGGGGCCGCTGGTGTTCGTCCGGTTCGGTCTGGCCGATCCGGCGCCGGCGGCGATCACCGGTGCCGAACAGCCGCTGTCGTCATCGGCGAGCCCGCCGAGCTAGCTCGGCCAACAGGTGGCCGGCGATGTCGCCCCAGCCCCGGGCGCGGGGTCAGCTCAGGGCGTCGAGCCCTCCCCACGCCGGCCGCGATCGCTCCGAGGATGCCGCATCCGACGCCGGGTCCGCCATGCGGCGGTGATCGCGGCGGCGCCCAGGACCGTGGTGATGGCCGTCGCCACCCCGCCCCGCACGCCGGGTCGCCACGGCGGCAACAGGTCGGCGACCCGTCCGATCACCCACACCGGCGGCATGACGCGGGCAACGTCGCGCGACGCGCGGGACCCGGCCAGGTCGAGGATGCGTTTCTGCTCCGCGGCGCCGCGCACGACCGGGACCAGCCGGGTGCGGCGCTCGGCGCCGCGCCCGCCGGCCACGGCCGTTTCCAGCGCCCGGCGGACCCCGCGCACGTCGGTGGCCCACAACAACCTCGCCTCGACCGTCCCGTCGGTCCCCATGACGTAGGCCGTGTTGGCGGGACCGAGTCGCCGGTGCAGGTTGCCGTCGAGGTCGTCGACCGCCACCACCCAGGGGATCCGGTCACGCCGCTGGTAGGCGCGGGCGTTGACGAGCTTGGTGTCCAGGTCCTCGGGCTGGTCGATGCGCTCCGCGGGATGCGCTTCCCGGGTGTAGAGGGTGACGAACCCGACCCGGTCGCCGAACTGGTCGTGGAGATCGCGTAGCGCCGGACCGGCGCCAGCAGCCATCGGTCAGGTGAAGGAGGCCGCCACCATGAACATCGGACGTTGCCCCACGAGATCCGCCTTGCGGAGCCGCCCGCCGTCGGTGGTCGGCAGATCGAAGTCCGGGAACGGCTCACCCGGCGCCGGCGAGCCGGCCGGGAAGCGCATGTCGTGCAGCAGGGTTCGGAACGTGAAATGGCGGTACCGGTAGTCGGACACGAGGCCTCCGGATCGGGTCGCGTCGAGCTCATCGATGACCGTTCGCACCGTAGTGAGGGTGGTCGTGGCCGACCTGGCCGTCCGCACCGGAGGCCACACCGTCCTCGACGGCGGTCAGTGACCCGGCGGCTCAGCTGACGTCGGTGGGCTGCAGGTCGTCGCTCCACACCACGCGGCTCTTGCCGGCGGCCTTGGCCCGGTACAGCGCCAGGTCCGCGGCGTGCAGCAGCTCGCGCGCGTCGTGCCCGCCCGGTCCGGACAGCGCGGCGCCGACCGAACAGCCGAGCCGCACCTCGAGGTCCCGCACGACGAAGGGCGCAGCGAGATCGGCGACGATCCGCGACGCGACCTGGTCCAGTGCCTCCCGGCCGTCGTCCAGCGGGCACAGCACGACGAACTCGTCACCGCCCAACCGGCCGACGACGTCGCTGCGTCGCACCGCGCCACGCAGCCGCGCGGCCACCTCGCGGAGCACCGCGTCGCCCACGGCGTGACCGTGTTCGTCGTTGATCGCCTTGAAGTCGTCGAGGTCGCACATCAGCACCGCGAGCGGTACCCCGCCCGGTCGGTCGACCGCGAGCGTGGCGCGCAGGTGGTCCTCGATGGCGCGGCGGTTGGCGAGCCCCGTCCCCGGGTCGCGCAGCGCGGCCTCCACCCATCGCTGCTCCTCGACCTTGCGCTGGGTGACGTCGCGCAGGGTGACCACCAGAGCGTCCTGTGCGCCGTCGCCCACGTACCGATCGCCGACGACCTGGACCCAACGCGGATGTCCATCGGCATCGACGGCTCGGACATCGGCGGTCGTCAACCGGTCACGGGCGGCGACGAGCACCTGGTCGAGGACCTCGCGGGTGGAGGGGGTCACCAGCTCCCGCACCGAGGTCCCGACCAGCTCCTCCGGGTCGCGCCCGAGCAATGCCTGCACCGCGGGGCTCGCGTACTCGATGGTCGGTCCGTCGGGGCCGGCGCGAACCAGCAGCAGGACATCGCCGGTGTGCGCGACCAGCGCGGCCAGGCGCCGTTCGGTCGCGTCGGTCCGGCGTTCCGCTGCGGCGTGATCACGGCCGAGCAGATAGAGCCGGGCCAGGACGCTCGGCACCAGCAGGGACCACGCGACCGCGACCGCCACGAGCGAGATGGGACGCTCGGCGAACACGCTCCACAGCAGGATCGCCGGCGGGGCGAACAACGCGGCCCCGAGCCGCAGGGTCCTGGCCCCGGTGAGCGGCTCGGTACCCACCTTCGGCGGTTCCGTGAGCCAGCGCATGGACGGGTGGAGGGCGGCGGCGCCGATCAACAGGTTGGCGGCAGCTCCGAAGCTGGCCCGGGCGCCGGTGTAGGGCACCGCCCCGCCGGCGTCGACGAGCGCGCCGAGCAGGAACGCGACCGTCGCGCAGACCAGTGCCGAGGTGGCAAGCCCGGCACTCGACCGGCGGCCGGGCGGTAGCAAGCCGTAGGCGCGCGCCATCAGGGCGATCAGGGCCGCGAACAGCAGGATCTGGAGCGACCCCGCCGTCTCGACCGAGCCGCCGACCCAGCCGGGGGCGGCGGAGGGGATCACCAGCACCGACCAGACCACGGTTCCGGTGGCCAGCGCGATGACCACCGCGTCGAGCAGGCCGCCGAGGTCGCTGCGCCGCAGGTGTCCGGTGGCATCCAGCACACCGCCGAGGAACAGCAGCCCGCCGAAGGCGGTCAGCCAGGCATCCACTGGCACGGTGGCCGTCAAGGAGCCGCGCAGGAAGGCTGCGAGCACGACCCCGTCGCCGATCAGGCTGCTGAGCAGCCCGGCCAGGAGCAACAGCCACGGTCGGACGCGGTCGGGACGGTGCCTGCGGACCCCGAGGACCACGGACCCGACGCCAACGACCACGAGTGCGAGCCGGAGCCCCAATGCGGGTAGCGGGCTCATGACCCCGGTGAGCGCGGCGGCGGCCAGCCCGGTGAAGGTGACCACGCCGGCGGCCGTCCAACGACCCCGCGGCCCCGCCTGGTCAGCTGTGCCCACTCGCCATTCCCACCCCGTCGCTATCCCCACCCGGCCTCGCCCCGCCCCGCCCCGTCGCTTGCCCCACCACGCCCCGGCCCGACCCGGACTTCGGTCCCCGTCCAGCGCCCGCGACCACGTGCTCGGTGCCCCAGCGCGCGCACGCGGAGTAGATGCGTCTACGACAGCCTATTCGGCCGGTGTGACGCGCCGGCCAGTAGCGCGCCCACGCTACGGTCGTGCCGTGCGACGTGCGCACCGGCCGGACGTGTGCATATGACCTACAGGCGAACTCAGGAGCGAACGTGGCCAGGACCCGTCTGAGCGACCCGGACGCCGTGGTGGTCGGCTCCGGCCCGAACGGATTGGCGGCCGCGCTCACGCTCGCGTTACAGGGCTTCAAGGTCACGGTCCTCGAGGCCGCGGACGAACCGGGGGGTGGCACGCGGACCTTCGAGGACCCGCAGGTGCCGGGGCTGCTGCACGATCACTGCTCCGCGGTGCATCCGCTCGGCCTGGGTTCGCCGTTCCTGCGCACC
>Ga0207421_10008444_pt1 | contig 10682 bp, 12 predicted proteins | sample SodLakKL_010_SED_4_FD_187542 | JGI IMG/M metagenome (GOLD analysis project Ga0207421, IMG submission 187542) | Alkaline sediment microbial communities from Lake Tanatar, Kulunda Steppe, Russia - 8KL_010_SED (SPAdes) (version 2) | ecosystem: Environmental > Aquatic > Non-marine Saline and...
TTCCAGCTTTGATTCACAGGATCACTCCCTCTACGATATGCTTCCTGATCCGGACAGCGAAATGCCTGACGACCATCTCATGCAGGACGCCATGGTCCGCAAGCTTCAGGACAAGATCGGCCGTCTGCCGGAAAGGGACCGGCTTGTCCTCACGCTCTACTATTTTGAAGACATGACCCTGAGCGAAATCGCTGTGCTGCTCGGGCGATCCGAGGCCCGCATCTCGCAGATCGTGGGCAAACTGCTGCTGCAACTGAAAAGCGAACTGTTGCCGCAACTCACCCGTTGATCCGGATGCGAATATGACCACCATTTCACGCATTGCGGAGCTGGCCAGGATCCCGGAGATCCGGAAGAAAAAACGCGAGGCCATGCAGACCGGCAACAAGCGCCGCAAAGATCCCGACGAGCGCCCTCCATTCCCCCTGAAGGGGAAGCCCTGCTTCAAAAAGCCGCGAACACAGACTTCCAGGCCGCCTGCCGCCGGGAGAAAAGCATCCGCTCCCCCCTCGATCGAAGAAGGTGTCGGCAAGAAACTGGACCTGAAGATCTGATGTTTTCGGATAGGTCCGGATCAGGTCCGGCATCCATCACCTGATTGTCCGGCGGGTCGGGTCGGCTCAGGAGCTCTCCGGCTCTGCGACAGAGCGACTCAGGGAATCAGAGATCTGAGGCACATTGCTCTGCGGATCAGGGGATCAGGAGCTCAGAAGTTCATGTACTGAGCGGCTCTGCGGCTCAGGGGCTGAGCAGGTCCAGCAGGCGCGACAGGGAATCGAACAGGCCCTGGAACATCATGTCGAATGCGACCGGCAGATAGGGAGTGATGAGCACGAGCAGGGTCATGCCTACGCCGACTTTGACGGGCAGGGCAATGAAAAAGATGTTGGCCTGGGGCATGATGCGCGCAAAGATGGCGAACGACAGGTTCAGCAGGAAAAAGACGATGAGGAAGGGAGAGGCGATCTGTACGCCGGTGATGAACAGCTGTGTGGCCAGCTGGAGGAACAGCGGGCTGGCGGACTGCAGCTGTGCCGTGCCGATCGGGATGCTCTCAAAACTGCGGGCCAGGGCCAGGATGTACACTTTATCCCCCTCGATCACCAGGAAATAGAGGATGGCGAGCATGCCGTAGATGTTGCTGATGACCGCGGTCTGCTGCTGGCTCATGGTATCCACCACATTGGCGAAGCTGAGCGCCGCCTGGATGCTGATCAGGCTGCCGCTGAGTTCCAGGCCCGCAAATACGAGCTGTCCCACCAGTCCCAGCGCCACTCCCGTCAGGATCTCCTGGACGATGATCATAAGCAGCTCGATGACGGCGGTATCAGCATCGGGCATCACATTCGCCGCAGGAATGACGGGATAGAGCAGGAAGCTCGTTATGAGGGCAAAGAAGATCTTCACGCGGACCGGGAACACGGTCGTGCTGAAAAACGGCGCCGTCATCATCATGCTGCTCACGCGCACGAAGATCAGGAAGGCGGCCGTAAGATATTCAACAGTGAAGAATGCCATAATACCGGTAATCGGATGCAGGCCCGGCGCCGGTGGTCGGACCGGTCATCATTGGGCGATGCTGGGGATGAAATCGAAGATGCGCTCCATGAACCCGATGGCATATTGAAGCATGAACCCGAAGAGGAAAAAGAGGATGATCACCACCACGACCATCTTCGGAACATAGCTCAGGGTCATTTCCTGGATGGAGGTCGCCGCCTGGAAAATGGCAATGGCCAGTCCGATGATCAGCGCCCCGATGAGTACGGGTGCCGCCAGCACCACGGCCGTGGTGAGCGCTTCCTGCACCCAGTAGATTCCTGTTTCGGTATTCATTTTTTTATCAGTTGAAGCTTCGCACCATGGACTGTACCAGCAGGTACCAGCCGTCCGTCAGCACGAACACCAGGATCTTGAACGGAAGGGACACCAGCACCGGTGGAAGGAAGATGATCCCCATGGAGAGCAGGATGGATGCCACTACCAGGTCGATCACCATGAACGGAAGGTAGATCATGAACCCGATCTGGAAGGCGATCCGCAGTTCGCTGATGACAAAGGAGGGCACCACCACGAACAGCGGGATCTCGGCCACAGTGTCCACCGGATCCATCTCCATCATATCCATGAAGAACAGCAGGTCCTGCTCGCGGGTCTGCCGTATCATGAACTCCTTCAGCGGCACGGCGGCCTGCGTCAGCGCCTCCATCTGCGTCATCTCTTCATTGACATAGGGCTGGATCGCCTGTTCGTTGACGGCGTTGAACGTGGGCATCATAATGAAAATGGTCAGGAACAGGGCCAGGCCGATGAGCACCTGGTTGGGCGGTGACTGCTGGGTGCCCAACCCCATCCGGAGGAAGAAAAATACCACGACAATTCGCGTGAAACTGGTCATCATGGTGATGAATGCCGGTCCGAACGACAGTACCGTGATCAGGATCAGTGCCTGGATGGCCAGGGAAAAGTCCTCCGCTTCCCCTCCGATGCTCAGGTCGATCTGTGGCAGTGCTTGTAAAAACAGGGCAATCATGACTTCCCGCTGAACAGTTTGTAAAATTGACTTTCACCGGATGGCGTCGGTGCCGGGAAATCCGGTTCTTTCCACTGGTCGGCCGGGTACCGGTGAAGGAGCGTGATGCCGCCGGAACCGATGCCCAGCACCCACACTTCCCGGTTTATTTCGAGGATTTTCAGCTGCTGTCCGGGTGCAACGGTATGCTGTGCAATCTCCCTGAAATGCTTGCCTGCAAAATGGAAACCGGATTTCTTCCGGCTCCAGATCCACACGGCCGCCAGCAGCACCAGCATCACGGCGAAGGTGGTAAGCGCATTCAGGAAGATGCGCGATGACTCACGATCGCCGGGGGGGACCTGTTCCCCATCACTGCTGTTCATGATGTTCTGGACACTCTCCTTGCGCTCTTCGGTTGCCGTATCCGGCGCCAGGCCGGACCGGTATTCCATCCTTGACACGGCGAACAGCCAAATGACCAGCAGCACCACGGATATGGAGATGACCGTGCCCAGGATCTTTTTGGGGTCGCCGGCAGGCATATAGTTCCGTACGTCCATCATTTGAGACCCGCTATCCTTTCGCGGGTCGTGATGAGGTTGGAGATGCGCACACCAAAATGCTCATCGATGACCACCACTTCCCCATGGGCGATTTTGGATCCGTTCACCAGGATGTCGACCGGCTCGCCCGCCAGCTTGTCCAGTTCTATGATGGAACCCTTCGAGAGCTGGAGCACTTTCCCAAGCGGCATCTCAATCTGTCCCAGCTGCACCGAGACTTCCATCTCGATGTCCTTGAGCAGGGCCATGCTGTGCAACTGGCCGTTGCCGCCCTTGCTGCCGTTTTCGAATTCATCAAACTCGACGCGCCGCCCGGAGACCACATCGCTCTCATCCACAAGGCTCCCTTTTTTCGCGGTTTCTTCCAGGTTTTCGGTATCCATGCCGGCGAATTCCTGGTCCCGTCCCGTGCCGGCCCCTTCCGTTGCATGTGAACCGGCGGGCTGTGCCGTATCCTGCGCACCGGCCTCCTGCGCCTTACCCGGTTCTCCCGCGCCGGCATCAGCACCGGCGTCCCTGGAACCGGCCGCTTCTTCCTTTGCCCGTTTGAGATCCGCTTCGGGGTCACCCAGCAGGAGCTCGGCACGGACGTCATTGTCCGCCAGCCCGCTCACCTCCATCTTTACATGGAAATAGCTGCTGTGTCCGAACCGCTTTTCCATCTGCCGGAGCGTGAGCACCTCGATATCACCAAACCGCAGCTCCGTGCCGGCCAGCTTGAGCTTTTTCTGCAGCATCACGGCCAGTTCTTTCGAAAACTTCGTGAGCAGGTCACGGGTGATCTCGTTGTTCGTTTTCTCTTCCACGCCCAGCATGATGCTCGAAAGCAGTCCGAACCACTCCTGGTCCAGTATCAGGATCGTGTCGCTTCCCAGCTGCTGTTCCCTGCCGAAGACGAAGATGTCTTCCTTGTTCCCCTGCTTCCGGAAATCATCCCTGGCGATCACATCGGCTGACGTGACCGTGACCTTGGATTCTTCCTGGATCACCGAAGTCAAAAATTTCTCGACATCCGGAAGGTGGCTTTCCAATTCCTTCTTCAAAATTTCCGCGTTCATAACAGTTCCTGTTCGTTGATTTCTTCGAGTATTTTAAAAACTTTCACGGCCCTGCGGGTCCCGAGCGTCCCCGGGAAGGCGTTCATTTTCGTTACCCCGTTGATCCGGATTTCCAGCGGCTGCACCGTTTTCTGCCTGAGGGTCAGCACGTCCCCCTCTTCCAGGTCCAGCAGCTCACCGACCGAGAGGGTGGTGGTCCCGAGAAGCGGCTGCACCCTCACGGACGCCCTGCTCAGGGTCTGTTCATAGCCCTTCAGCTGTTCGCCGGTAAGCTGGGTCTGACGCTTGTGGCTGCCGCTCTGCAGGATGGATTCATTGAGCGACTCCTTGAGCAGGCTGTAGGGGTAGGATATCTTCATCTCCACACTGTCCTCACCCAGGTCCACCCGGAAAACCCCGACAATGGCCGGGTCGGCCGAGATCATGTGCACGTTCTCCGGCTTGCTCTCGTAGGTGGTGGAGTTGATGCTGAAGTTCATGATGGGCTCCCAGGCGGCGATGATCTCCCGGTTCACACTTCGCATGATGCGGGACATGATCCGCTCCTCGATCGTGGTCAGCATCCGGTGTTCATCGAGTCCCCTGCCACGTCCCCCGCTTTGCTTCTCCACAAGATGGATGCAAAATCCGGGCTTCATCACCAGTACGACATCCCCGCCAAGCTCATCCACCACCAGCACATAGATGGCGCTCGGGGTATCGATATGGCGGACAAATTCACTGGTGGCAATCTGGTCGATCTTGACCAGTTTGACATCAACCTTGGTCCGGAGACCGGAGCTGAAGACCCTGCTCAGATTGCGCGCCAGCACCTCGTGAAGGGTGCGCAACGTCCGCATGATCTCCTTGCTGAAAAGCTTGGGATGCTTGAAGTCGTATGGCTCTACGTACTTTTGGCGTCGCCTGGTGGTCGGTTGGTTCGGGTCCATAAATTAGGCATCGGTTAAAACACATCATTGAATGACATATTTTATGAAGTACAAATTGCGTACCGAACGTACACCGATGGCATGATTTATTTCTTCGGCGATCTCCACCCGCAGATCGTTCCGCCCCTCCGGACGGATCAGTTCATTGACCGTTTTGGATGAAAGCACCTCATTGATGCGGTCCATTATCTGCATAAGGTGTTGGTCGACCAGCTCGGCATCCTGCTTACTGGACAGTACAAGGCCGATTTCTACGACCAGGAAGCGTGAGGCGTTGTTGCCGGCCGGATTGGCGATCATCTCGTCGATGACATAGGTGACCGTGCTGTCCGAGGTCCGCCCCAATGTCAGTGCGTACATATCCTCATAATAATTATCGACCAGGAAATACGCACCGGCGGCGATTGGCAGGAACAGCAGGACAAGCAGGAAATATTTTCCCTTCTGCAGAAAATTTGAACTTTGCTTTTCGGCGGGTTCGGGCGCGGCAGGAACGGGCTTTTCTTCTTCTTTGCTGAATGCAGGCATGGTGTTGTAGCTCTATGGATGCTCGTTGATGACGGAAAAATCCTGTTGGTTGTAGATCTGTTCGCTCAGGTCGATGTACTGGTCGTCATACCGGACGTATATCTCCACCCTCCGGTTGGTCCTTCTGCCGACGGGTGTGTCGTTGGTGGCAACGGGCCGGTACTCCCCATAACTGCTGGCCTTGAACCGTTCCGGTGGAAGATCACTGATCCCCTTGATGAAACGCACTACGGAAACCGCCCTGGCCGCACCAAGATCCCAGTTGCTCCGGTAATAGGCACTTTCCCTCAGCGGCACGTTGTCGGTGTGACCCTGGACTTCGGTCTCGTAAATGTCATCGGAGAACAGATCGGCGATTTCGGTCAGGATGTGCTGTGCCTGCGGCAGCAGGTCGGAAGAGCCGCTGTTGAACGTCACCGACTCGCTCAGCGTGATGCGGATGCCCTCGGGGATCAGGTCGATCTCAAAAAACTCGTCGAGCTGGCGGTCCTCGATAAAATCGACCAGGGCCTGCCAGCGCTCCAGCCGCTGTTCCTTCAGCTCGTCCTTGCGGTCAAGGGAGAGCCGGTCAATGACTGTCTGCTGCTGCTGAAGCACCCCCATCCCGCCCTGGAACCGACGCAGGAACTGCTGCAGGGTATCAAAATCCACACCCGGGGTAAGCATGTACAGCACAACGAAGAAAACCAGCAGCAACGTGACCATGTCGCTGTAGGTCATCAACCAGTTTCCAGTGTTTTTCTTAGATCGTCCCATGTGCTGTTCTGTTGTTCATGCCACGATTTGTAGAGCTTCTCCTCGTGCTCTTTGGTAAGGCGGACCTGTTCATGGAACTGCAGATACTCCGCACGGTCCCTGGGATCCACGTAGTTGAGCATCTTCTTGTCCATGATGCGCGGGTTTTCACCATCCACAATGGACATGATCGCAACACGGAACATCCACTTCCTGTTGGTATCCAGTTCACTCAGGTACTCCAGTTTTCCGGCCAGCGGGTTGAAGAACATGTTTGCAGCTACGGTGCCGTACAGCGTTGTCAGCAGCGCCACCGACAACCCCTGTCCCAGACTCTGGGGATCGGTGATGTTCTGCAGCATCAGGATCATGCCGATCACGGTGCCGATCATGCCGAACGCCGGTGCATAGGAGGCCATGGAGTAGAGCACGTTGATGGAAGTCTCGGCGCGACGCATGGTGCTCTTGATCTGATCACCCATGATGGAGTCGAGGTTCTCTTTCGAGATGCCGTCGACAGCCAGCTGGAGCGAATTCTTCAGGAAAGTATCCTCAATATAGGAGATATCCCGGTCGAGGGCGATCAATCCTCCCCTGCGTGCCCTTCTGGCGAACAGGTTCATCAGCTCGATGTCCGTGCGCAGATCGATCTTCCGCGCTTTCATCATGTAGGAGATGATCTTGAAACTGTCGCTTATGTCGTCCCAGCTGTAGTTGATCATCGTGGCCGCTATCACGCCACCGAACACAATTAAGGCCGAGGAGAGGCTCGCAAAGGCGATCATCTCTCCCTGGGTGACGATGGCAACGACGATTAACCCGAAACCACCTAAAAATCCTATGACGGCTGAACGATCTAACATAGGATAGTTATCGGCGGACCGTCTACAAACTCAAGGCCGGACCGTCACTTTTTTTTCGGGTGGACGTGCGGCTGTGCCGCCATCACGATCAGCGCTTCAGATTGACCGCCTCCATCAGCATCTCGTCCGCGGTGGAAATGACCCTGGCATTGGACTGATAGGCCCGCTGAGAGGTGATCATCTCGGTGAACTCCTTGGCAAGATCCACGTTGGAGCCTTCCAGCGCCCCCGAATTGATGGCGGTATCGGACAGGTTGTCCGCAGAGTTGACGAACACCTCACCGGCTGCCGAGGAGGCGCGGAACAGGCCGCTTCCCACCATTTCCAGACCGTTGTTGTTCTGCACCTGTGCCAGGGCTATCTGTGCCAGCGTGCGGTTCTCGCCGTTGTCATAGATACCCTGGAGGCGGCCCTCGCCGTCGATGTCGACGTCAAGCAGCTGGCCCTGGGCATTCCCGTCCTGTGAGAGGACTTTTGCGGTGTTGGAACCGGCAAACTGCGTGAACCGGATGCCCCGGTCGTCGTCACCGAACTGAACCGTGAAATCCATGGGATTGGCCCCGCCGGCCGGATCCTGGAATCCATCGATCTGTATTTCACTGCCGGCGACGAGATTGCCGTCACTGTCGAACGTAATGGTTCCGGTCGTTCCGTCCGCCGCAGCGCCCCCGTCAGGGAATGTCACCTCGTAGTTCCAGTTGTACTCATCCATCTTCTCCAGGGTGATGATCAGTGAATGGGCATTCCCGAGGTTGTCATAGATGGTCGTGCTGAGCACGCGCTCGTCACCGGCCTGGCCGGAAAGGTTCCCTGTCATTACGACCGATCCGGTCTGCCTGGGCTCCATCACCTGGTCAAAATCCACGAAGATATTCTCGGTACGTCCGCCCGGGTTGACCTGACCTTCCCGGCCGTTATATCCCTGCACAAAACGACCGCCCTGATCCACCAGGAACCCGTCCTTGTTGAACACGAAGTTGCCGGCGCGGGTCATGTAGGTCTCCGCACGGTCCTGCACCAGGAAGAAACCGTTGCCCTCGATGGCCAGATCGGTCCCGCGTCCGGTGTTCTGCATCACCCCCTGCGAAAAATCACGGTCGATGGATGCCACACGCACACCAAGGCCGACCTGGTTGTTCATCTGGGGCGACGATTCGCCACCGGCATCGGCGCGCCCCATGTTCTGGTTCATCAGCTCGGCAAACGTTGCCCGGGACGACTTGAATCCGGTGGTCTCCACGTTGGCGATGTTGTTACCGATGACATCCATTTTGGTCTGGAAGGATCGCAGACCGCTCACACCTGAATTCAATGCTCTGATTAAAGCCATAATGTTTCTCCATTTTTGTTTTTTGGCAGCATTTGCTGCTGCAGGCCGTTCTTGCAGGCCCTGTTTGTTTGTTGACTATGAAAATCTAAAGCGGGAGTCCGACCTCTTCGACGTCCCCGATGGGCACATCGATGCCGTTGATCGAAAGTTTCACGCCCTCGCCGGTATAGCGCACCTTCGTCGCCATGCCCTCGATGTAGGTGATGGCCATCACGTTGCTGCCATCTTCGGCCCTGGCCTTGATCTGGACAAAGTACTCGCCGTCCGGAACCCGGTTGCCGGCCTCGTTGCGCCCGTCCCAGACCCAGTTGTTGTCGCCGGCAGCCACATGCTGCAGGCTCTCCCGGCGGACTTCCCGGCCTTCCTTGTTCAGGATCACCACATCCACCTCCGATGCGGAATGGTTCAGCTTGAAGCGGATCTCACTGGGTTCTCCGTGTGTGAAGGGGACAACACCGGATATGGCCTTGACATTCTTGCCGGTGAGCGAAGCGGCCAGCGAGTTGGTAAGCCCGGCGCTCATCATGTCCTGGCTCATCTGGAGCTGCTGAATGCCGCTGTTGACGTTGATGAGCTGCTCAACCGAGTTGAACTGGGCCAGCTGGGCCGCAAATTCGGCGCCGTCCAGCGGGTTGAGGGGATCCTGATGCCGCATCTGTGATACCAGCAGCTGCAGGAACTGCTGCTGCCCCATCTGGGTTTTTTTCTCAGGTGCCTGGGCAAACGCCGCAGAGGTCTGTGAATTTATATTGTGAAGTTCCATGATCGTTCAGGGTTAAATGGTCCATTCCATCTGATTGTATCCAAAATCGCGCACCGGCTGAGGTGCCACCTTTTCCACCGCGACCGGCTCCGTCCGCTCACCGGATGCCGGGCGGTAATCCGGCTTTCCATCTTTCCGTCCAGACTGCCCCGCGAAACGGTCAAAACCATCCGCATGGCCGCTGTCAAGCTGCAGATCCACGCTCATCCCGCACTCTTTTTCCAGGTGCTCGCGGATCTCCTGGAGGTGCTGTTGCAGCATGCGGCTGAGTTCCGGGTTGGATGAGCCCATCTTCATCTGCAGCACGCCTTCCACTTCCCGGGTGGATATGCGCAGGTTGTTTCCATCGGCTATCTGGATCCGGTGGCTCTGCCACGCCTCGTTCCGGCCGCCGCCTGCTTCCCTGCCCTGCTGAAGCATGCGGACAAGACCCGGCATCAGCTCGCGACGCACATCGGCGCTGGTCAGCTGCAGTCGGGTGGACTGCGCCAGCTGTTGGGCGGCATCCCTGCGTTCGTCGGCCTCATCCCGCCAGGAATCCACCTCCATTTTGAGCTTCTCCCAGTCAAAGCCGGAAAGCTCCCGGACCGGGAAAGCGTCCTCCTTCGAATCCGATACGGGCAGCATATTTTCGACCGGACGCATCTCCGTCGCGGCGGCAGGCGTGAATGACGTCACGGGACCGGGTGCCCTTTTCACATCCTCCGCCCCGGCCAGGCCCCGAACATGGTTTTCATGCCGGGTGGATGTGTTTCCGTGGCTCTGGACGGTTTTTCGGTGGAACAATGCCCGGAATTTTTCTTCCCACGTGGTCAGCGGGTCCTTCGCGACCCTGGCTGCGGTATCGGTGTTCACGGACGGGCCCTCCCGTCCTTCCCTGCGTGCGGCTTCCAGCTTCATGGCCAGTGCCCGCATGATATTCTTGCTGTCAGGCCCGGCCGACCTGCCACCGGTTTCCTGTTCCGGGCCGGAACTGAGCCGATTGCCCCAATCTTCCGCGGGAAGCGCAATCCGGCCATCCGGATTCCATGCCGGGGTTCCGGAAATGCTGCCGCCGGGACCTCCGGCCATGGCTGACCGTGCGGCAGACTGTGAATCTGGCAGTGAGGCATCATGCATGCCCGCCTTCATGCCCGCCCGCATGCCCAAACCCCGGAACATGGCGTCTTGTGCCCCCGCTCCGTTTGGCTGGACCTGTGGCGCGCCGGTCCGGCCGGCACCGAATTCCGTAAGACGGCTGCCATGGGCCGTTCTCTCCATGCCGTCGGCCTGGCTCAAACCGGCACCCGGATTGGCTCGGCCATCCGCGCCTGTCAGGGCATTCGCACCAACGGTGTTCCCGATGTTCCCGCCGTCCGCCACCCGGCCCTCTTTGCCACCGGTCTCTGTCCCGGATTT
>Ga0207421_10008445_pt1 | contig 10682 bp, 10 predicted proteins | sample SodLakKL_010_SED_4_FD_187542 | JGI IMG/M metagenome (GOLD analysis project Ga0207421, IMG submission 187542) | Alkaline sediment microbial communities from Lake Tanatar, Kulunda Steppe, Russia - 8KL_010_SED (SPAdes) (version 2) | ecosystem: Environmental > Aquatic > Non-marine Saline and...
CGCCTGGTGTTCAGCCCCCGCGGCGAATATGCTTTTATTCCCAATCGAGAAGGGGATTGTATTAGTGTGGTGGACACCGATAGAGAACGAGAAATCAAACGGATCCCTGTTGGTATCTGGCCCGGCGGAATTGTCTTTGATGTTTCGGGAAAATGGGCCTACGTGGCTAACAACAAGACTAACGATCTCTCCATTATTGATGTGGAAAATCTTAAAGAAACCGGGCGGATTGATGTGGGAATCCATCCCGACGGCCTGGGGTACATACAGCACCGGTAACGCGAAACAGGAAGCAAGAGAACCGTCCCTCTGCTTCCCGAACGAAATAAATCAAGGAAGGTGGGTTTTATGAGTTCGGTGAGCTGGTATACAAAGATAAGTAGCCATACCACCCTCCTGGATATCGCCATGTTCGGAGTAGCCGGAACTGCTGCAGTTTACCTGGTAGAAGGGGACCAAAAGTGCCTTATAGACAGTGGAAGCAGGGCGGAAGCTCCGGGCCTGGTCAGGAAACTTCGCGCCTTATTTAAGGGAAGCAAAAGAACAGTCCTCTTGCTTCCTCCGCTCCGACATCCTTGTTGGTATCAGGCCTGGCAGAATTGTCTGGGCCTTTTTTATTTCTCCCTAGATCCCCCTGATATGTTCGCTGGAGGCTCCAAATCTTTTCTATCACTACTAGACTACTTGGGTAATTTCTGGAAAAGTTAATTTCTTGTCACGAAAAAACTCTCATATTCATAATATGATATTAAGGTATGTTCCTGGATTTTGCATAAGGAGTCGCGCTATGTATGGTGATAGGGGTGTTTTTAATTCCTGTAAGTTATTACTTTATATTATTAAACCAGAAGAGGAGTGACCTCTTTGAAAAAGTTCTTCATATTAGGTATTTTTGCTTCCCTGGCGGTAGTAGTAATTACTACCGTAATAACTTATTCCCATGCTTATGTGGTCAGCCCGGCGAACGTAAAAATTGCCCACTCGGAAAACAGCCTGATTGCAGTCGAAGAGAAAGTTAAAGATGAATCAGTTACTTTTGAAGAAAATAAACAAGAAGGCACTAAAGTATATTCTATAACCAACAACACCAATAGAAGGATCGATTACTTCGAGATAAATTTTATTCCCGTTAATGAAAGGTTAGAGGTTACAGTTACCCCAAACCAGGGTTCCATGTATGCCGGCGAAACCGTAGATATAGAGCTAAATTATCATGGGCCATGGGGACCGAAAGAAAAAGAAAACGTGGGCTTTGAACTACTGGCTGAATGGGAGCAGGGTCACGCAGAAATTGGTCTGGGCGAATTAGAAATAAAACTGGTGTCAAACCATAATAATTAATTGAATGTAACTGCTTAGATCAATACGCTAGCCACAGGGGACGATTCCTACGCTTTCCCTGACGGTCCTCCGCCTTGCTTGAAAAAGCTCACGAACCATCCCTTTGGCTCCGCTCATTTTAAATCTTGCAGGCTAAGTAGTTACAATTGAATTTAAATAAAGAAAGGAAACTTTAGAATACCAGGAACTGCGGAATAACCTCAAATATTAATCTCTTCCATGGTACAAGTAAACTACCGCCAAAAACCTTTTTTAAAGTAGCTTCCTGGACTGTATAGGTGAATTGCTCAGGTAAACTTTTGAAAAAGGGATTGATATGGTTGAAAACAATTATAGCTATATATAAGGACATTGCTAAAAAAACTCGGTATTTTTGTCTGATGGTCTTACCCGCGTTGCTTGTAAAGTTAAAAGGTTCTATTGTAAAAATCTTAGCTGTGATAAAAGAGGCTCTGGTGCAGTGGTCTCAGTATATTTTGCAAGAAATATGGCCCCCGCTGGCCCTGAATCTGAAAAGATTAATATCTATAAAAGCGTTAGCTGTTTTATGGGATGCCGTTATTCAAAGATGTAGATGGATACTGAAACGAATTATTTCAGCCTTGCGCTTAAAACTAAAAGGGCTTTTGTTTACAGAAAAAGGGCAAAAGATTTGGGCTCTGCGGCTAATACTAAAAAGCTGGCTATCCAGGAAAGCGTTAACTGGTTTATGGGTAACCGTGGTTAAAAAAAGATGGTGGCTTTTGCAAAAGGCTTTACCTGTATTTCTGATGCTTTTGGCGCTTTATTTGTTGGTAATTTCGGTAAGCGCTTTCCGGGCCAGCCCGGCTTATTCAGACGAAGTCCCCGTAGAAACCCGGTCAAAAGAACTTGTTTATGACTACCGGGTGCACAAAGCCCCATCTTCCCTCTACCCTGAGGGTAAAAAACTGGAGCCGGGGGAAAAAGAAGCTTATCTGAACAGGATTCTGGAGCAAATTCAAATGGTTATTAGCGGTAAAATAGAAGCTCAACCCCCGCTGGAAGAAGAAGGAGAGATGAATCTATCCTTTAAGCTTCATTCCAAAGGACAGTGGGAAAGACCCCTGGATTTCAACACCACTGCAGACAAGAGTACGCCAGGTGAAGAAACCATTCATTTTGAAGCGGACTTCGCTTTACCAATTGCGCAGGCTAAAGATCTGGCTGAGGAAATTGAAGAAGATGTGGGCATGCGTGCCCGAAACTTGAACCTGATGGTGAAGAGCTACCTGGAAAGTCCACCCCTTGCCGGCAAAAAAGAAGAAAGTCGCCTTACCGGGGAGTATAAATTTGAGCTGGGCGATGATTTTATTAAACCACAGGGGGAATTGCTTCATCAAAGCAAGGAAACAGTTACCGAGGAAAAGGTTGTTGCCAACTATATTAGCTTTTTAGGAATTCCGGCAAAGGTAGTTAATGCAAGGATGGCTTTTCCGCTTTTATTGATGTTTTCCGTAATGGGAATTGTTTCCATTTATTGCCGGTACTATCGACAGCAACCGCTGCTGGACAAAAAGAACCGCGAAATTCAACGAATAAACAAACGCTACGGCAACAGGCTGGTTAAGATAAACGAAATAAACGAACTCCCTCCGGAATACGCACAGGTGCAAGTAAGAAGCTTCAAAGAACTGGTTAAACTGGCCGATGAAGTGGAAAGGCCTATCATGCATTTAACTTCCGAAGGTATGGAAGGCCAAAAGGCCTGGTTTTATTTGATACAGGAAGGCACTTGCTATTATTACCGGATAAGTGACTAACATTAACCAGGTATCTGGCATCGTTAAAATTGCCAATTAATAATTGGAACAGTGCTTGCTTATCTAGGGTGTTTATAGTGCTTGGGATAAATCGAATCTTTTGGTGCTAAAGAATACCCCTTCCTCCCCCAATCGAGAAAGGGGGCTAAATTTGCCTGGAGTGTATTCTTTTTTACGACAAGGCTTCTCCTGGCATAAGTTAGATTTGCAGGGGATGCTTAACCGATATCGTTATTTGTCATTGGCCATTACTTCTATCTTTTATTTAATTGGTCCCCCTGCTGCACCCCTGTATCTGAAACTGGTGGTGGTTTTCTGCCTTTTCCTGGAGGCCCATGTATTTATACGAGTATATAGCCAAAACAGTAAAGATGTGGTTAAAAAGTTATTGATTGTTCTCGAACTGGCCGGATTGCTTTTGGTATTGCTTCTAACCGGTGGTCTGGAAAGCCCGTTTATGTGGTACGCTATTAATCCCATACTCCTGTCTTCCACTTTGTTGCCTTATTACTTTTGCTGGGGTGCTGCGGCATGTTTTATTGCTTCCGCCGGTTATTTGCAGCAATATTTTGCCCAGCATCCGGGTTTTTTTCAGTTTTTCTGGCCAGAACATGCCCATATTGCACTCATCTTCGTCCTGATTATCCTGGTTGCTCAGCTTTTCCACCACCTGGTCAGCGAGCTTTCCCGGCAGGCGGAAATTATGGAAAAACGACTGGAGCATATCAAGTCTCTTTACGAAGTATTGGAGGTCTTTTCACACCACAGCGACCCCCAGGAAGCAGTCAACCTTTTTGCTTCCTATTGCAGAGACCTGACCGGTGCAGCCAAGGTAATCCTATGGGCGGAAGTAGAAGTAGCAGCTGAAAATCCCCGCGACAAAATTGTTTATGTGGTGCGGGGGCCGCGGCAAGTTCTTCCAGAAAAATACTGGTATCCCTATGTTAAAGAGCTTTTCCAAAACCGGGACCAAAGCTGGAAAGTTGATTATGCCAATTTACCCTGGGAAGGAGAAGAAAAAGGCGGCTTTCTAAGCACGGTACGCATAAAGTCAAACACCAGGGTTTTTGGAGTGCTTTCTGCTTACTGTCGTGAAGCCCCCCAGAGGGAAGAGATAGAAGAAACCCTGGTTTTTTTAGGCAACCTCTGTGCAGCTGCCCTGGAAAGAAGGTCTCAGGAGGACCTGTCAGAGAGGCTTATTCTCGCGGAAGAAAAAGAGCGCATTGCCAGGCAGATGCATGATACCGTTACACAAAACCTTTTTGGTCTCCTTCATGGCCTTAACGCGGTTCAAAGAGATGGGGATATTTCTACCGGCACGGAGGATCATATTGCTCTTCTAAAAAAAACAGCCCAGAGATGTCTGCGCGATTTACGATTTTCTATTTACAACCTCAGCAGCACCAAAAGAAAGGAAGAACCTTTTGCTGAAGAGATAAAGAACTATCTGCAGGACTTGAAACGGTTAAACGTCATTGAGGTGGAGTTCAACTGGCAGGGTATCCTGAATGATTTGAGTTTTGCTGAGCACAATGCCCTTTTCCGCATTATCAGGGAAGCTGTTTCCAATGCCATACGTCATGGCAGCTGCAGCACTATCAGCGTATACCTGGAAGCTGCTGAAAGAGAAATCAGGCTGGAAGTGGTTGACGATGGTTGCGGGTTCAACGAAGACCAGATCTCTTTTAATGCCAGGAAAGGCCTGGGTCTTCTAAGCATGAAAGAGTTAGCCCGCAATATCGGGGGAGAGCTAATTATCAGCAGTAAACCCGGCAAAGGCACGAGAATAACCTGTCAAGTGAGCCGGCACTTGCAGAGTAATATTAGCTCCGAAGGAGTCGTGAGCCAGTGAAAATTATAGTTATTGATGATCATCCGGTGGTGCGCAAAGGACTGGAGCAAACTATAAGTTTTGAAGAAAATATGGAAATAGTAGGAAGCGCTGTCACCTGTAAAGAAGGATTGGAGTTGATTGTTACACAATCCCCTGACCTGGCAATCGTAGATCTAAAATTGCCCGACGGCAGTGGTCTGGATCTGGTGCGCCGCGCCAGGGAAGTTGCTCAAGGCTGTTGCTTTCTTATTCTTACTGCCTATGGCTCTTCCCGGGAGATTTCCCGGGTGATTTCCGAACAGGTAGAGGGATATATTTTAAAAGATGCCCTGCCGGAAGAGATAATTAATGCCGCCAGACTGGTTGGCAAAGGACGCCGCTACTTTGACCCGCAGGCCATGGAAAGTATCGTGGAAGGGGAGAAAGACCCCCTGAAATGCCTCACGGCAAGGGAAAAGGAAATTCTACAGGAGATATCAGCCGGAATGAACAACCGGGATATTGCTAAAAAGTTTTTTATTAGCGAAAAGACGGTAAAAAAACATGTCTCCAATATCATGGCCAAGCTTGGAGTGCAGGGCCGAATACAAGCCGCCCTGATGGGATTGTCTCAGGAGAAGGAGCAGGGTCAAAATTAGATCGAGGGGATGCCTGATGTATAAAAAATGGCCGATTATAGTTTTTTTTATAATACTGGCGGTGGTGGTGCTCCCTCCTGTGCTTACTTTAGTGCGGCAGCAGCCCACTTTAGCTACCAGCATTAGAACCTGGAGCATGGCCCCGCAGCTTAACCGGGGGGATATGGTTTTCCTGCTGCCGGTATGGGAAAGCACCGAACTTTCTCAGGGGCAAATAATTGTCTTCAAGGCACCTGAGCACGGCATCCGCGATTGGACCATGCACCGCATTGTCGGGGGTGACGCGGCAAGCGGCTATATTACTAAGGGCGATGCCAACGAGGGCAGCGACCAGGCAGGGAGCGGCTATCCGCCTATCAACCCGGAGTGGATTGGGGGAGTAGTCCCTACTATAGGAAGTACTCCCCTGAAGATCCCTCTATTGGGGTACTTACCCTTAATCATGGATGATTATATACAAAGCCCCGTATTTATACCCAGTTTTTTAGGAGTTTTGGCGGTAGCCCTGGTGGTAGACGAAATTTTTAAATCAAAAAAAAGGCGTAGGAAAGAATCCCTGCAAAAACATCACCTTTACTTTATGGGCGGGCTTGCCTTTGCTGTATTAATGGCTGCGGTCATGCTTATGGGGAGTCTTTTTATCAGCTTACCCTACCGTGTAGGCGAATCCCCCGGTGCACTTATGGGCAGCGAGGTGGGGATGCTGGAAAAAGGTGATTCACGGGAGGTCACCCTGGCCGAGTTGCAAAATCATGGAAGCGTGCCTGCCTTTTACCTGGCGGTTTCTTCTGATCCTCAGGTAGAACTGGAGCAGAGCTATTTTTTTCTGCGGGGCGGGGAAGAAGCAGAGCTTAAAGCCACCGTGCACGCTCGGGAAACCGGCAAGTACGAAGCGGATGTAACCGTGGGCATGTTTTTGCCCTTTCTCCCGCAAGGAGCTATACGCTTGTTGGCGAGCTCCGGTATTTGGCTGGCTTTCTCTGTGATTGCCCTGATCCCGGCTCTTCCCCTGTTCTTCTTGCCCTGCCTGGAGCCTCGCTTTAGGAGGCGCTTTTGCCGGGACTGGCGACAAAGATTAGAGAAGATTACCTGGTTATTTAGATAACCTGAACTTCCCAAAAAATGAAAGCTTTCTAAAAAGAAAAGTAAAAGTGGAAGTAAAAGTGGACTGCTTATTTAAAGTGTTTGCTCAGTACAGGTAAATTACAACTACAGCGCAATTTTTAAGTAAGTGGTGCCGACGGGGACTGGCCCAGCTTTCCCGAAGCGAATCAGAGGGCTCAAGGGAAGACGATGGACCTGACCTTAAAGCACAGCGTGCGCTTTGGAGTTACTAATGATTTATTTCTGGAGGCCAGCCTCTTTTTTGGCTTGTTTTAAATACTACCAGAGAAGTAGACTGTTTAAGACTAAAGAAGTACCTGAAAATACATTAACAGCCCCTACCAGGATACATCCCCGGTCCCTTGGTTCATTGCCGGAGCAAGATTAGAATTAACTCAGAGATAAAAAAGATCTCTGGAAAGGAGAGATTTAAGTGAGAAAGTTCGGTATTCTGGCAATTGTGGTACTGCTGGCAGTATCAGGCCTTGCCGCTGCTCTGGCTTACACCAGTGCAGAGGTGGATAACCCCATGTCCATGGATGTAGTTTCTACCGATGATGCGCTTTTGGCTATGAGCCCGGGTGATTACGAAGAGGCGGTTAATATTGAAGGCGGAAAGCTGGTGCTTACTCCAGGTAAGGGTTTTGGAGGTGAAATGTTCGGGTTCCAGCCTGGTAGCAAGTATACGTTTGAAAAAATCTTTACTGTAGAGAACAACGCCGAATTTGACATTGATTGCTGGTATGAACTAACAGGTAATCTTGAAAAACTTAAGGATGACGGTTTCTTTAAAGTCTATATGGATAACCCCAACCAGCCTGATGTAGGATATGAGGAGTGGGAGGTAAGGCATATAACTACTATTGACCACTCCGCAGGGAATGATAGGGATGTTAAATTCGTCTTTGACTTTACCGGTATGAGTTCCTCAACTTATGATAAAGTTAGCGACTGGGACCTTGGTGATGAAATGTTTAAGGTCCACGCAGAACCACGCGAATAAACCTTAAAAAACCGCAACAAAGAGAGTAGTAATAATGGCCCCTGGTTCAGCATCTTCAGTTTATCTGCGAGATGCTGGCAGCCAGGGGCTGCATATATAATTCAAAACCGTAAAGTCAAGGGACAGAGGAGATGTAGTCACAAGTTAAAAATTCCCCTTATGGGCTACCCGCAACTGTTTTTAAGTGAGCAAATAAAAAAGTCTTTTTTGTTTTCGGCATGATTAGCTATCCCGGCATGGCTTCTTTTGGGGATGAAAAACGGTAGGGAAATGTGACAACAACTCCGTCCCTCTGTCACACACAATATTTGTTATAAGATTTCTAAATTTTTTTAAAAGTATGGGAGGTTTTTTGTCTTCTTAGTAGAAAATTTACATTATATATTGTAAACTTTCTGTAAACTAAAGTATTGCTTGTTTGAGGGCGGGGTGAATTTTCTTATTTCAACTTCTCGATCTCTGATTTTCATAATAGAGTTTTAATAAGATGAAGTATACGATGGTAGTAACCGATGTAGAGTGCTCCGCTGGCTTAGGCTTTTATCCTAACTTGTAAGCGATTTTTATTGCCTTCACATTCAGCCTTTTTGCCCCTCAGGAGGTAGCTGCATTCGATTGTAAAGGAGTAAAGAAGAGCGCTGCAGGAGCCCCCTGCATGCGGTGACCAGGTGTCATTAGCAAATTTAAAATCTATTGAGAGGTGACGAGAAATGGGTAATTCTATGGGTGGAAAATGTGTAATACTTTCTTTGGCGGTTGTCTTTCTACTGCTGAGTGTATCAGGGTGTGGTATTATTGAGGACTTAATAGGAGAAGAAGCGGAAGAGGCAATTGAAGAGGCTTTAAATGATGAGGAAAATGGGGAAGAAGTAAACGGAGAGGAAGAAGCTGAAGAAGAGGAAGAAGAGGATGAGGTGCCGGTAGAGGTGGATGAATGGCGCAATCCCACCAGCATGAGCGAATTCACGGAAAGATTCGAAGAAATGAAATGGACCTGGGCACAAATTAAGGACGGGGAAAAGACGGACGAATCCGTATTCAGCTACCGGTGTGAAGGCAGCGACACCGTGGACGGTATGGAAACCGAGCTGATAGCTTTAATTTTGGATGATGAAAAGTTTAAACTCTGGGTGGACGATGCCGGTGACGTCGTACAGGTAGAAACGGGAGGAGAGGTAATACCGGGAGAATTTATTGATACACAGCTGGATTCTGTGTTAAATGCAGCTTTCGGACCGTTTATGATGATAGAACAGACCGGCATCCGCGAATTTGTGTCGGGTTCCTACCCGGGGGTTGACTGGACAACTAAAGAAACCGGGACGGAGCAGTTTGGTGACATGAGCGCAGAAGTAACCCGCATGGAAGTCGAAGTAGGACCTCCCATGACTGAAGAAGGAGAAGAAGGAACGGCTATCTGGAGCGTGGGCGATTTCGGCGATTTTCAGATGTTGGTAGAATGGGGATGGGCTGAAGAAGCCACCGGAGATTTTGGCGTAGCATATGAATTAAACCAGGTCAAAGCTCGTTGAGGAAGCAAGGGGAGGTTCTTTTGCTTCCTTACAGGGAAGCGAAGGGATGGTTCTTTAGCTCGCATCTAACAGTAAGCGGGGTTGTTTCCACCTGCTGATGAGTAATAAAACAGGAAACTCAAGCTTCAGGAAGGATAATTCTTTCTTTTATCTGGTAAGTGACACGCATATTTTGGGTTGAACTATTGCTTATCCCTTTTAGTTTCATAGTTCAAATGGTATAATATAACTGTAAAAGTTTTCTTTAAAGATGCCGCTAACCTCTTTCAAGGAGGAAGAGGAACATGAACAAGCTTCCTGAAAAGTTTCAGGTTTTTTTCTGGGATACAGATATAAACAAGATTGACCCGGAAACCCATAAATTTTATATTATAGAGAGACTACTCAACGAGGGAAACGAAAAAACACTGGCATGGCTGTTCGACACTTACCACCGGGAAGATATTAAAGAGGTAGTATGTAAAAGCCGGCGTCTTACGCTTAAAACGGCATACTGCTGGAAGAATTATTTCGGGCTGGGAAAGAGGGATATGCGATGTTTTGGGAAGTCCTGGACGAAAGAAGAAGCACGCTTCTTAAAAAGATAGTGAGCCTGGTTTACTTCGAAGATGCCGAACATGAACCCCCACCGGAATGTATAGCAAACATTTCCTGGCTGGAGGTAAAAGATTTCTTTAACAGCCAACAGCCATCCCTGATAGAATTTATTAAAAAAATATGACTATGCTGTTTTATGTCCTGCTAAGAGAAGAAACTGAAACTACATTTTTAGTCATGACTTCACTAACATAATGTGCCAAAACGTAATTCCTCCTTTTTTCTTTAGGGTCTTCAAAATTAAACTAAATATACGCCACAAGGGCGCGACAGAGGGACGTTTCTTTCTGTCGCGCTTTAAAGAATTGAACTAACGAAGGAGCTGGCTAAAAAAGATGAGCCAGCCCCTTTTATGATACCCTTTTGCAGTTTGGTGGCCTTATATTGTCCCTTTCAGATGCCCCAAAGTCCGTGAAACGAAATTACTCCTCGTTGACGATGCGGGGATCTACCCGGCTGCCGTCTCCCAGGTCTTCCTGCTGTGGGTCCAGGATTACCAGGTCGCCTTCATGCAGCCCTTCGGTAATTACTACCTCCCGGTGGGTTTCCAGGCCCGTGGTTACTTCTTGTTCCCGGGCGCGGTTGTCTTCTACAATGAACACGTAGTCGTTACCCTCAAAAGTGTAGAGGGCGTTTAAGGGAACGGTAATTACGTCGCTTTCCTCCTGCAGGAGGAATTCCACTTCCAGCCGGTAGCCGGGAAATATGTCAGCTTCTCCGGGCAGTTCCGGGTTTACGGTTACCCTGACCCGGTCTTCTTCCAGCCCCAGGGGGGAGACGTCTTCCTCGGCATGAGGAGCCACGGCGGCTACTTCCCCGGGGAACTCCAGGTCTCCTTTCCTGCGTTGCAGG
>Ga0207421_10008446_pt1 | contig 10682 bp, 21 predicted proteins | sample SodLakKL_010_SED_4_FD_187542 | JGI IMG/M metagenome (GOLD analysis project Ga0207421, IMG submission 187542) | Alkaline sediment microbial communities from Lake Tanatar, Kulunda Steppe, Russia - 8KL_010_SED (SPAdes) (version 2) | ecosystem: Environmental > Aquatic > Non-marine Saline and...
GGGGTGCCAACAATGTTGACACCCTTTGGCTTAACCATTAAACGTTTTAACAATAGTTGTATTCTTTCTTGTTACCGCCTTATTGTTCATGATTTTCACTAGACTTTTTAATCAATTCTTCAATCGTGATTGGTTTGTGTGCAACTTCGTCTTCGCCTTTGTTTAAAATGTGAATTTGTCCGCCTTCAAGTTGGTGTTGCAATGTGATGTAATCTACAAGTTCATCTTTTTCACAATAGTAAGCGGCAACCACCTTTTCATCAAGAAAATCAGAGCCTTGCATCATATAAGCACGCTTTACAACAAGTGAATTCTTGTACTCATACCCTTTTTTTAATAGAAGAAATGTTTGTGCATTTGCAGTTCTCATTTTTAATTACCCCTTTATTTTATTTTATTTGATAATTTCAGTTTGCCCACCTCCATAAGGAGATGGGCAACGTTGAAAGCATCAATAACGTTTACTTGAACGTTTTAACAATAGTTGTATTCTTTCTTGTTCCCGCCTTTACGCTTTGCGGCTTCCCTCCAACTATTGGGGATACAACGTGGGTGGTAAGGCGCCCAAAGCCATCGCTTATTCAATTTGATAATTCCATTATAAATGATAAAAGCCTTAAATACAAGGCTTTTTGTAAAATTTCTTTTAAATTTTTTAAAAAAATAAAATAAACGCCTAAACTAGGCGTTTTATTTTAATTATTCGATATGAATATCATGAATCTTATACCCTTTAGCAACCCATTAATTAACTTTTAATTGTATATTTTCATTTTTTAATCGTTTGTCTGTCCACTTGGACATTTTTTTTGCTTCATCACGTGAATACCCCATATCCTTTAATTTTTGATAACGTTGTATGTGTTTAAGTTTATTTTTTGCATAATGCCGCCTTGAGGCATTTCTCCAATTTTTCTTTCTTGTGTCTTTTTGTGTAACAAGTTCTTGTTCCATAAGTTTTTCCCGTAAGTAAGGTAACGTTTGATCAGGTAATTCATATTTTCCAAACATGCCGGGATTTAAATAAAATGAATTCGTCATAATCATTTCTTTGCGTAAACGCTCCGGGTTATCAATATCGGGGTGTATTTCACGTTTAGTATTGCCCACGATTGCTTTAATCTTACGAGTTTGTTCAACAATGCGGCCTAAATCATTAAGTGTATATTCATTACTTAAATAAACCGCACCGGGACTAATAAGGGTTCTAACAGATATATTAATTTTAGTATCATTGGCTTTAACCATTTCATCTAAAACTTTTTCCCAATTAAAAGCGCCCAACGGTTCCCCATCTTTATCATGAATCGCCACAGCATTTAAGCCACGTCTTTTTGCTTCATACGCTGTATATTCATTTGTTTTAGGGTCTTTCAATTTAAACCCGTAACGGCCGGATCCTAAACATATAATATCTTTCACGTGTTCAGGGGTTTCAAAATACCCTAATGTTTTTTCATGTCTAACAAATTTTTCAGGTAGCATATCTTGCGTGCCTTTCCATGTAATCGAATCAGTCATTAATATAATAGGTTGGCCACCACGCTTTTCAATGGCATTGGCCGCTTTACTCATTAAAATGCGTGTTTTAGCCGTAATAATAGAAGCGTATAAAGGGTTCCAGAATTCCCCCGCACGATACCCATTGCGTCTAATTTGTTTAACGGTTACCGTTTCTTTATTAATGGACTTAGTTTGCAAAGTATATAACTCATCAATTTCTTCAACAATATCAACGGGGTTCGTTGATTTTATATGAATGCCTTGTTCACTTAATTCTTCAGCCACTATGTCAGGTTGCAAAGTCCCCTTTGGGGAATGCCAACGATAAAAAATGTTTTGATAATATTCCCCGTACATAAACTTTAAATCTTGCCTTATTGATTCTAAATTCATAGTTTGTTTATATTCTTTTAAAATATCTTTATAATCGTCAAACCGTGTTTCATCAATGACAATGTCTTTTTCGACTTCAAATTCCGTATGGGTATCAACGGCTTCAAATAATATGCCATAGAGACTGTTTGCAGCGATTTTTGCCATATACTCTGCACTATTACGCTGTGCTTTAAGTTCTTTTCTTAAATCAATAAATGTGGTGCATACATTGGCTAAATGCGACTTTTCCCCACTTGTTTCAATCATATACCATTCTTCATCATGAAACGTTGCCCCTAATTCAAGCAAATGATCCCTTTCTTCAATAATATAACTCGCTTTAAAGGTACCCGTGGGTCTAATATTTGTATCTTTATGTAAAGGGTGTTTTACGGTAATGGGGTGGTAATTAACATCTCTAGGAATAGTAACCGTGCCACGTATAAATGTATACCCTTGTTTTGCACGCTTGGGCTCCCCTGTTCCATATTCCCAACTAGCATTGCTTAAGTCATATAAATTTTGTATAACGCCCGGATAAGCGGATGCAATATCGGCATACCAACCGTCTTTAGCATAACCATATGATACAGAATCGATATAACCCCCTGAATAACTTTCTGTAAATAAACAATATAAGTCTTTCATAAATTCGTGGCCAAACTTTTTTGCCCATTCATCGTAATAATTCATAATACCAATTGATTTAACTCGTTTTGCAATTTCATCGTCTTTAGCACTACCCGTTAAATCTTTAATGGAATTATTAATAACCGCCACAATGGCTGTGCGTGCCAATGAACCCTGGCTTACCAATGATTTAGGATAAGCATTAAACGCATTGTAAAAATCATCTTGAATTGAATAAGCAAGTTCCATAGCCGCTCTGGCGTCTAATTTATTTGATTTTAAAACAATATTTTCTCGATAGTCTTTATCAGTTCTAAATAAGGGCCATGATACTTTATGGGCGCTATCATCAACTTTACTGTACCAATCAAAACGTGCAGTGGCTTCTTTTTCTAATCCATTCATATAAAGCCCCGCAATATCATAAGCCCAAATGGTTTTCATTTTCATTGTTTCATTACTAATAATATAAAATTGAATATTAGAACGTATTACTTGTTTAATACCAAATTCATATCCCGCCATATTCATTTGGAATACGGGTTCTATTTCCCATATACCACGTTTTTTATTCCATTCCCCACTTTCTTTGCCAAATCGCATCATAGCCCGTTCAGCAGTGGCATGGTCAACGGTTTGCAACAATGTTCGTAAAATCACATATGGATCCAAACGATTCCAATAAGCCAAATGTTTATCACTATTAGCACACGCTTTAACATACATAAAAAGTGTTTGAACAAAATCATCAGTGGCATAATGATAACCCGTTTCCTTATCATAAAACCCTAAAAGCATCATTTCACCTGTTTTATGATTGGTTTCAATATCAACGCCTATGGTATCAATATACCCTTTACCTAATTTGTTGTGATTTACACTAGCATAATAACGTATTAAACTAGGGTGTTTAATACTTCTACCTTCTATATTTAAATGTTCTGTCCCAATATATAATTCATTTTCCCTAACTGCCATCGTGAGCCCCCTTATCCTAAAATATTGTTAACCATAACAGAATATGCTGTGGGCATATATTGATTATAATCGGTTTCTTCAATTAATGTTTCAATATCTATATTATATAAATAATGATAATATGCAACCGCCCACCCAGGCTTTGAATCGGGGTCTAAATTAAACCGGCTTTGATTAATCTCATAGGCTAAATTTTTAATGCGTTCAGGGTGATTTTGTTTATGCGACCAATAAGCCCATGTAGACGTTCTTTGATCAATAACTGCTTTATCACGTATGCGTGTGGGGACATCTTTATCATACGTTACTTTAGCAATAGCGCTATCCGTTTTTTCTTTACTTTTACTTAATTCAAGTGAGCGTTCATGTGAAAAATATTGACGGGCACGTTTATAATTTTTAAAACGTTCAAAACTAAAGGATGACGCTTTCCTAGCTTCACGTGATTCAATACCCTTAATTTCACGTAACTTACCATACCGTGTACGACTCACATCTTTTTGAATTAAATATTGCAATTCTTTTGCTAAACGGGAATCGCTCCATGATTGAGCCCTTGAAGCAAAAGCGCTTGCCGTTTTTCTATAATTAACACGTGCCTTACCCGTAAATGTAATATTAAATTGATCTAACACTTCTTTAACTTCTTGATAACTTCTATATTTTGCCATAGAACCTCCTATAATGTTTCCTTAATCATAGCGTTTATTGTTGAATCATCATATTGATTGGCAAGTTCCCATGCACGTTCATAATTATAATTAAGCATAATAACTAATTTATCGCACCGTTTTTTGCGTTGCAATATTTGTTGAATATTTTCTTGTTTCCAATATTTATAACGATTGGCTTCTTTTGCTTTGAACCCCCCCGCTACAAACCGATTTTTTGTTAAAATGCGATAACGTTTATTTAATGCATTATTATCCATAAAACCCTCCTATAATCGTGTCAATTTTAGAATAAGAAAAAGCCCTTAAAATTACAAGGGCTTTTCACATATATACACAATAAATGGTTTGTGTTCAAAACAAATCATTGTTAATTTGTATACAAATTATTTAATTAACGATAACGCTGGCTTTGTCTTAATTCTTTTGCAACATTACCAACCGTTAATTTTTTACGTTGAATTTTGTTTGACCTAATTACCCACAAATTGTTTGCGTGCGTGCCTAATAACAAATCATAATAACCATATTTACCCGACTCGTCTTTAATCAAAACAAGTGTATATGTAGCGTCTTTAAACGTAATTTCAACAACATCTAAATCAGAATAAAAATGTGGTAATTGGTTCATCTTTTTACTCGTGTCAAGCCGGTGAAGGATTCCAATATTTACTTGTTTACGCAAAGAATACGCAAAGTCCAAGGCACTCCTATATTTTTTAGGCATTTTATACCCCCCTTAAATATTTATTGATTTTAGAAATAACGTGCTTGAAGTCGTAAATGTTTAACAACATTATCAACGGTTAATCGTTTAGTTGCTGTTAAATCTCTTAAATCACCCATTTGAACATTACTTCCATAACTACCAAGTAATAATTCATAATAACCATAATAATCATCAAAACCATATTTAATTAAAACCAACGTAAATTTAGCACCTTTAAATTCAAATTCAAAAGCCTTCTGATTATCGGCAATTTCACGATATTGAATGGTTTTAATATTTACTTGTTTTTTTAATGAAACCATAAATTCTCTAGGATCCCTATATTTTTTTGCCATTATATTACCCCCTTTTATACATAATTTTTAAAATTACGTTTTGCTTCTTGATGCGTTTTATAACATGAAAGTTTTGATTTTCCTGAAGGGCCAGTATCCACCATAATGCATTTGCCGCCATGATTTAAATATACTGTTGAACCCGCTACACCACTGGCATAAATTCTTTTACCATCATCATAAATGGGCTTTTTTCCTTCCCTATCAATAATAACACCTTTTTTTGATTGTGTTCCACCATAAAAGTTTGTTTTACTTGGTTTAATTTTACGTGCCATAATAATACCTCCTTAAATTTAAAATTACTAACTGTATTTACCCAATGCCATATTCATCATATCTAACATTATCAATTTTATGCCCTTGCTTAATTAAATAATTAGCGATGGATTGAGCGTTTTCACGGCCCCTTTTATTACCCTTCATAATTCTACGATATTCTTTGCCTTTGAACACGCAAAGAGTCTTTAATTTTCCATTCTCTAAAATACTTTCACATACAAGTTCATTCATTTTAACGCCCTCTTGCTTGCATATATAAACGTTGGTCATTATCAATAATTAAATCCGCTGTGCGTTTAATATCAGTTAATGAAGCGCTTGAACCCTTTTTTACCGTATTAACCACATCAATAGGATTACCATTTAACCACAATTCTACAACCGTTTGATTTCCCTGGTCTTTATGTGTAACCATCCAACGACCCGTATTACGATAATTAAAACTAATAGAATCATAATTTTTTGCAATTAAAGGACGCTTGAATTGTGGGCTTTTTACCATTTTTTCTTTTAATACTTGGCTTCTGTGCTTACTCATATATAATACCTCCTATTTTAATTTTTAATTATTTCCAATGGTAATAAATAAACATCCATTGATACCTGTTTTCAACCACAAAATATACATTACGATATTGATAAACTGTTACATTCTTTGCAGGAATATCTTTTGTCTTAACAGGACCAAACGTTTCATAATCCCCATGATCATATAATTCTTCTACATAATCACGAGCTTCTTTATAAATATGTTTTGACCCTAATCGAACTTTCCTTGGTTCCAAATAATACAAATTACCTTGGCCAGCATATTGCCTTAATTCATTAATACTTGGCATATATTTTACCTCCTTTTATTTCTTTTTGACTGGATCATAAGTAAAATTTTGCAATCTTTTTCTAATTAAACTATTGCTAGCATTTTTAATATCATCAGCTATATGTAAACGTTGGTACTTGCCACTGGGGTAAAAATAATCAATAACTACCAATCTAAACCGCTTTTGAAATTCATCATGAAAAAACAAAATATAAAACGTTTCATTCTTATATGTGAAACGATAAGCCTCACCTTTGAAACCTTCAATATAAAATGGTACACGTGTGAAACTATGGCCCACACGACCCTGAAGATTACTTATAACATCTTTGGGAAATTTCGGTCTTGTTCCTGGCATTATCTCACCTCCTAATATAAATTATTGATTAGTTAAAAAATTATTAATTGCTTGTGTTAAATCATTATAATTAACCTTTGAATAAGCACTTTGATAAACAACACGATTTTTACCTTTTCCGGGCCCTACATAATTAACAACAATTTTATTATTATTAGTTAAACGTAAATTAAATTGGTGCGCATTAATTTGGTGTGTATGGTATTTTTTCGTTGTTTCAAAACGTATAAATAGCCCTTGTGAATTACCCCATGTCCTGGTTAATACAAATGAATTATCATTATAAATTTTTTTCTTGAAATCAAAAAAGACATCTTTGGCCTCTTTTTTTGACATATATCCACCTCCTTACTATTTAGTTTTATGTGATAACTGTTTCTCAAATTCCAAAATCGTTGCATGCATATTGTTAATATCAAAACGATTAGACCTTACTTCATAAACAATCTTTTTCTTACTGGGTATATTTCCAACATAAGTAATTTGAATCGTTTGATTATCTTTAAATAATAATCTAAAACTTAATGAGGGCCTGTTTTTAATCGCAAAAACAATAATTTTACCCGCACCTGTTTCAAAAACTTGTGAAATTTCATAATAAGGGCTTTCTCTTAAAAACCGTTCAATACGTTTTTCTAACCTAACATAATTTAACTCATCCATATAGCCACCTCCTTTTAATAATAATAAATGGTTTTAATTGGTTTCCCTTGTTTCAATAATTCTTTTTGAATCATTTCAACACATACTTGATATGAAAGTCTTGACCCCCCTTTACGTTGAAAACGTCTAAAATAGGGTTTGGCGTTGTAATAACACGTTACACCTTCTTTCCCATGGTTCTTATCTAAAAAACAACGCAAAATGTTATCTTTATTAAGTAATTTTTGTGTCAACATTTTATCACCCTTTTCATTCTATAACTTTAGTATAATTTATTATAATAAAAGTGTCAAATAAAAAAAGGGGTTAAGCACCCCTTTATTCATTGTCATCATCTTCTGTAATAATTTCATTAGTATCATATTTATCAAAAAATGGCGCTCCATATAATGTTGAAAAATCTTTAATCACTTCATGGGGCATATCTTTAGTCATAATACGATAATCATGATACCCTTTATGTTCGTTTGCATACATTTCAACCACTAAATCCGTTAAACGCCGCATTCTTACAGCCACTTGCATTAAATCTTGGGCTGAATAAAATATTGTAATTTGACGTTTACGTGATTGAGCCGCAAACGTTGCTACTTGCTTGGGCGTGGCCGCAAAAGGATCATAAGAATCACTAACTTCACGCATTTCATCGATAAGCAATACACCGTTTTTAATTTCATTTGCTTTTGCTTCAATTTCTTTCCCTTTTAATTTTGTATGCGGAATACCTTTAAGTGTGAAATTTGTAAAAACATTAAAACCAATAGAATGGGCATTATCTGCAATGGCGGTAAGCATTAATGTTTTGCCTGAACCCCTAGGGCCCAATACGGCGCATATGGGGTATTCATAGGTTGCGGTTCCAACGGCTATTGGCATTATTCTTTACCCATAAAGCGTCCGCCAATGCCCATAGGTGGCATGCCCATCATACCTTGATCCTGATATAAAATGCTTTGCGCCATTTCTTTAAATTCTTTACGGCCCTGACGTCCTTTTGAAACTTGAAGTTGCATAAACAAATTAGATAATGTCGCAACAAAATCACTTTTATAATGTTTTGCAAACATTTCCAACTTTAAAACCATATTAATTTGTTTTTGATTAAGTTCCGTTCGCATAGTCATATTTTCAATAGAAAATGCTTGGTCAATCATTTTTTCCCTGGCATCAGGTTCTTCTTCTACTTCTTTTTTAGGCTTTTCATCTTCCGGAATTGCATTAAAAACCGCTAAATGTTCTGCAGTGTAGTTATTCTTTTCACTCATGTTTACCCTCCCTCAACAGTTCTTAATATTTCTAAAACATTAGAAATTTCTTGATAAATTAAATAAGCGGCCGCAATAACAACAACTAACGTTCCAATGCTTACAAACATGGAAATTTTTCCAACATCTTCGCCTGTATCATTAGCATTAAACAATTGTTGCGCCATGCGATTATGAATCGCTGTATTATATTCACTTGGAGTCATATAAGTTCTTTCAACATTATTAATATTAGGATTGGCATTAATAGGGCCTGTGTTGTTATATTTAAAAATATATGTAGGAAAACCTTTAGAATCATAATAAGGTTCTTGATCAATTTTATATGTTTGTTGTCCCCATGTAAAATTACCATCCTCATCAGGAACAAAATATTTAGTCAATTGTCGTTTATCACGATTTATTAAAATCATTTTTATTGCACGTTTCTTTTGAAATGTTTTAATAAAAAAGTCTCTCATAACTTATCCCCCCAAAATGTATAAACTAATATAGTCATGAATATGCCTACCATTGAAATAAAAATTAACATAGATTCTTCTATAAACGCAAACCCCAAAAACAGGGCCAATATACCAGCCGCAAAAATAAACATCTTAAACCCCGTTTTATAACCAAAAAACAAAAACCCTACAATTAAAATACCAAATAAAACATCTATGCTTTCAACAATTTCAATTCTACCACTCTGCAATATTAAATCAGGTAAAAATTCTAACATAATTATCACTTACCCACTTTCTCATTAACCACATGTTTGCGGTTGTTTAATAAATCATCGTCAATATGCCCCTCTTTTTGATGTTCATAAAAACCAATGAAAAATACCACATCGGCTAAAATAATTAAAATTGACATTAAAATCAAAATAACAATTGACACATTTAACATATACAATAATCCAATTAATAAAATCTTGTGAATAAAAGTTAATGGTTCTTTTTTATAAATTGTAAATACCGTTAAAAATAAATACTTTAAACTTCTCATAATTAACCTCCTTTTAAATTAAAATTAGTTGGGACCATCAAATGTACTTATAATTAAACGTTCAACCCTAAATAATAAATTTAATCATCAAAATACTCCTTATCTTTAATCCCATAACGCTTTTGTTTACGATCACGCTTTTTAATTTTAACTTTTTGTAATAAATCACTAATACCAATTTCAATAAGCATAATCGGCATAAATAATGTATAAACAATATTAATAAATTTGCGTTCATAATCAGCCAATACATTAGGGGCACTAGTTGAAAACTGTTTTTGATATAATTTTTCACGTTTGTTACTATTTAACCAATCATTTTGAACCCGTTTATAATATTTATGAATCATTGTTCCACCTCCTTATCAAAATAAAACGTATCAGCCCAACCCAACTGAAACATTTCAATAACAATGGCGAGTGTTTCTTCAAGTTCAAATATGGGCATAACATTTTCTTCATTAACATTTTCAGTCATAACCCCCCACGTTTTATCATGCGTATTAAAAAATATAACCACTTTAACATCTTTTTGAAGAGTTTTAGTAAATAAAATATCAAAAGTTTCATGTTTTGAATATTGTTTTTCAAACCCCAATTCTTCTAATGTATAACCTGCAATTTCAGCAACATTATCATCTACCATATATAAACCTCCTTGTCTAATTTTATTATATACAATAAAATTCGCAAATAAAAGGGAAAACAAAACAAACCAATAAATAAACCCTTATAAAAACCCTTTACATAATAATAACAAACGATTATAATAAAATTGTCCACCAAACATTGAATAGGGTATGTTTCTACCTTTCTGCCTTATTCAATGTAGGTGGGACGTCCCAACTCCATCGTTGCTTATCCACAGCGATTCACCCCTTTCTTTGAAAAAGGGCGGCTATTGTAGCCGTCCTTTTTCTTTAATACACAAAGTTAAATTTAATAGGACGTATTTTTATAAAATAAATATTTAGTACACAAACAGTTTATGTTCTTAAATTAATTATAGACTTAATTAGTTTGTGTGTCAACTTAATAGTCATTGACGGTCAGGGGGTAGCGTGCTAATCTATGGTTGTCTT
>Ga0207421_10008448_pt1 | contig 10680 bp, 4 predicted proteins | sample SodLakKL_010_SED_4_FD_187542 | JGI IMG/M metagenome (GOLD analysis project Ga0207421, IMG submission 187542) | Alkaline sediment microbial communities from Lake Tanatar, Kulunda Steppe, Russia - 8KL_010_SED (SPAdes) (version 2) | ecosystem: Environmental > Aquatic > Non-marine Saline and...
TTGCGGCCGTATTCTTCCAGTCGCTTTGCCGCTTCATCGGGACTTAATCCCTGATCGGGATCTGCATTCAATTCCTTGATCACGTCTTCGGCCGGCATCGCATGCCACGGCTTCGTTTTAACGTCTTGTTCTTCCAAAGATTTTTTCTTATCGTCTTGTTGTGTTGCCATAATCTTTCGGTTAGTATGCGTACAACTTCTTCAACTCTAATATGCAAATATAAAGAATGTAGGCCTTTGGTGAGGGCTAAAAAGTCTTAAAAGGGTTTTGCGTTTTGGGTTCTGCGTTTTGGGTTCTGTGTTCTGCGTGGCCCGAGGCGGCTATGATGATCTAGGGCAAGCAGCGGATTATGGGTTCATACGATCTTGATCCGGGGTATAAGAATGTTTATCGCCAAGAAACACCCCTTTCCTCCAGGTCTTTAGAAAATCCCAGAACGCAGAACCCAGAACGCAGAACCCAGAACGCAAAACCCAAAACCCAAAACCCAAAACCTTTTCCCTTTCACCATTGTTTATATGGAAACAAATTAACCAACATCAAAAATGGCTTTTTACCAGTTAAAGACCTCGCAAAGGATTCCTGCTTCGCTGGATGAGGTATGGGGTTTCATCTCTTCGCCGGCCAACCTGCAGAAGATCACCCCGGATGGGATGGGCTTTGAGATCACCTCGGGCGCGCTTCCTGAAAAAATGTATCCGGGGATGATCATCAGTTACCGGGTGAAACCGCTGGCGGGGATTCCCACGACCTGGGTGACGGAAATTACGCACGTCCGGGAAAAAGAGTATTTCATTGATGAGCAGCGGATGGGGCCATATAAGATGTGGCATCATCAGCATTGGGTCAGGCCCATTGAGGGTGGCGTGCTGATGGAGGACGTGGTGAGTTACCAGCCACCATTTGGCTTTATCGGGGCCATCGCCAACGCGGTGATCATCCGCCGGAAGCTCAACCAGATTTTCTCCTACAGGAAAAAGGCGATGGAAGCGTTGTTCGGCTCTTTCTGACCAGCTGACCAGACATTCTGCTGTTAATTACTGGCTAATGGAGCATTTGCGCGTATTGTCAACAGTGCGTAACCTCCCCGAATCTTTGTAGCGTGTTGTATGATTTAACGATGCACGTATAACAACGGCCAGGCGGTTTCAGCCAGCAATCAAGCAATGACGGAAGCATAGTGGCTTTGGAAACCGTGAGGCAAAAGGCTTATTCCACAATAAAGCGTAAGTTGCTTACTTCATCGGTATTATATACTTCTGCAATGTACACACCTGGGCCCAATGAAAGCAAGTATGCGTGCTCGCCCTTGCCAGTGTGGAAAGTTTGCAATTGTCTGCCGATGTCATCGTACACAACCACTTGGGTGTCTTCTTTGGTGCTGACTACATAAAGGGTCTGGTTGTGATACCACGCCCTTACGCTAGCCTTAGCCTTGGGTTCAATTACATTCACTGCGGATTCGTTGAAATAGAGCACAAAGCGATCTGTGTCATCACCATTGCTGGCATAAAAGCGGTATTGGGGTTCATGCTGAAGATCCTGGGTGATGTCTTCTTGTGTGTCCAATAGCAGGATTTCATACGCATTAAAAGCATCTCCTTTATCTTCAATGGAGAACGTATACTCTCCTTCTTGCGGAAAGTACATGCCAAGTGGAATGGACTGGTTAGCATCAACATAAGGGATGCTGTTTACAGCAACCTCTACTTTGTCCCCGGTTATACTAAAGAGTTGAGGCACGTTTTCATCAAAGCTGCGCAGCTTTATTGCATCCAGCGGATCGCGGTCAAAACTGGCGTTTCCGCGGGTGCGCAAAATGGTTTGGTCATAATGATCCGCATTTGAAAGCCTGAACACCAGCTCTCCCGGCTGTGTTATTTCATCTTTCTGGATGCCGTTTTCATGATCACGCATTTCGTTGGTAAAGGTGAAGGTAAGGCCATCTTCTTTTGCCTTGACAAAGAAGCCTTCGTTGACGGGTATTAAGGCTTGACTTTCGCTTCCGTCAACAGTTACATAACCAGCCCCCCCCTCTTTGTCTTTGTCATACCTGTAGGCATACACATCCTCAAAATAATCTGCATGATCCAATACCTTATTCCAGTCAATGGCCGACGGGTAGGGGTTCCCAAGGAGGTTCCATCCGTCATGTTCTTTTGAAAGGGATACCTCAATGTCTCCTGTGTTAGGTGGGCCCTCGAAGGATTTTGTGCCCGCATTTTCATAAGCTACAAGGTATCCTTTTCCTGGGGTAAAATGGGAGAGGTTATTGTCCGGCTGCTTTTGGTTTAACCACGCTGGGGGATTCTCCTGGTAGGCATAGAAGTCATACCCACCGTCGGCACCGGATGGCGTCCATTCACTATCGATGCCTTGATTTTCCACGGGAGCAGCAACCAGCTGCCAGTCGGTGGCTGGGCCATTTCCACCCCATCCACTGGAAGCGTCAATATATCTTTCCATCCTAAAGCGCCCATGAATTGTAAGGTTTTCATTGTCAATGAGCGAGCTGCCGCTTTCCATGGTGAGGTGATAAACCCCTGCAGGATCATTTATACTCAGGCCATGGGGGGTGTCCGTTATGATACTTGCTCCCATTTGACTATTTGGGGCACCGGAGCTCCAGTTGTTTTCCTCGTGCCAATCCTCGTTTTCCGTCCCAGCCCAGGTCGTGGCTTCAAGCTCAAAAAGCCTCATTCGCAAAGTAATGTTGCCAAAAGATTCGTGTTTTATGAATGTTTGTGGGGAGGAGCTGTTATCTGCAAGATAGAAATAACCCCAGGAAGTGTCATCATAACCAATCGCGATATTTTCACTGCCCAGTTGACGAATCCCGAGCATGTACGTTCCCGGCTCCAGGACAACCGGGTTGTTAAGCCTGAAGTTCATTGTCTGGAGCGACATGCCATCATGTCGGGTAAACGTATTCCCTGGGATAACGGTCTGTATGGTTTCATTGTTTTCGTCTACCTCGTAAAGGGCAAGTTGAAATTGAATGTAGCCCGTTGAAAAAGCTGACCATTGCACCTGAACAGATGTCAGCAGCGTTGCCTCACGGACCTCATATTTCATGCCCATAAGCGTAGCCGATTCTCCGCCAACTCCTCCCGATATTTCGCCAATATCATGCGAATACAGGTTGTTGCTGACGGTAAGGTTAAACACATCTCTTTTGTCTGCCAGGTCACTGCCCTCGTGGTCGGCTTCATATTCAACAGCATAGGAGCCGTAACCGAGCCCGGAGGTTAACCAGTTTGAGTCGGAAGTAAGTGTGGCTGTGTCATTGGCATTGAAGGGTGAAGGAAGCATTGCGCTGCCTGTGTAGTTGTCTTCCTGCACGTTAAAAAGCAGGTTCACTTCTTCGTTAAGATCAGTGCCGGTATTCTCCACCTGTGCTTTCAGCAGAATCGTGTCCGGTAGCTGCGTTCGCGGGATTTGTGTATATTTTCGGTTGAGACCGGTCACCAGCAGATTTGGTCCCAGTGTTTTAGCGGATGTGACTCTGCCGGAAGAGTAAGTGTGGTGCTCATCTACAGAAAATGCTTTATAATAATAGAACGTATTTTTATCCAGGCCACTATGGATAAAGCTATTTAGATCACCTTGACAGAGAATTGTTCCTCCGCCATAAGGCAGCACATCACCAATAGCATAGGCGGTTTCGTTTTCCGGTATTCCGAAGTTGTTTTCCTCAGACCATGCGATCATCACCTCATGCTCGTCGGCATTGGGTGCCCATGTGAGTTCAATTTCACTGGTGGAGATGGATGTGGCTGAAAATCCTATTGGGTTTGGTATGCCATGGAGCATGCTTCCCAAAGCGTTGAGCGAAAAGTTGGCGTTGAGCCTTCCCGATCCAAGTTTATTTTGGTAACCGGGGTTTGCATGATAGTGGTTGTCGGTGTAATCCACAAGCAGGTTCCAGGTGTCATCACTGGTCAACGAGAAATTGTTGCGGTGGGCCTTGGAAAGAAGCAGCGCGGCTACACCGGAAACATGTGGGCAGGCCATAGAGGTTCCCTGATTGCCGCCGTAAGAGTTGTTTATGTAGGTGCTGATTATCGGTGCATAGTCTCCTCCTCCGGGAGCTGAAATGTCAATCCAGCTTCCATAATTGGAGAACGAGGATTTTTCGTCTTTGTGTGTAGTGGAAGCAACGGCCATAGCACCTTCATAATATGCCGGGTACCAATTACTTTCGCTATCGCTGTTCCCTGCAGCAAAAATTGTTATCCCGCCTTCCATCACATTACTACCACCGTATGTGTTGAAATAGTCAATGGCATCCAAAACCGGTTGCTCATAAACGTTGGGCGATGTATAGCCCCAGCTGTTTTGGGAAATAGCGGCTCCGTTATCTGCCGCATAAACCGGTGCAAGATGAAATCCGCCGTTGCCTGATGGAGAAAAAACCTGAAGTGACATCAGCTGTACACCGTCGCTACTGCCATCGCCTCCTGCAATGCCAGATACACCAACGGAGTTGTTGCTGACAGCCGCGACAGTACCTGCCACATGGGTGCCATGATTGCCAGGCACGATCGTTTCCGTATTGTTCGCAAAATTGTAGCCAATGTTTGGCCACATATTCCCTGCCAGATCCTCATGGGTGTGATCAACGCCACTGTCGATAATGGCAACAATCACGTCGTTATGCCCAGTTTCCCTGGACCATGCTTCCGGAATGCTGATGTCAGCTCCTGGCGTGCCACCCGTCTGACCTGTGTTGGAATAGTGCCATTGATCGTTAAAGTCCGGGTCGTTTGGCAGCCACGTGTCCGATGATTCTCTTGTCGTTGCGTCTTCTGACTGCCTGTCTGTTGGTTTTTCTCCTGATATGAGCTTTTTCCGAAAAACGGGTTGTGCCATCTCAACATCCGGAAGAGCCAGGTAGGCCTTCATCATACGAAGGATATCGGCTCCCTCATCAACATGAAACTTATACCAAAGGTGGAAACCCCATGCCTTGTGCCGTGCTGTATGATTGTCCCTTAAAGCTGGTGTGTGAAAGTATGGTGTTGCTTCTTGGACCGCAAAAGCTGCGTTCAGGTTATCAATTTCTTCCAGATTGAACCTGGTGACGCCATGCCGGTCGGTATATGCCGGGTTTTCGTGCAGGTGGCGTTCGGTGTGACGGCCAAACTTAACAAGCAGAACACCTTTTTCCCAGGCATCCGTGGAAATATTGTTGTAGTCAATGGGTGGACGCTCGCCACGGGCAACACGGTATCCATTTATTACCTCGGATTGCGGCTCTTCGCCGGGGTAGACAGGTTGACCAATAATTCTATTGCTGTCACTTCCCATAGCTCCCCTGGAAAGCAGCAAAAGGACAGCAAGCACAAACATATACATTTGCGGTTTGTATCCCTTGGGGAGGAATCTGTATGTTGGGTTCTGAATCATTTTGTTCATTGAGTTATCGCTTGACTATCCAGAAGTGCGAAAATGTGTCTGATCAGCTCTTTGTAAGCCAATTAGCCGGCCACTACACCAATTCCTGGTCTGTTTCTGGCCTCATACATTTCTTTTGTGCCAAACCTTGCTCCTGGCTATGCATACAAAAATTGCTGATTGCAAATGTAAGAAATTAAACAATCGTGTAATCTTTGTCCTACAAAGATAGTAAAAATAAATTACATAAAAGGTTAAAAATGTTTACAGGGATAGTTAAAAATGCTTACGCCTATAGTTGTAAAATGACTACAAGCCCTGATAATCAGCGCGATACAAGGGGTGTTCGGGAAAAGTTTGGTGGGTAAATTCTTGCGGGTTATGCAGTTGAGCCGTTGTCCTACAGGCCGGCTGATTCCAATCTGCACGATGGACCCATTGATTAGTGGATGATGATTTTCATGGGTTCAATATCCTTGTGATTGGATTTAATGATGTAGGCGCCGGCGGGCAGGCTGAGTTCATAGCTTTGGTGGCCTGTGCCAGCATTGATGATTTGCATCAGGCGGCCGCTGAGGTCGTACAGCCTGATCTCGGCTTGTTCGTCCGGGTTGTCGACGTGCAGGGTGTTGTCGTGGTGCCAGATCCTGATTTCCGGGGCGTCGGCATCGGGGATGTCGGTGGTGTCGTCGTCATCATCCGGCGGACTGAAATGCAGGGTAAAGCGTTCGGAGATCATTCCTTCCTCCGCTTCAAAGGCATATACCGGCTGCGTGTGCAGGTCGTGGACGATGTCCTTTTGGGTGTCTTCGAGCAGCAAAGTGCTGCTTTCAAAGACGCCGCTTATCTCCCGCAGCGAGAGGGTGTACTCTCCATCATCGGGTATGCGCATGCCCAGGGTGATGGGTTGTTCTTGATCGATTTCAGGGATGGAGTTGATTGCCATACGGGCAAGATCTTCAGTATATGAAAAGACCTGGGGCATGTTTGGATTCAGGCTGAAAAGCTTGTGTGCATCGTAGCGATCGGTTCCGTGCTGGGCGTCCTTGTGGATGCGTATCCGGGTATCGCTGTAGAAATCGTCCTTGGTGATTCGCAGCCGGATGTGTTCGCTGACCGGCTGGTCCTTCATGAAGTCACCCCCGTGAACGCGCATGTCGTTGGTGAAGGTGAAATCTTCCGGGTTCTCTTTCGCCCGGACAAAGAAGCCCTGGTTGACAGGGATGATTGCTTCTTCTGTGTTTCCGTCGACTTCGATGTAGTCTCCACCACCACCTTGCGTGCGATCATATATGTAAGCAATCGCAGTTTGGAAAGGTGAATCAGCATGGTCCACCTGGTTCCAGTCAATGGCGGAAGGGTAGGGGTTGCCCAGCAGGTTCCAGCCAGGTTCATAATCCCAGCCATTTTCTTTTGATCCGCTATGCTCAAGATTAACCGAAACCTCACCATTGTTGAGTTCGCCGGTAAACGTTCTTGTGCCTGTCTGCTCGTAAGCCACAAGGCAACCAATGCCCTTGTCAAATTCATTGATATTATTTTCTTCTACCTTTTGGTTCAACCAGGTGCCCCCTTCATCCCAAACGTAAAAGTCGTAGTCGTTTTCGTCACCTTCGGGTGTCCAGCCTCCGGCAATGGATTGGCTGGCGACCGGTGAGGAGAGGAAGTGCCATCCGCGGGAGCCGTCATCTTCCTCCTGGCCACTCCCCGGCCAATTGGGTGCGGCTTCGATGTGCCGCTCCATGGTGAACTCACCGTGGATGTTCAGGTTTTCGTTGTCGAGCAGGGAGGCATCGCTTTCCAGCAGCAGGTTATGCACGTGGGCTTCGCTGTTGATGGTGGGAAAGTCAATTGCTGTAGAGGGGACCACGGCGTTTGTCTGGGCATCCGGGATGCCACCGCTCCAGTTGGCTGTGTCGTGCCAGTCGTTGTCGTTGCTACCAGTCCAGGTAGTCAGGGGGCTGAGCACCATGCGGATGGTGAGATTCCCATAAGCGGATTCTTTGCCAAAGGATCCGGGGTCATCAGCATCATCAGCCAAATAAAAATAACCCCACTGCCTGTCATCAAAACCCACCGCAATAGGGCTCTCGGTCAATTGACGGATGGCTGCCATATATTGTCCAGACTCCAGGGTCAAAGGGTTTTCCAATTCAAAGGTTACCAATTCTTCCGACATCGTATTGCCGTTCCTGGTAAATTCTTCGCCCTGAATGATTGTTTCCGTCACCATCATTTCGTCATCCACTTTATACAAGGTAAACTCAAAGTCCAGTGAGCCATCCGGTAACTCAGGCCAAAGAACCTGGAATTTGGTAAAAATTGCCGGGTGCAAGACAGCGTATTTCATGGCAAGAAGGCTTCTCGCTATGAGGCCAAGTCCTCCAGTCGTCAATCCGTGGTCTCGTGCATAAATATTATTCTCAGACACGTAAAAATCGAAGCTGTCTTTTCTGTCTTGCGCATTGCTGTGTGGGTGATCGGCCTCATAATGGATCGTGTAGGTGTTTGCTGGCTGCAGGTTTGCTGTTTGCCAGGCTGTTTCTGCCGTTACCGTTGTTACTCCTCCGCTGGGCAAGGGGTCTGATAGTGTGGCCGTTGAGGAAAACCCGTCAGCATCCACCTCGAAACTGAAGCTTACCGGCTCATCCAGGTCCGTGCCCGTGTTTTGGACATGCGCCTGCAGAACCATTTCTTCGGGGAGCTGTGATGGCGGAATGCTGGTATATTGTTTATTTAGGCCGCTCACCAAAAGGTTTGGACCCTGGGTCTTTTCAAAAGCCACTACTCCCGAAGAATAGTTCTCGTTTTCGTCCACCGAAAAGGCTTTATAGTAATAATTCGTGTTGATTTCAAGATCAACGTGTGCAAAGCTGGTTGCATCGCCCACATACAAGATTATGCCCTCTTCTCCCGGCAGGTATTCGTCCACTTCGTAAGTGGTGCCGTCGACAGGTTTGCCAAAGCTGTTTTCGTCCGACCAGGCGATCATCACATCCTGGCCTTCGGCGTTCGGGGACCAGCTGAGGTTGATCTGGTCGGTGTCTATGGCTTCGGCGTTGAAGTTGACCGGGTTGGCGATGCCATCCAGCATTGGGGCCAAAGCTGCAAGGGAAGCGTCGGCGTTGAGCCTGCCCGATCCCAGTTGGTTTTCAAAGCCTTCGTTCACATTGTAATGATCATCCGTATGATCCACCAGCAAGTCCCACACTTCATCATTGGTCAGGGAAAAATTGTTGCGATGTGCCTTGGAAACGAGCAGGGCTGCGGCACCGGACACGTGGGGGCAGGCCATGGAAGTGCCTTGATAGTAGGCATAGTTGCTATTGATGACCGTGCTCAGTACTCCTCTTTCCCCAACTTGATGGGTCTCACCCCCTGGTGCAGAAATATCTATCCAGCTCCCATAGTTTGAATAGTATGACCTGATATCCTCGTTATTGGTTGCTGCGACGGCCATTGCCCCGGAATAATATCCCGGATACCAGTCTTCGTCATCATTGTCATTTCCGGCGGCGAAAATGGTGATACCACCTTCCAGCACATTGCCTCCTCCGTAGGTGTTAAAATAATCGATGGCCTCCAGGTCGTTTTCGTTATACACTTCAGCCTCAGTATATCCCCAGCTGTTTTGGGAGATGGCGGCTCCCTTGTCTGCTGCCCAGATGGGGGCCAGGTGAAATCCGCCCTGGGTGTTGTTTTGGTCGCGGAAGACCTGTGCCGACATCAGTCGGACGCCATCGCCGGAGCCGGAACCACCGGCGACACCGGCAACTCCAATTGCATTGTCGCTGACCGCTGCCACGGTGCCGGCCACGTGGGTGCCGTGGTTTCCGGGAATAATCGTAGCGTTGTCATCTACAAAATTGTATCCGCCGTCGGGGTATTCGGCATCTTCCCACATATTTGCTGCCAGGTCGGGGTGGTCATATTGGATGCCGTCATCGATGATGGCTACGATCACGTCTTCGTGGCCTTTTTCTCTTGCCCAGGCCGCCGGCATGCTGATGTCGGCACCTGGTGTACCATCCGACTGGCCGGTGTTGTGGTAATGCCATTGATCGCTGAAGTCCGGATCATTGGGCTCCCAGGTTTCGCGAGTCATTGTCGCGAGGAGTTCGCCAGCTGTATCGTCGCTGTCTTTTACCCCATCAGATAATCTCTTTCTAAACACAGGCTCGGCGATTTCGACTTCGGGCAGCTGCCGGTAAGCTTCCATCGCGCGCAGGATCTCGGTTTGTTCATCCACTTTAAGCTTGTACCAGAGGTGGAAGCCCCAGGCTTTGTGTCTTTCGGTGAAGGTGTTTCGCAGTGCGGGTGATCGGAAATATTGGCTGACCTCACGTACGCCATGGTGTTCGTTCAGGGCGTCGATCTCCGGGAGCCCGAACTGGATGATGCCCTCCCGTCCGGCTTGCGGGGGGTATGCGTCGAGGTGGCTTTCCGCGTGCCGGTGAAACCTGATGAGCAGCACGCCTTTTTCCCATGCGTCGGATGTCACGCGGTTGTAGTCGATCGGCGGACGTTCTCCACGGACTACCCGGTAGCCGTTAACCACCTTGACCTCCGGTTCCCTGCCCGGGGTAACGGGCCTGTCGACGGACAAAGGCTCGCTTGCCTGGCCCGGGTTCGAAAGCAGGACCAGGAAAACCAACAGCAAGAAAACAGGGTGTCGTTTGTTCATTGCTTTGGTTGTTTTTAGGTGGCATATCTACCAGATATACCAAGCGAGTTTACCCTTCCTGGTTATTTTGCAAAACATAAAGATACGTGATTATCTTTTAAGTGACAAGCAGCAAGTTGACCAGGGGTATTGTACGCTCACAAATCAACCCCTGATTTGTTTTCGTGCATCATACACTTTTTTGGCGCCATATACAGCGCCCATTCCGAGTAGCAATGCCAGGCCGCTGCCAATGGGAGCCTCTTCAAAGGGTGACTGGTCTTCGTTTTCACCGTGATTACCCGGAGGAGGAGGTTGTGCGATGGCAGCGGAGAACATAAAGAGTACCGGTAGTGTTGCGAGCAGTAATTTTTTGAAAATGGATTTCATGGATTTATGTGTTTTATGTGCTTGTTTTTCTTCTGTTTCATAGGGAAGACGTTGCTGAAACCTCCGTAAGGACCTTGCCATTTAGGCGTTGCCGTGCAGACCAGCCATTGCCGGATCTTCACGGTGGCCCCGTGGATTAATGGATGATGATTTTCATGGGTCTGATATCCTGGTGATTGGATTGAATGATGTATGCACCTGCGGGCAGGCTGAGCTCGTAGCTCTGCTGG
>Ga0207421_10008449_pt1 | contig 10679 bp, 7 predicted proteins | sample SodLakKL_010_SED_4_FD_187542 | JGI IMG/M metagenome (GOLD analysis project Ga0207421, IMG submission 187542) | Alkaline sediment microbial communities from Lake Tanatar, Kulunda Steppe, Russia - 8KL_010_SED (SPAdes) (version 2) | ecosystem: Environmental > Aquatic > Non-marine Saline and...
TGACTGCATCTTCTAAATCTCTTTTTACTCTATCTTTTGCATCCGATTCATCTGCGGTATCCTCATCAAAACCCTCTTCTCGGCCAGCTTCCTCTCTTTTCTTCTCCACATTATCTCTATCAGTAGTTTCCCTTATCCTATTTGCCGCATCATCAACTGAACCGGGGCCTCCGGGTTCCCCTTCACCGGGTTCATCGGGTTCCCCTTCACCGGGTTCATCGGGTTCCCCTTCACCGGGTTCACCGGGTTCAGGTTCACCGGGTTCAGGTTCATCGGGTTCCCCTTCACCGGGTTCACCGGGTTCAGGTTCACCGGGTTCTGGAGTAGCGTCTGGAACATCATCAGGGTCAATACCCATATCCTCTAATTCCTCATCAGTCAACTGAGGTAAATCTTCAGGGTTAACTCCGGGAGGCAAATCATCTGGGTCAATTTTTACAATATCATCAGGGTCAATATCATCAGGGTCAATATCATCCCAATCAACTTCATCCCAATCAACATCAACTTCATCCCAATCAATATCATCTGAATCCCTAATAATTTCATCAGCGGAAACCGTCCTTTTATCTACTTCCGAACCTCTGCCCTGAAATACATCCCCAATATCAAATTCCATCAGAGATTCAGGAACTTTATCTTCGGCCCTCCTAAGAACATCACCAAGCTCTGAAGCGTCAACATCTCCGCTCACTATATCCCTTATTTCCTCTGGGAATTCAGACACCGGAACAATGTCATATTCATCTTCCTCCGGCCGTGCTGCGACCACTACCGCCTTTTCTCCGGTCTCCTGAATTATTACCCTATCACCCTTCTCAAATGGAGGCTTATCGCCTGTCCAGAGTACTTCCTGAGGAGACTCAATTAACTCAGTTGCCGTATCATTAACAAACTTAATAAATATAGCAGAGTTATCGTTAAACAATTCCATTATTCCCTTAGGAGGAAATTTAAATTTAATAATCGCCTCAGGTTCCTCCTCCCCCTCTCCCAAATATAAATTCTCAGAAGGTCTGCCATAAGTATTAACCGACCTTCCCGTAGCTGAAGATAATTCATCAGCCAGAGCCTGAACAGCCTTCTGGGATGATTCACCTCTCCACTTTGCCGGAATTGTTCCTCTAAAATCCATCCAAGAAAACAACCCAACAGAAGGATAGGTCTTATCCTCAAGGTAATCCTTATGAAATAACAAATCAACCAAAGACATATTAATAAATACATCCCCGGCTATATTAACAACTTGATGATTTATACCTTCCAAATCTGTATCTTTATCTATCACATGGGTTCTCAACACATGCCCAACCTCATGACAGAGAAAGAATGCAGAAACATAAATATAAGCTGCCTCCAAACTTTTATAATTTTCATTAACCAAATAATCTTTCAGAATAGAACGGGTTATAAACTCAGGATTATACACCATAGAATACTGCTGTAATTGTTTATGCCACCCCACCCCCAAAGTACCAACACTATCATCTTGATAAACATCAATCTTATCTAAAAGCCTACGATAAATAGGAGCAGAAAAATTCATATAGTCCTTTATTGCAGGGAGCATATTCCGAAAAAGCCTGCCATGGTCAATACCATCTAAAATCCCAACAATTAGAGAGTCAATATCAGGAGAAAGTTGCTTACCTGATTGGAGCAAATCATCCGTTGCATTCCCCGAAATAACATCAATATCAATATCATCACGGTAATCCAGTCTAGGTTGCGATAGACCAATATAAGGCAGTTCAGAAGTCTCATTAGTATCGAAGAAATAAAATATCTCCAACTCATTCTGAGGTAGGATAGGCTGTGCATCTGTTTCAAGTTCTTCAATTACATCTTTCAGTTCTGATATAGTAGTAATCATAGCTATCTACATCACCCCCTCTGTAATTCCTGTAAAGACTCATACATCTCAATAGAGGGAACCTCAAAATACTCCCCCGTCTCGGAATAATACGAGATTCCAATAATATCTGCCATCCCAACCACAATATCATCCTCTTTCTGAAAATGAATTCTTATCCATTCCTTAACTTCTCCCTGACAAATCCGTACCACCAATTCAATATGGTCTATTGTCATCTTTATAATCCGCTTTCTATAATAGGAATCCTCCATCAGCATCTCCTGAATATTTATTATAGCTTCATCACGGATTATAAAATCTACTTCTTCTTCGCTTTCATTCTGCCTCTCATCTATATCATCTGAACCCAAACCAATATCTGCTAAAATATCATATACAGTATTCATTTTAAGCAAATCAGGACACCTCCTTAAACATCCAGAATCTTAGGCGTTTCGCCTTCAAGTTCTTCTGCCTGTTGCAATTCCTCATCTGAAATACGCCTTCCTGCCTTTTCAAATATCCTATTTACAAAGTCCTCCTTTTTCTCTGCCTGAATAAGCATATCTTCCAAAGACATTCGACCTGTCAGCTTTCTAACCAAGTTCAATGCGGCCTCCTGAGAGGGCATCTTATCGGCAATTTGAATAAAGAACTCATCATAATGGTCGGGAGTTAAGGAATCACTAAAATAGTCATAAAATTCCTCACAATGATTTATTCCCACTTCAACTGATTCATATGGGTCATCAACTGCGGCCATCTTATCCTTAACATAAGGCTCCATCAAACTCTTATCTTTTAAATCCTCCAGTTTAATATCGACTACCTGAGTGCCGGAATGTTTATTATAATACCGGGTAAAATCTGTAGATTCATCCCCGATAATCATATTAAAAACTCGTTCCCGCCGATTCTCTATCTTATCCTCAATTAGAAACATGCCATTAATAATTTTAACAATAGCCTGCAATTCCATTTCATAATCCTCGTATATAGAATTATAGGTCTCATCAGAAATACCGGAATCCTTAATATCCTGCCAGATGTCTCTAAGGTCTCTCAAAAGTTCATCTGGATGAACTGAAGAATCTCCTACAGTAGCCTTAAATCCAGAACCAAGTCCTGCCCAATTAGAGCCGACAGAATCTATATAATCACAGATTTTCTTAACATCCTCATTATCAGTCTCAGACATACTTTTTCTAAAAAACCCTCTATATATTTCATCTATATCATCATTCTGAAAAATCATCCTACCCGACATCAACTCAGCATTACGGGTATCTCCTAACAAATCATTAAGGTCAGAAAAAGCTCTAAGAGAAGGAACCGCTTTCTCCAAAGTTCTTTCTTCAATCTTACTAACAATCTCAATCAGCTTTTCATCTGATAGGTTATCAAAATATTTAACTATATAGGGGCTATAACCATGCTCTTTCATATAATTTCTTATATTAGAAGCATCCTCCAACTCGTATCCTTCTTTATGATATAAATTAAAACGGGCCGCAAACGCAGGGTCAAAATCACGAACATTATATCCCTCTCCCACATTCGCAGCTGCAAATATTCTAACCTGTTCTTCAGGAAACTCCACTCCCATCAAACGCTGGTCAGAAATTGCCTCAAATACCGCAGTCATAACAGCCTCATTATTAACTCGGTTAATCTCATCAAAAAACAAAACAATAGGTTCCTCATCTTCTTTTGCATTCTGCAACTTCGTCTTAAGATTAGATTTAGGGGCCTTTATTGTAACCTTCTCAGGGAGACCTACATCCTTAATTAGGTCTTTTAACTCCCTAGAAAAATCCGTCTCTTCCATATCAATCCCCAATCCTCCTACATAGGAGGCCAAATCAACCTTCATAGGTGGGCCTAAAATATCAACCCTATCCTGCATAGCAAGGTTTATTCCAATAATATTCTCTTCTTTGATTCCATTCCTCTCTGCGGCTTCATGAATTCTTGAGGTTTTCCCAATCGAACTGGGGCCTAAAAGCATAGTAGGAACATTCTTCTTCATAGCCTCATCTACACAGGATGTCATCTGGTCATCATCAGCAGAAACATTTTTAGTATAATATTCATTTTCAAAAAGGAAATCTACAAATTGCTGACCAATATCCTGACCAACAAGACCTTTAAGCTGAGAAGGATTAATTGCCCCATCCGTTTCATCCGTCTTATAAAGATACTTAGTTATCATCTCCCAAGTACGATAATTTGGAAAGGGAGAAGTAATCAAGACATCAAAGTCTTTTGATTGCTTAAAGTCCTGAATTACACCATCAAAATAATAAGCATACTGAGGATTCTCATCTAAAAATTCTAATACATGCTTATGAATATTAGTCTTACCTTCCTCAAATTCTGCATCAGCCCAATTATACCAAGTACCCTCAACAACCTCAGGAGTAACAATTAAAGGCTCAAACCTATCCAGAGTTGCCTTATCATCAATCTTATCTGTCAGATACATACCCTTCAGTTCCCAAATAATATCCTTAAGTTCCTCATCATCCTCAGCATCTATCACCTGAGTAGGAAAGTTAGTGGCGGCAATAATTCTTGCCTTCTTCATACTATAACCCATAAATTCTTTATCATGGAGCATTGTGGTCATAGCATCCCGAATTGGTTTCTCTGCTCGGGTTATCTCATCAAAAAACAGGATGGGAGGTTTCCTTAGTTCCTTATACTCCTCCAGCATTACCTGTAAATCATGATACTCCTGAGATTCCGAATCAACCTCCTCCAAACGGGCCTCTATCTTAGGAACTGCAGCCTTAGCATACTCTACAAACTTATCAGTTGCCTTAATAATATCTAACATCGGAGAGTTATAAGAGAGAACCTCACCACCCGGGCCATCAACCTTCTCTGATAAGCCCTCAAAATCAAGACGGGTCATAAAGGCCGTACGCAAATCAAGAAGTCTCCTATCATGTTTCTTAGCCAGCTTTTTAATAGTCGCTGATTTCAACACAGCTGTAGGGCCGATAAGAGTTGGAATCCTATCCGTAACATAATCACCAGTAATATAGTTCTCCAGTCTCAATTCAATCTCATTTAAAGCCCCAGAATCATCAATCGAAGGCTCCCCCATAGCATAATCCTCGACATCAAGTTCATTAATTTTTCTCTCCATAATTACCCTCAATTCCCTCTCTGGGCTTAATTCGGTAGTCATATTACGGTAAGTAACTCCGTTTGTAGAGGCAGTTATCAGGGCTTCTTCAGTTATAAATTCCTTTGACATAGCATTTGATTCCCTATAGTAAACCTGATACTCAGCATTCAAAACTGACATATCCTCAGGTAAATCATCTATCTCAATATCCCTTGCAATCTTAGAATAATCTATCTCCCGAACCTCACAGAGATAAGATTTATTCTGTCTCTGATACCAATTAGCCTCCTGCAAAGGCAAATCCAGAATATAAATATCCAAAGGCTGAACATGGAGAACAATCGGAACCTGACCCTCAAATATATCTCGGTATAACTGCTCGTCATCCAAAGGATTTTCAACCGAAAAGGGGAAAAATATATCATCCATATGGATTATTTCCTCAGTATTAGATACCAAAGGAGACTTCTTCAAAAAAGGCAGTACATTATTATAATACATTTGAATATCACCTCATTTCTTATCTTAGGCTACATTTCTGAAATTACAATTCTATTTACCACAGTCCTCAAAAATCTCAAGTCTCTCTCATCTACATTAGCATTTTTAATATCACCAGCCGTATAATCGAGCAATTCAAGAGCAATTTCTAACCGATTCAATGAAGTCCGGGTTATTCCTAAATCATGAAACTTATAATCAGCTGGCTCATTAGGCTCTGATTCCTCAGTAATCTTTGGAAGAAAAGAGATTAAATAAAACTGTTTCATGATTATAATATAACCACCAAAGAAATAAATAGCAAACTTAATCTGGTCTTCCTCCATATCATCTAAGTCATTCCTAATATCATTAAGAATTCTCTGCATTGAATTAATATTTGCAGTCTGAAATAAAGGTCGAAATTTACTAGGAAAAATATCTGCTGGATTTACCTCCGATACTCTCATACCATATTCTGACTGAATCCTCTCCAGAGCCTCTACATAATCCCGAAACTGATGAATTGTTTTAGGCATAACAAAATTAATATCCATTGTAATAAACCTATGATAGTCTTTCACAACTCTAATAAACTGAGGATAGTTGCCACTCAATTTCAACACCTCCTACTTATCTAAGACACTTTTCAGTCTATCAACCAAATTAGCTGAGTTCCGGGAACCCGATTCAAAATCTCCAAAATAACCAAACAATCGATGGTCTCCACCAGCCTCTAAAAAAGTCAGCTGATACCGATTCCTCCTATTGGCCTTTAAAACCTCAATTGTCTCATCACGCTTTATTCCCTGTGTAAAAGTCCTTAAATGAGCACCTGATAACAAATCGCTAATCCCAATCATCTTTGCTATCTTTTTAATCATCTGAACATCACCATTCTCCAGAGCCATGTATCCAAAATCTACATGGTAATCTTTACCTAAAGCCTCAGCCAAATCAACAAAGTTAAGTGCTACTGCGGCCGACTTAGACGGTGCTGTACTCTGAGATTTAACCTCATTATTCGGATAAGCATGCAAGGAAAAAGAATTTAAGTGCTGAAGTGATGACATCAATAAAAGCAGATTCTGGTTATCACAAGAAGAATTAGCGTCAAGTGCCATACTCCGAAATAAATCAGTATAATCTGATTCAGGCAACTGATAACTACAATATTTGCTATATTGTGCCATCAAAATTGACTTCTTTATCAAAAGAGTAACAGGGTTTAGATTAACATCATCCCACTTAGGGTCATCCGGCCAGCAACTATCATTAAAATCAGTTATTTTAAAATGCCGACCATCATCCCAATAAATATATCCTAAATAATGCCGAATAGCATCTGATAAATCCTTAAGAAACTCATATATAACACAAAAAGGGGTAAGAAAATCAAATGCCGTTTGCTTATCATCAAAAATTCCGGCCATATCACGCAATCCCAAAGACCTAACTACACGAGAAGTAGTAGTAGGATTCTCAGAAACAACTCCTTTTAGTTCCTGTAAAAGCTGGTCAACTGAAAGCAATCCCAACTTATACTTTTCTAATTTAGCTGTTACCGCCTTAATATTATTAGTCTGGATATTCAGTTCATCTCTCCAATAGGAAAATAAATCAAATACCGGAATATATGGACAATCCCTATTCTGTGATAACAAAATATATCCCGTATCTAAATCCAATAAAAATCCTCCTAATCCAATTATAGGCCCCCCAGTCTCATATACAACCCGAAACTTTAACCCGACACTATAACCCGAAAAGGTAAAATACTTAGTAGAAAAGCTGGGCCAGTATATATTACTATTAAACTCCGACCTATCAGTAGAAAAATTACTTAAATGCAAATCCCGATAAAACTGTAAGATATCGTCAAAATAATCAGGCCTGCCAACTTCCATATCATCCAATCTTGAAATATCAAAAACTACCTGTTTTTCTCTCATATATTTCCCCTCCTTTTTAGTACATACGAATCAAAGGAGGGTTTAACAAATCAACCTCCACTTTAATTTAATTTATTGCATGCAACTCTCAATTCTCTCTAACATCCGAGAAAGAACCATAGCCTGCTTTTCAAAATCATCAAGATACCCACCTGCCTTAGCATAATGAGCCATATCCTCTACCCTTGCCATCTGCCTCTGATTATCCCTAAGAGTCTCTCGAGTCTCTTCTCGCTTTAGGCCAGTAGACAGTGTTCTAAGTCTGGCCCCTGATAAGACATCCCTTGCTCCAATTGCCTCCGTAACATTCTTTAACTCATCTAAATTTTCATTCTCCTCCAGAGACATAAATCCAGCATCCATCTCCAAATCCCTCCCCACAGACTGAGCAAAGTCATAGGTATTCAATGCTACTGCGGCCGACTTAGACGGTTCCCTATACTGTGGTGATGTATAATTACCTCCCGGCCTAACCAAATGCTTAGAAATAAGACCCTCAACTCCGGCCATAGAAGACAGCTCTCTTACCTTATCCTCTGCCCGTTCCGGGTGTACATCATCCAGCATCGCATCTTCTTTATTGAAAGACCACCCTCCATACGGATTAAAGCCATGAATATCATAAGGGCCTTCTTGATTCGTACTTAATTCAGCATTATGCTCACACAAAGCCCTAGAGTAAAGAGAGAAATCTCTAAGAGAGTTAATAAAATCCGGCAATAATGGGCTAATATCATGCAGTGCCTCAAATTCCTCAGCAATCCTGACAAACTTTGGCCCTTCTTTGCTTGCTCCAGCAGTATAAAACTGACTATCCTGAGCATTAAATACAGCAAGCTGAGCAACACAATAATATAGAGCCTCCATAAGACCCCTAATCACATCTTGCCTATCCGGCATGGAAAAAGATAAATCCCCCGTAATTATCTGATAAACTGCGGCTGTCTTAGACTTAAAGTTAGAAAACTTCTGTGGGTCTGTAACTGCCTCAAAAAATTCCTCCAGAGACATAATACCCAGCTTAAATTCTTCTAAAAACTTTGCCCAAACTCCCTTATCAAAAGGTATCCCCAATTCATCCTCCACAAAACCTCGGAAATTAAACAGCGGAAAGTAATCACTCTGTTTCCGCTTTAGCATAGGAATATAACCCGTGTCTAAATCAATATAAACTCCATGAAAACCAATGATAGGGCCGGAACTACCCTCTACCTTAGCAATATTAATATCAATATGGGCAGGCTCTTTCTGCATCATCGGAATTTTAACCATAAAATAATCCTTCATATTATCCGGAATTATATACTCATCCGCCGCAGAAGAAAGATAAGCTAGCCCGGCTAACAAAATATAAGCCTCTATTTCCCTGTCCGCCCCTCTCTCCGGGTAATTTACTCCTGCCCTAATATTATGCGTTGTCATCTTTACTTCGCTCATAGCCAAACCTCCTTAAAAAATTCCTTTGTCTTGATAAGCAGGAATGATACTATCCCTAATATGCTTATCAAGATTTGTAATAACCAACATTATGTGCTTACAGTTATGAACCACTATATCATAATAGCCAATGGTAAATGAATTATCCTCCAAAACTGATAAATTATATACTACTTCTTCTTTCTTCTCAAAATTCAAATAGGACAGGGGAAACTGCTTTAGCTTAAAAGGTTTAATAGACTCTATATAAAGCAGTTTATCAGAGAACTTCAAATCACTAGCATAAACCCATTGATTACTTCCTTCCCGCTTTACATAAAAGGGATGATACCTAGTAGTAATAATTGTGCCTTTATTAAACTTAATTTTAAATAACTCATCTACCAACCTGCCCGACTTACTGCTAACCTCTCTAAACCTGCCTTTATGAGTAAGAACTTTATCTGTACCCACCGCAATATCACAAATTTTCTTATACCCACTTCTAGTACGAACAATAGTGTCCGGAGGGAAACAAGAAACTCCCTCTCTATCTGGATTTCTAATATCAGGTGGCCGGGTCTCACTACGAAGGCCATAACCCAACTCCCAGGCAATATACTGAAACCCATAGTAAATAAAACTAGGGTCATTACAATATACAGCCAAATCTGAATCCAGCATTAACTCTTTAATTGTCCTATCATCCGGGTCATCATCCTCCTCCACCATTTGCTGTATCTCAGAAAAGTCCAGAAACTGTATTATCTGATTCCACCGCTTAGGAGGGTTAGTTCCTGACTGACAAGAAAAATGTACAATGCCGTCTCTTTCCACTTTTTCAAATCTTTCCGACATCGGAGTTCCCCATATCTTGCCCCAAGTCCTACCCAGCGAATGGTCAATTAATTCCTCACGGGTATATTCATTAATAGCCAATAGATGCTCATCCTGCTCTAACTCTGAGGAATCTGCAAACTGAGACTTATTACGGTTATTATAGAATCTAATCTCAACCTTCTTACTAAGATTCCTCCGCACTCACACCACTTCCCTTAACTCTGGAAAGACTGACAACAGTTCATTTTTGGCCTCATCCAATGACATATCATCTTTAATTAGCCGGTTAAGTAGTTCTAGAACCGCTTTTTGGTCAATATAATATTCTGCCTTATCACCCTTCTGCTCCTTCTCAATTATTGAATGAGTAAGAAATGAAGAAAGGGCAATAGCCATTCTATCCCTATTATTCTCCTTACCAGCATAGATATCCTTAAGAGTGGAAATAAAAGGTTTAGGCTCCATCCTTTCAAAGAAATCCAGACGCCTCTCCCTTAAATTAGATTGCAGGGATAGTAATTCCTGAATCTCAGACCTAACTTCGTTAGCCTTTAAATCATCTCCCTGCTCCTCTAACTCAAACATCCTATTATATTTTTGCTGAATTTCCTCAGAAATATCCATATAACTATCCTTTCAGTACTATTTTGCCGCAACCGTTGCTGAAATTCGGCCCTCAGATTCCGAATATAACCTTATATACCTAGCTCCAATCATTAAGTTCTCTGAAATACTATAAGGAAAACTAATCTCCTCATCATCAAAGAAATGTATATAAGGATAAAATCTCTCTCCATCCTGCGAAAACTGCATCTCAACAACAGTCTCAGTATAGGCCTGTATCATAAGAGTTACATTTGATAACCTTTTAGTATCAATAATATTTGAAAAACCACCCGGCCTCCAAATATCGGTTTCTACTCCTGTAGAACCAGTATCATCAAACTCTATATCAAACTCATTTCCATCCTTATTAACTATATCAACTATATTCGGTTCT
>Ga0207421_10008450_pt1 | contig 10677 bp, 9 predicted proteins | sample SodLakKL_010_SED_4_FD_187542 | JGI IMG/M metagenome (GOLD analysis project Ga0207421, IMG submission 187542) | Alkaline sediment microbial communities from Lake Tanatar, Kulunda Steppe, Russia - 8KL_010_SED (SPAdes) (version 2) | ecosystem: Environmental > Aquatic > Non-marine Saline and...
TTTTTGACAGGTGGAATGCGGAGTCTTCAGCCATATAGCCCGCATTCCTTTTGAAAACATTCCTGGTGAATTTCCAATGGGATTCGAACCCGCCTTACCCACACAAACATCAGAGATCGTGCTGAATGGACAGCGATGACGACCTGGTGATTTGGAGCGGGTGAATGAAATCCTGCGTGCCTCAAAGGAGAAAGTGCCACCATCGTGGTTTTTCGTCAAGCATGAACCCGCTGTCCTCCATGAGTCATGACACGAAGACGAAACCGTTGGCCTTTGCCTCCATGATCTCAATACACGGTCACCATTTTGGGCCTGCAATGAGGCTTGAGAGGAGGGGTGGACGGTCTTGTGCCCTATGAATGGTCATGGGGCCGGAAAATTTCCCGTGCATTGCCGCGGAAATCATCTGTGACAAATCGTCACCGGATGTGCGCCAGTTGAAGCCAATGGCCTTTGTCACTCAAGAGTGTGGAGGCCGTAACAAGCCTGTAACAATGATTGAATATGTTACCTCCAATGTTTCCATCGGCGCTCCTGAAAAACGGAAATGCCTGTTTTTGAGCAGACGCTTGGCGAAGTGCATTGGCAAAATGACCTGGAGGAAGATGGCTATGAAATTCATGAAAACATTGGCAATGGCTGGTTTGGGAGTATCACTCATGGCGGGCCCGGCGATTGGGGCCACCCTTTCCATCAACGGATCCACCACGGTCCTTCCCATCGTTCAAAAGGTTGGCGAAGCTTTTATGAAGGAACATCCAGGAACGACCCTTTCCATTTCCGGAGGAGGTTCTGGCAATGGAATCAAGGCCATCATCGATGGCACCACGGATGTGGCCATGAGCTCCCGTTTCATCAGAGACTCAGAGGTCAAACTGGCCGTGGAGCGGGGCAGTTATCCCGTTCCGTTCGCTGTTTCCTATGACTGTATCGTGCCGGTGGTCCACACATCGAACACCGTCAACGATATTTCTCTTGAACAGCTGAAGGCCATATACAGGGGCGAGATCAGGAACTGGAAAGAAATCGGAGGCCCCGACCGTCCTGTGGTGGTCATTTCCCGGGACACATCTTCTGGCACCTACGAAGTGTGGGATGAGAAAGTGATGAACAAGGAAAGAGTGTTTCCCGGTGCCCTTCTGCAGGCCTCCAGCGGCGCTGTGCATCAGTCTGTGTCCAGAAACAGAAACGCTATCGGTTATCTGGGCATCGGCTACCTGGATGATAGTGTCAAGGCCCTGACGGTTGAAGGAATTGAAGGCAATGTGGAGAACACCCTCAACAACAAATTTCCTGTGGCACGTCCTCTCTACGTGTTCACCCGGGGATGGCCCACCGGTGACACTCTGACCTTCATCAATTACATGCTTCATCCCCAAAAGGGCCAAAAGCATGTTCAGGAAGCTGGATTTGTTCCGCTCTACTAAACCGTTAAAGCCCGAGTTTCGCTGATTGAATGCAAAACGAGCCCGAAGCGTGAAGGTTTGCCACGCTTCGGGCTGGGCGGTTTCATGAGGAAAACACTCTGTTGATGTTCGGGTTTTCAGGGAACAGGTCGTGATCAGTCTCGAGTCCTGTTGGCAATGTTTTGGTTTTTTTTTGTGATTTCGTTGATTTCACCAGAGCAGACTGTTTCCCCGGATACTTTAAAATTTCTGGTTTTTTTCTGAAGAGTGTTCAAGAGAAAGAATCACAACATGATCCAAAAGCGACACACGAGAGAAAAAGTCATTCGGCTCTTCTTTTTTCTTGCCGCTTCCATTTCAATCCTTGTGTTAACGTTGATTTCGCTGTTTCTCTTCTCTGAGGGTTTGCCCATTTTCAGTGAAGTTTCCGTTTCGGGCTTTTTATTCGGCACTGAGTGGTATCCCACTGCTTATCCCCCTGATTTCGGAATTTTTCCTCTCTTGGCTGCCTCCCTGGCTGTCACTGTCCTTTCAGCGCTCATTTCCATACCTCTCGGTGTGATGACAGCCCTCTACCTGGCTGAAATCGCCTCGTCCAGGTTCAGGCAAATCGTCAAGCCCATCGTCGAGCTTTTGGCTGCCCTTCCTTCCGTGGTCATTGGTTTTTTTGGAATGGTGATTGTTGCCCCCTTTCTACAGGATGCTTTCAATCTTCCCACTGGTTTGAACCTGTTCAACGCTTCTCTCATGCTGGCTTTCATGTCTGTGCCCACCATATGCAGCATTTCCGAAGACGCCATATTCTCTGTGCCCCGGGAACTCAAGGAAGCTTCCCTCGCCCTTGGTGCCACCCATTGGGAGACCATTGCAAGAGTCATCTTTCCCGCTTCCCTGTCAGGGATCAGCACCGCCGTTATTCTGGGAATGTCCAGGGCCATCGGTGAAACCATGGTGGTGCTCATGGTGGCTGGCGGAGCGGCGCTCGTTCCCGGTTCGATCTTCGACCCTGTCCGTCCCATGCCTTCGAGCATCGCTGCGGAGATGGCGGAAGCTCCCTTCCGGGGGGATCATTACCATGCCCTTTTCGCCATAGGGATGGTGCTGTTTTTGTTCACCCTGGCCTTTAACCTCATCGCCGACCACATGGCTCAAAAACACAAACAGGTTGGTGCGGCAACTCTTTGAATCATGGTTTCTTGCAATGAAGTCCGGGCCACGCGGCGAATACTTTTTTTGAGACCGCAAGAGGCATCAGCAATCAAGCGAGGAATTGGAACATGGGTTTTTCCAAATCACCCAGAGAATCATCCAGTGTGAAAAATCCTGCAGGCCATGTGGAGCCACAGGCTCAGAGGACGCTTTCTTCCATGCGGCAGGGGCGGCGGACAACCTTTTTCATGAGGCATTTATTTCAAAAGGGATTTTTCGGAATTTTCAGAATGGCCGCAGTGATCAATGGAGCAGCCCTTCTGGTGGTGGTTGGCTTTCTTCTCTATAACGGTGTGGGCGCCATCACATGGACTTTTCTCTCCCAGGCGCCCATGGACTCCATGACAAGGGGGGGTATATTTCCCTGCATCATCGGCACCTTTCTCTTGAGCTTCGGTGCCATGCTCATCGCTTTCCCCTGGGGGGTTGCCTCGGCCATTTATCTTCATGAATACGCGGGGCCAGGTCGAACGGTCCGTATCATACGGTTGGGCATCAATAACCTTGCCGGTGTGCCCTCGGTGGTTTTTGGGCTGTTCGGCCTTGCCTTTTTTGTGACCTGGATGGGAATGGGGGTGAGTGTGCTGGCAGGCGCCCTGACCCTGGGAGCCCTCATTCTTCCCGTCATCATCGGAACCTCGGAAGAAGCCCTGAGGTCCGTTCCGTCCACCTACCGTGAAGCTTCTCTGGCACTTGGTGCCACTAAATGGCAGACCATATCCAGAGTCGTGCTGCCGGCCGCTTTTCCAGGCATGCTCACGGGCTCCATTCTGGGAATCAGCAGGGCGGCAGGTGAGACCGCCGCCATCATGTTCACCGCAGCAGTGTTCTTCACACCGCATATGCCCTCGTCCATCCTGGATCCTGTCATGGCCCTTCCATACCACATCTATGTGCTGGCCACCGCGGGCACGGACATTGAAAAGACAAGGCCGCTCCAATACGGCACAGCTTTGGTGCTCATTGCCCTGGTGCTCGGGATGAATCTCATCGCCATTCTCTACCGGGCGCGGCTCCAGAAAAAGCACTGAGCAGAAGGAAGAGATTTTCAGGCACGGAAAGAGCCGCAATCGCGGCTACTTTTGCTTGTGCCCCTGGAAATGGTTGAGTGACCGGTATCACGTCCGCTGGCAGTGGTGTTTGATGTTCACGCCTTTGATGATGAAAATAACCGATTCGGCAATGTTGGTGGCCTGGTCCGCAGCCCTTTCGAGGCACCTGGCTGCTATGATGGTCTGCACAGAGCGTTCGATGGCGGGAGTGTCATGAAGCATGTAGTCCATCAGGTCTTTCAGTATTTTCACATTGAGTTCGTCTGCCGTGTCGTCCATCTGGCAAACGTCGATGGCCTGTTCTTCACTTTCATTGATGAATGCCGAGATCACCGATTTGAGCATGTCGATGGCCGTGTCTCCCAACTGCTGCATGGCTGGATTGAAACGCAGGGGAGGACGGCTGGCGAGAAAAATGGTTCTTTCCGCAATATTGACCGCCTGATCGGCAATGCGCTCCAAATCCACGGCGATGCGCATGGTGCCGATGATGAACCTCAGGTCTCGAGCCATGGGCTGCTCCAGGGCGAGCAGTTTCAGGCAGAGCCGGTCAATCTCCAGCTCGAGGGAATTCACTTCCTGATCTCCCCGCACCACTTCCTTTGCCACCTCCGTGTCTCGGACCAGCAGTGAATGGACGGCTTTTTCCAGCGCTCTTTCTGTCAACGCTGCCATCTGCAGGATTGTCATTTTGAGTTCTTCAAGTTCTTTGTGGAATCGACTTTCCATTGTGCTCTCCGAATAAATGATATCAGCCGAACCGGCCCGTGATGTAATCTTCAGTCTGTTTGTACTTGGGACGTGTGAATATGTTTTCCGTGGCGTTGACTTCAATGAGTTTCCCCATGTAGAAAAAAGCGGTGGTGTCAGAAACCCTTGCAGCCTGCTGCATGTTGTGAGTCACGATCACGATGGTGTAATTTTTTTTCAGTTCATGAATCAGTTCTTCAATTTTTTGGGTGGCGATGGGATCCAGCGCAGATGCGGGCTCATCCATGAGAACCACTTCCGGTTCAACGGCCAGGGCACGGGCGATACAGAGTCTTTGCTGCTGACCGCCCGATAATCCCAGGGCGGAAGCTTGAAGGCGATCCTTGACTTCATCCCAGAGAGCTGCCTGACGAAGACTAATCTCCACTTTTTCCGAGAGCACGTTGCGGTCTTTGACTCCGTTCACCCGCAGACCAAAGGCCACGTTTTCAAAAATGGTCTTGGGGAAAGGGTTGGGTTTTTGAAAGACCATTCCGACCCTTCTGCGCAGTTCCACCACGTCCACCCCGCTTTCGTAGATGTTCATGTCATCCAGAGTGATTTCACCGACGAGACGGCTGGAGGGAATGAGATCATTCATGCGGTTGAGGCAGCGCAGGTAGGTGCTTTTGCCGCAACCGGAAGGCCCAATGAGGGCGGTGACGCGATTCAGATGAAACTGAAGACTGACTTCTTGCAGGGCCTTGAAAGAACCATAGTAAAAATCGATTTTTTTCGATTCCATCTTCAATGTTTTTTCCATCATGATGATTCCTTGCTCAAAAAAGCTCCTTCAAATCATAAGGGAGCGTTGCATGCATGATTTGAAGGGAGTTGTGGCAAAAGCATGTGAAAGGCACAGATCCATAATCCTCATGATTTTGTTTTTCCCCTTTGTGAGAAAAATCCGGGCATGGGCTGTCCTTCAGAGTGCGGCCCCCAAAGAAGCTGTTCAACTCTTTTTTGCTGCTTTTTCCCCGCTGACCATCGCTTTGGGAAGGCTGAAATGAAAGGTGCAACCGCTGGAACCGTCCGGATTGGGACTTTGCAGCCAGATTTTGCCTCCGTACCCCTGAATGATGTGTTTGCAGATGGCGAGCCCCAAACCGGTGCTTCCCGAACCCGAACCCCGATGCCGCTCCATTCGGTAAAACCGCTCAAACACCCTCTGCTGATGTTCCAGGGGAATTCCCTGTCCGCGGTCTTGAAGAGCGAAAGTGAAGGATTTTTGCTCCTCAGTGGAAAAAATTTTGAGCACACTGCCTTCAGGGCTGTACTTGATGGCATTTTCCATGAGATTGCGAAATACTTGGGCGAGCTGGTCCAGATCGCTCAACACAAGTTGTTCTTTTTCGGGGAGCAGGTTTTCAATTTGGATTTTCTTGGACCGGGCAAGCGGAAGGCACTCTTTCCAGGCCAGTTCGGCAGCTTCTGCAGCATTGACAGGGTTGGCAGGATAAACTGCCTTTTTTGATTCCATTCTAGCCAATTGTAAAAGATCGTCGACCATTTTCACCATATGATTGGTATTTCTCAGGATCACATTCAAAAAGGCCTGGATCGTCTCTTTGTCCTGCTGGCTTTCAGACAGCAGTGTTTCTGTGTAGCCTTTCACAGAAGTCAATGGTGTGCGCAATTCGTGGGTCACATTGGCCACAAAGTCCTGACGGATTTTTTCCAGACGTTTCAGTTCGCTGATGTTGTGAAAGACGAGAACAGCTCCCAGATTTTTGTCTCTTTCGTGGATTCTCACCATGTTGACTTCATAAAATTTTTCTGGTTCCAGTTCCAGTTGCAATTTTATGGGTTGGCGTCCCAGATTGGTGCTGCTGGCCATGATTCGGTCGCAGGCATCCTGAAGTTCCAGGCTCATGACAGCCTCCAGAGGTTTTCTTCCAACGGACAGGGCCGGACTGGAGATGACCCTGGACATGGCTCGATTCACTGACTTGATTCGGCCGTTGGTGTTGAGGACCATGACCCCTTCCTGCATGCCATCGAAAATGGCTTGAAACTGTTGTTGCTGCTGTGAAATTTCTTCCACATGGTCTGCAAAGTGCTGAGCCATTTCGTTGATGGTCTGCCCCAGAGGGTAAAATTCGCTCGCGGTGTTGAAGTTGATCCGCTGCCTGTAATTTCCGCTTCCGATGGATTTTATGGCTTGTATCATTTCTCCGATGGGTTTTTGAATCCGTTGAAAGAGAAACAATGTCAAAAAAAACATCGCAGCAACGAGACCCGCGCAAAGGACCATGAATGCTTTTGCCAACAGGGATTGCACGTCCTTGGCCTCCTGGAAAGGCGTGGACACGCGGATGATGCCTGAAGGAATGGCTCCTCCTCCTTCAATGACTCTGGCCACGTAAAGTTTCTTTTCCTGAGTGCTGCCACTGAAGCGGATGGCAACCCCCAGATCCTTTTCCCTCGCTTCCATCACCTCGGGCCGCCCTGCGTGGTTGTCCATGGCCCAAACCTCCCTTTGGGGGATATGAGAGTCCGCAATGACAGTTCCTCCATCGGCAATGTAAGTGATTCTGAACTCCAAACCCCTCCCGATCAACTCCAGCCAACCATGCAGTGCCTCAACATCTTCAAATTGCATTTCACGGGTCAGCATCTGATGAATGAATTCCAGCTCCCGGATCACCTGCCTCTGAGTGCTCTCCATGATCTTCTGGCTCACTGACTTGTGATAAGGGTAGGAAATGGCTGTGGACACGAGAAGGACGGCGAGGCAGAGGAAAAATGCGGATTTTGTTCTGAAAGAAAATCCTGTTTTCATTGGTTTTTTATCCTTTGAATCGATATCCCACACCCCGGACAGTTTCCACCAGTTCCGAGTAGGGCCCCAATTTTTGTCTCAGCCTTCTCACGTGTGTGTCGACGGTCCTCGCATACCCTTCAAATTGATAGCCCCAAACTTTGTCCAGAAGGTGATCGCGAGTGAGAACTTTGCCATGGCTTCTGATGAGTTCTTCAAGAAGCTTGAACTCCGTGGCCGTGAGGGGCACTTCATTGCCGTCAATGATGACTTTGTGCCCTTCAAAGTCCACGAGGATTCCCTCCTTTTGCCAGAGACTGCCCTCTGTGGCTTCCTGTGTGCTTCTGCGCAGCACAGCTCGAATGCGAAGGATGATTTCTCTGGGGCTGAAGGGTTTCACCACGTAGTCATCCGCACCCAGTTCAAGCCCAACGATGCGATCGATTTCCTCGCCCCGGGCAGTGAGTATGATCACGGGGATCATGGAGGTTTTCGAGCTCCGCTTCAAATCTTTGCACACTTCAAAGCCGTCCAGGTCTGGAATCATGAGATCCAGAAGGATGAGATCGGGCTGATGCTGACGGGCCAGACTCAAGGCTGTGTAGCCGTCTTTGGCGGTCACGACCTCAAATCCGGCAATTTCAAGATTGTATTTCAAAAGCAGAAGAATATCCGTGTCATCTTCCACAATGAGTAATTTAACTTTTGCCATTTTGTTCTCCTTTTCAGACAAGGTTTATCACCATGACATGTGAGAATGGCAAACTGGTGATCCGGATGTTACGAAACCGTTACAATCCGGCACTCTGAAGCCCCAGGAGCAGGCTGAAGAAAAACATTGGCAACGAAGTTCGGGTTCATGTGACACAATTGTAACGTCCCTTTTTGAGGATGCTCAAAGGCTTTGAATGGCATGGACAGAGTTTTGAGTGCATACTGGCGGCAAGAAGGCTATTCCCCATTTTCACTGGCCCCGGGAAAGGGTTGGAGCCGGAATTCTCCATGCGCGCGCACCCACAAAAAACATTCAGGACGGTAAAGCGGGCAAAACCCTATGGATTTTATATTCATGTTTCGCTTATCATTTTTCAGGGGAAAAAGGTGGAACGCAAGTGACGGCAACCTGTTACCGTTGATGAGGGTTTATGCTCAATTTCTCTTACAGCACCAGTGTTTTTCGCTTGAAATCTCTTGAGGACGCCATCGAAGGAATCGAGCGTGCGGGTTTCACCGGTGTGGAATTGATCGCTGACCGGCCTCACGTGTTTCCCGATGACATGAGCGCTGCCAGAGTGACGGATTTGATTCGCAACCTGACCCGGAAAAAAATGAAGATCAGCAATCTCAACAGTGCGCTGGTGACTGCCTACGGGGATCAAGTGAGCCCTTCCTGGATTGCAGAAAATGCTGCAGAGCGAGAGAAGCGTGTTGGCTTCACACTCTCCTGTCTTAAAATGGCTGCCGCCATGGGCATTCCCCACGTGTCCACAGACACGGGCCCGGGTACCATCCCCGACTCTCTCAGCCTTTCGGAGGCCGTCGATCTTTACGCAGGTCAAATAAGCCGAATACTGCCCGTGGCCAAAAAACTCTCAGTGCACCTTCTCCTGCAGCCGGATCCCGAGTCTCTTGTTCAAACCACTGAGGATACCCTTAAAATGATGTTCAAGCTGAAAAACCACGAATTCGTGGGCATCACTTTTGATGCAGCACATTTTCAGCTTGTGGAAGAAGATCCCTGTGAGGCATATCAGGCGCTGCGAAAGTATGTTTACCATGTGAGTCTGGCTGATGTGCCCGTCAATGGAAGCCACCGGCACATTCAATTGGGTGACGGGGGCCTGGACATACCCAGGTTTTTGGAGTGTCTGCTGGCCTCGAACTACCTGGGATACGTGACCATAAAGCTGGAATCTCATGACCAGCGGGCGGACAAAGTGGTTGCGGCTTCCGCCAAATACCTTCGGGAGAGGGATTTCATGCCCCCCGTTGATGAATGAAAATGACAATGTGAGAGCGGCCCCATGCGGATCGCGCCACCGGGGAAACGCCACGGCAGGCTTCCTGTCGAGGTCTGGGGTGACTTGCGGGAGCGCCCGCTGCCGGCGATTTCCTTGCTTGGGGGATTGACGGAAGGCATTCCTTCCCGGGGCTGAATGAAACGGGTGGCGGAAGCGCATGGGAATCGAACCCACCTGAGAACGCCTTCACGCCCTCACACCGGATTTGAAGTCCGGGAGCCCCACCAGTGAGCTTGGCGCTTCCGAGGCTGAATGTATACAAAGGGGTCACATTTGACAAGCTGTTTTTGTGCACTTCCCCTGGAGGGATTTTTTCCTGCCCGATTGTCCCGCCTCCACTGAGCGCCGGAAAAAGCCGTGAATCCCTCTTTGAACAAAGGACCATTTTGCATCGCTTTGCCAAGGGCCTCTCCCCGGAATGATGCCGTCACGAGGTTCAAGTGGGGATCAGCTCATAGGATTTGGTCCCCAGGCCAATTTCCTCCGCATAATTGAGCTGATGCCTCCAGTCGATGTTGGGGTAAACGGCTCTCACCTTGTCCAGGTTGGCAGCGGGTTCGCCCGCTATGCAGGAAGATTTGAGGTGAGGTTGCGCGTTGAGCAAGTCCATGGAGGCCTGGTCAATGGCCACGGGATCCCGGGAGGCGACAATGCCGATATCCCCCACAAGGGGCGCATCAGCGAAGGGATGGCAGTCGCAGGCCGGAGAAATTTGTGTGAGGAAATTGATGTACAGGGTTCGATCTTCTTTGCCTTTGATGGTTGCGGCGGTGTACTCCACCATTCGCTCCATGAACTTGGGCAGGTCCCGTTCCCAGTTGATGCCCAGGGCTTTTTGGGGGCAGGAATGAATGCATCCCGCACAGCCCACGCACCTGGCGCGGTCGATGAAAACAACTTGTTTTATGGCGGGGTCGGCTCCGGGCATGTGGCCGGGGCGTTCCACCAAAGAGATGGCTCCATGGGCGCACTGGTCCCGGCAAATACCGCATGCCACACAATTTTTGGAGTCGATTTCCGGTTCCACTTCCGAATGTTGAGCCATTTTTCCCCGGCGGGAGGCGGATCCCATGCCCACATTCTTGATGGCTCCTCCAAAACCGGAAGCTTCGTGAAGCTTGAAGTGGGCGATGGAGATGAGGGAATGGGCCTTGGCCACAGCAGAGCCCACATAGGCTTCCCGGCACAGTTTGAGGTTGAGGGGAACGACCACTTCATCCCGGCCGTCGATGCCGTCGGCAATGATGAGGGGGGCATTGACCACTGAAGGGGCAAAGCCATTGAGCAACGCCGTGGTCAGGTGGTCCACCGCATTTCCACGAGTTCCCACGTAAAGTGTGCTGGCATCTGTCAGAAAAGGCCTGCCACCCAGTTCACGCACGGCATCCACCAGAGGCCGGACAAAAATGGGGCGCACGAAGGCCGTGTTTCCCCTTTCGCCGAAGTGAATCTTCAGGGCTGTCAAGCCGCGCTTTTTG
>Ga0207421_10008451_pt1 | contig 10677 bp, 11 predicted proteins | sample SodLakKL_010_SED_4_FD_187542 | JGI IMG/M metagenome (GOLD analysis project Ga0207421, IMG submission 187542) | Alkaline sediment microbial communities from Lake Tanatar, Kulunda Steppe, Russia - 8KL_010_SED (SPAdes) (version 2) | ecosystem: Environmental > Aquatic > Non-marine Saline and...
TGCCCCCTACTTATTCTTTACTTCTTTTTTGTAAACTTCCACCGCTTCTTTGGGGGCGCCGTCGAAAAGCAGGCGCCCTTTATTTAACAGCAAAGCCCGGGTGCAGACTTTCTTCACTATCTTCATGCTGTGGGTGACGACGACAACCGCCTTGGCATCTTCTAACATCTCCTGCATGCGCCCGGCCGCTTTCTCCTGGAAAGAAATGTCGCCTGCCGATAAGGCTTCATCGACGATGAAAATGTCCGGTTTCAAGGTGGCGGCGATGCTGAAGCCCAGGCGGGAGCGCATCCCCCGGGAGTAGTGTTTGACCGGCATATCAATAAAATCTTGCAGGCCGGAAAACTCGATGATTTCATCTTCCACTTTGCCGATCACCTGGCGGGGAATGCCGAGCATCATCCCGTTTAAATAGATATTGTCATGGCCCGAAAGCTGGGGGTTGAACCCGGTGCCGAAGCTTAAGAGGGCTGCGATCTGCCCGTCCACGAAAAGGCTGCCTGCATCCGGGCGCAGGATTCCTGCGAGCATGCGGCAGAGCGTGGTTTTACCGGCCCCGTTGGGGCCGATGATCCCTAAAATTTCTTTTTCGTAAACCTTGAAATTGATCTCTTTTAAAGCCCAGAAGGGCTTTTTATCCAGGTGAAATTTTAAGCCCAGGCCGTCAGCGGTAATTGCCGGTTGAGCTGTTTCTGTTTCTTTGCGGCCGGTCTTTTTAACCTTGATCATTTTCTTTTTTTTCTTGCGCCCGCCTGTTTGAGCGGCATAGCTTTCGTAGTCTTTTACCACTTGTAAGGGGTCGCCTGAAGATTTAACTTCACCTGCTTCAATCCAGATAGCCTTGTTGCAGTTTTCAGTGATAAATTCAGTGTCGTGGGTAACAACGATAACCATCTTCGAGCCGCTGACCAGCTCCCAGACCTTTTTAACCGCCTTTTCGTTGAATTCCATGTCGCCTGTGCCGAGCACTTCATCGATCACCAGGATTTCCGCATCTATAAATGAGGCAATGCTGAAGCCCAGGCGCGCTTTCATCCCGCTGGAGTAAAGCTTGAGAGGCTGGTCCAAAAACGGGCCCAGGCCGGAAAATTCCCGGATTTTTGGCAAAAGCTCGTTCATTTTTTTGCGGGAAAAGCCGAGCATCATCCCGTTTAATAAAATATTTTCATTGCCGGTCAGTTCCTTGTCGAAACCGGTGCCGAGCGAAAGCAGGGCTGAAACGCTGCCCTTTACCTCGATGCTGCCCTTGTTCGGGCGCAGAAGGCCGGCGATAACGCGGCATAAAGTGGTCTTGCCGGCCCCGTTTGAGCCGATCACCCCCAAGACGTCGCCGGGGTAGCCGCTGAAGCTTACCTCTTTTAAAGCCCAGAAGGTGTTATCATTAAAGTTATTGCCGGAAATCAGGTTGTGCACATGCGACTTGAAGTCGTCGCGGCGGTCGCGGTCGCTTTCGTAATAAACGCCCAGGTTTTCTGCTTTGATTAGGGGCTCTTTATCTTCATTGGTGCTTGCTTTAAACCTGTTTGTTTTTAATTCCGGCAAAATTAGTTCACCCGCCTAAAATATTTTACAGGGCCTTGATGATCTTGTGTTCGTTGTGGTGGTAGTAGTTGAGCATGTATAAAGTAAAAAGGGTAGATACAAGGGCGATGATTAAAAGCTTGCCCGTCTCGGGGGCGCTTTCGTAAATCAAGATGTTGCGGTAGCTTTGCAAAAGGATCGCCGCCGGGTTTATCTCAACGATGAAGCTGAAACCTTCCGGCAGGCGGTCTTCTTCCCAGATTACAGGGGTCGACCAGAACCAGAGCCGCAGCACGTGGGTTAAGACATTGTCGATATCGCGAATGAACATGCACAGGTAAGCGACGATCAAAGAAAGGGCCGATAAGAAAAGAAACTGCACCGCCATGATCACCGGCAGCCAGAGCACTTCCAGGCCCGGCACCAGGCGGTAGAAAAAGACGAAAAGAAAGACTACCACCAGGCCGAAGCTGAAATTGATCAGCTGGGTTAAGTTCACTCCCAGGGGGAAGATGGCCTTGGGAAGGTAAACTTGCGTAATAATGCGGGAGCGCCCGGAAATGGAGCCGGCCGAACCTTTAAGGGTGGAATTGATCCAGTGCCAGGCCACCAGGCCGCTGATTAAAAAGGCGCCCACGTAGTCACCTTCCATTCCTAAAACCACTACCCGCAGGAAGTAGTAAATAGCCCCCATTAAAAGGGGGTCTAAAATCCACCACAGGTAACCGAGAAAGGTGTTGCGGTACTGGGCTTTCAACCCGGAAAGGACCAGGTAGACAAGTAAGTCCTTCCTTTTAAAAAGTTCCTGCATGTAGCTTACCATCTAATTATTAAGCTTGAGCTCCCTTCTTTGCCGCCTCTTAAACTGCAAGTTAATTTTACTTTAGAGCCGGGATAAAAGTCAATTCGGCCTTTGCAACCGGGGAGGGTCTCCATATAATTTACTTTAATTCTTCGTTTCACTGCGGGGACGCCCGAACTGTCCCCGCCGGGCAAACCAGTTATATTAAGGTTTTGCAGGGAAAATCACAAAGTAGCGAAAATTATACTTTTTATGGATGACTTCCGGACAAAAAGTGCTATAATGAAGGAAAAGAAGATTATTCATTCAGGTGAGGGGGCAAATCTTGTTCTATGGAACCTGAAGCCTTGCAAAAAGCAGCACTTGATCCAAAAGATGAAGAAAACGCGGCGGGGCCGGAAGAAGCAACCGAAGAAGCGATTGAAACCGAAGACGATGTTACCGGCGGGCCGGTTAAAGACTACCTCTCCTTTGTGCGTATTTTACATCAATATAACCTGCCCTACTGCATGGACAGCGGCGTGCTTCTAGGCTTGATGCGCGACGGCAAGCTGCTCGACCATGAAAAAGACGTGGACCTGCAGATGTGGGCTGATTACGAAAAAAATCTGCGTGACCTGGTGCCGGTCTTCAGGGAACACGGCTACCAGGTCACGATCTGGTTATATAAAAACCTGGTTTACCAGTACCGCTTTGTGAAGGAAGGTTACATCCCCATCCATTTAATGCTTTTCCGGCGCTATGGCGAGTGGGCCTGGTGCCCGGCGGGAGAAGGCATCGGACCACCTTTCCCGCGGCGGATTACCAGGCGTTTTTACCCTTATTTCGTGATCGCCAGGAAGCGCCTGCGGGACCGGCTGGTGGCCACCGATGTATCCTGTCACCCCTGGAAGCTGCGCCGCAGCCTGGGGACCTGGTGGGTGCCGGCGGAGCATTTCGACAATGTCTTTTTCCACCGAGACTTTGAAACCTATATCCCCGAAAAATGGGAAGAATACCTGGGCTTTCGCTACAGGGACTGGCACTTCCCCCGGCGCAAGTGGAGTTTCTGGCGCCGCGACGGGGCCTTGAAAAGGAAGCCGCCTGAGCGGATGGTAAACTTAGAAAACTACCTTAATCAAAACGGCAGTGTTGATATCAAGGAACTGCGCCGGGTTGTGCGGGGGGCGCGATGAGCGGCGCAGGCAAGAACGGGGAAATCACCGGAGAAGAACTCAGCTTAGAAGAAAACCCCTTGTTCATAAAAACTATTGAAGCTTTAGAGGAACTAAAGATCCCCTACTGGCTCGACCAGGGCACCCTGCTGGGGATGGTCCGGGAGGGCAGGCTGCTGGCGGGCGACCATGATATCGACCTCGGGATCTTCTATGAGGATTACCGGGCTAAAAAAGGGGAACTGGAAAAAAGGTTAAAAGCAAGCGGGTTCTTCGTTGAAACCTGTAAGCCGCACCAGTTTTCGGTTTCTGACTTGACGAATCGCTACAGGATGGTCAACGCAGCCTTTTACAGGGTGGAAAACGAGCGGGCGGTAAAAAAAGTTTATCACCCCCGGGGCGGCAGGCTTTTTCACGCTTTAGAAGGCCTGGTGATATTCTGCGCCCACCGGGAGGCGGGCAGCCTGGAAGATAAGCTGCTCGGGAAGGGTAAAAACGGGGTAACTATAGAGGCTAACACCATTAGCGCCTTTTTAAAAAGGGGCTTGCTTTTTTGCTTAAAAATAGTACCCACGGGTGTGTTCAGCCTGCTCGGGCACCTGGCCGGGCGCGCCCGCTATATCCTGCGGCCTTATAAGTTAATGGCTGTGCCCGGGGAGCATTTCCTGCAGCTTGAATATATCAGCTTAGGTCCAAGGAAAGTGCCCGTGCCCGGGGAAACAGAAAAGTACCTGGCTTTAAAATATGGCGCCGATTGGCGCCTGCCCAGAGATGAATGGGATTTTTTCTCAGACGACGGGGCAATTACCGATTAAATGATAAACTTAGAGGGGTTACCTGATGAAGTTAAACCGTGAACTGGCCTGGATCTGTAACCTGTTAAACAAAGCCGGGATCAATTACTGGATCGACAGCGGGACTTTGCTCGGCCTGGCCCGGGAGGGTGAGATCATGCAGGACGACCACGATATCGACTTAAGCATGTGGTCCGAAAGCGAACCGCTGTTAGAACAGATTCTGCCTGAGATCAAAGAGCGGGGCTACCGGGTGTCGGTCAAGAACTACCGGGGGCTTAATTTTAAGTACAAGCTTTCCCCGCACTTTAAGGGCTCTTCGCTTGATATCGATATCAGCCTGTTCAGGCGGGAAAACGACCATGCCTGGTGCCCGCAGATTTACTGCATGCCCTACCCCTTCTCCAATAAGGGCCCGGCCTACTACCTCTACGGCTTCCCTCGCCGGATCATCCAGGAGATCTTTATCCGCAAAAACAGGGTGGTCGTCGACCGCTGGCCCTGGTCGCTCAGCTATAAGGTCTACGTGGTCTGGGTACCGGATCACTTCTTTAAAGAAACGATCACCTTCTTTGATAACATCCCCGCCCCGAAAGATTACCGGGAGTACTTAAGCTTCCGCTACGGCGACTGGCAGGTGCCCCGCAAGGACTGGTTCTTTATCTTCGACGACGGGGCTATCCGCCACCTGAGCCCCGATCAGGTAATTAAAGATATCCCCGGTTAAAACTTCTCGTAAACCTTGCAATTTGAACAAGGGTTTTGACCCTTTTTCGAGAATATCCTTATAAACCTTAGGGTTTATTTTGCGAGGGGGAATTATTGAAAGATGAAACAAGTATACCTGGCCATGAGCGCCGATATTATCCACCACGGGCATATTAACGTGATTGACGAAGCCAGAAAACTCGGCGAGGTAACCGTCGGCATTTTAACCGACGAGGTAATTGCCACCTACAAGCGCTTCCCGGTGATCGACTTCGAACACCGCAAGCAGATCGTGGAAAACATTAAGGGGGTAAAAAGGGTAATCCCCCAGGACACCCTGGATTACGTGCCCAACCTGCTTAAGCTGAAGCCCGACTACGTGGTGCACGGCGACGACTGGAAAACCGGGATCCAGAAAGAGATCCGCGAAAAAGTAATCGAAACCTTGAACCGGTGGGGCGGCGAGCTGGTGGAGGTGGAATATACCAAGGGGGTCTCGGTGAGCAGGTTAGACCAGACCCTGCAGGAAATCGGCACCACCCCGCAGGTAAGGATCAACCGCCTGCGGCGGCTGCTCGAAATGAAACCGCTGCTGCGCTTCATGGAAGCCCATAACGGCCTGACAGGCTTAATCGTGGAAAAACTGAGGATCAGCCAGGGCGACGTGGTCAAGCAGTTCGACGGGATGTGGGTGAGCAGTTTGTGCGACTCCACGGTAAAGGGCAAACCGGACATCGAACTGGTGGACAACAGCTCGCGCCTGAACACGATCAACGATATTTTAGAGGTAACCACCAAGCCGATTATCATGGACGGCGACACCGGGGGCCTGATCGAACACTTTGCCTACCTGGTAAAAAGCCTGGAGCGGCTGGGGGTTTCCGCGGTAATTATCGAGGACAAGGTGGGTTTAAAGAAAAACTCGCTTTTCGGCACGGAAGTGGCCCAGGAACAGGACAGCATCGAGCATTTCTCGCAAAAAATTTCCCGGGGCAAAAGGGCCCAGGTGACCGAAGATTTCATGATCATCGCCCGCATCGAAAGTTTAATTTTAAACGCGGGCGTAGAAGATGCCTTGAAGCGGGCCAAAGCTTACCTGGAAGCAGGTGCGGACGGGATCATGATCCACAGCAAGGATAAAGACCCCGGCGAAGTCTTCGAATTCTGCCGTGAATTCCGCCGCTTCAACAAAAAAGCAGCCCTGGTGGCGGTACCCACCACCTACTGCCAGGTCACAGAAAGCGAGCTCTCGGAAGCGGGCGTTGATCTAGTGATCTATGCCAACCACCTGCTGAGGAGCGCCTACCCGGCCATGGTCAAAACCGCGGAAAACATCCTGGAAAACGAACGGGCCTACGAAAGCGAAGCAGAATGCATGCCGATAAAAGATATCATCAACCTGATCCCCGATGGCAGCTAAAAAGTTGTCAGGGGGACGGGGTTGTTGACATTTTTCTTATTTTAGGAAAAGCAAAAAGAAGGGCAGCGATAATTAAGTGCCAGTAAAAGGAAGGGGTTTTAAATGATTGATTGCCGCTTTTTTTATGAAACCCTGTTAAGCCATGAAATAAACTTTTTCACCGGGGTCCCGGATTCCCTCCTTAAAAGCATAAACGCCTGTATCGCCGAAAACAGCCCGCCAGGTCGCCATATTGTTGCCGCCAACGAGGGAAATGCCGTAGCTTTAGCTGCGGGCAACTACCTTTCCAGCGGCAAGCCGGGCCTGGTCTACATGCAAAACTCAGGGCTGGGCAATGCAATTAACCCCCTGGCTTCCCTGGCAGATATGATGGTCTACGGAATTCCCATGCTGCTGTTAATCGGCTGGCGGGGTGAACCGGGCCTGCACGACGAACCGCAGCACTTAAAACAGGGCCTGGTAACCCTGCCGCTGCTGCAGGCTTTAGGGATCAACTACTCCCTCCTTCCGGGAGCCGATGAAGATGCCGCCCTGGAACTAAGCAAGGCCATGGAACACGCCAGGGCTTACAGCGAACCGTACGCCCTGGTGGCCGGCCGGGATATTTTTGCCCCCTACGAGCCGGGACAGAAAGCGCGGGAAAATGACAGCGCTAAAGATGAAAGCGGAGTTAATTACTCTAAAGCTTTTGAAAACCTGCCGCACGAACAGGCCCAGGTTAGAGGTGATACCGGCGATAGCGGTAAACAGGCGGATAATGCCACCGGAAGCAATGCGGCAGGCAAACCCCTTTTAAGCAGGGAGGAAGCGGCTATTTTGGCCTTAGAAAGCATGGCGCCTGATGCCGCCGTGGTCTCCACCACCGGCAAACTGTCGCGGGAGATCTACGAATACCGGGACAGGGCCGGCGCAGGCCGCGAAAAAGACTTCCTGAACGTGGGCTCCATGGGGCATGCTTCCCAGATAGCCTTAGGGGTCGCTTTGAACAAACCGGAGCGGGATATCTACTGCTTCGACGGCGACGGTGCCGTGATCATGCACATGGGCGCTCTCGCCACCTGCGGCACCAGCGGCGCGGCAAACTTCAAGCACCTGGTTTTCAACAACCACACCCACGATTCGGTGGGTGGGCAGCCAACGGTTGCCGGTAAAATCGACCTGGTAAAGATCGCTACAGCCTGCGGCTATAAACAGGCAATGCGGGCGAACTCAGAAGAGGAACTGCAGGCAGCACTTAAAACCTTAAAAGAGGCAAGCGGGCCGGCATTTTTAGAGATTACGGTCAAACCCGGAGCAAGAAAAGACCTGGGCCGGCCGCAGAGCACACCTAAAGAAAACAAGCAGGCATTCATGCAGTTTTTAGGAGCTGAATAACTGGCATATTACACCCTGTATAACCTATATAAGGAAGGAAAAAACTTAATGACCCTGGCTGTAATTTTAAATTCCGGAACCGGATCGCGGATGGGCGAGCTGACTGAGGAAAAGCCCAAGTGCATGGTAGAGATCGCCAAGGATGAAACGATCATCAGCCGGCAGGTAAAAGCCCTGCAGGCTTCGGGCATCACCGATATTTTAATCACCACCGGACCTTTTGAAGAAAAGCTTAAAAACTACCTTGAAACCAGCTTCCAAGCTAACTTTAAGGAAATTAATTTTACCTTTATCAACAACCCCCGCTACCGGGAGACCAACTACATCTACTCGCTGCTGTTAGCGGGCGAAACCATTTTAAAAAAACTCTCCCCTGCCGGCAGCGGGCAGGAAAACACCCGGGACATGGTGATGCTGCACGGCGACCTGGTTTTTGACCAGGGGGTGGTGGACAGGCTTTTAAATGCAAGCCGGGAAGACGCGGTCCTGACCAACCCCTACGTCAGCCTGCCGGAAAAAGATTTCAAGGCGGAAATAGATGGCGGGCGGGTGAAAAAAATCGGGATCGATCTTTTCAGTAGTTGCAGCGTTTTTTTAATCCCCTTCTACCGGCTAAGCAAGGAAACTTTTACCGCCTGGCTAAGGGAAATGGAACGCTTTGAAGAAGAAAATCGCCTCAAGGTTTACGCAGAAGACGCCCTGAACAACCTCTTAGAGGATCTTCCCCTATACCCGGTGGAGTTAAAAGATGAATTCTGCACCGAAATAGATGATACAGATGATTTGAACCTGGTTAAAAGCTACCTTGAGAGGGGTAAATGAGAGGGATAAATAGTAAATAAAAATCATGCTTGCCCGGCCGCGCTGTATTTTAGACTGGTGGCGGAGGGGCAGCTAAATAACGTTTTAACTAAGAGAGGTTTATTGGTAATGGGTTACGAGTTAAACTGGTCTTTTTACAACCCGGTTAAAGCCCTTTCCGGGCCGGGAACCATTAAGGAAGTCCCCGCCCTGGTTCTAGAAGCCCTGGACGTACAAGAAACAGAAGCTGCGGCAGGAAATTTAGAGGGAAAAGGCTTGATCGTTACCTCACCGGGTTTTGTTAAAAGGGGCCGGGCTGCAAGTTTAGCAGAACTTTTACGTGAACAGGGCCTTGAAACAGATCTATTAAGCGAAGTTAAGCCCAACCCGGAAGTAAAAGATATCGAGGCTTTCGCAGGCAGTCTAAAGGGTAAAAATTACCGCTTTTTGATCGGCGCCGGCGGGGGAAGCGTGATCGATACAGCCAAAGCGCTGAGCTACCTTTTAAATGCCGGAAGCGGGTTTTTTCTGGGTGAGCATTTTGCCGGGCGCTGCGAACTGAGCGGCAATACGCCCCTGCCCCTGGTTTGTGTGCCGACTACTGCCGGGACCGGCAGCGAAGCCACTCCCTTTGCCACCATCTGGGACTCGGGTAATCAGAAAAAGTACTCACTCGCAAAAAACGACCTGTTCCCGTTTGCGGCAGCACTTGACGGAGAGCTTACGCTCAGCCTGCCGGTGGAAACCACCATCATTACCGGGCTTGATGTTCTTTCCCACGCTTTAGAATCGGTCTGGAACGTTAATGCCAGCCCGGTTACCACCGCCCTGGCAGCCCGGGCCGTGGAAATGGTGTTTTCCAACCTGCCTGAACTAACCGGGGACCCGGAAAATTTAGCCCGCCGCCAGGAAATGCTCACTGCAAGCTTCCTGGGCGGGATCTGCATCAGCGCTACCCGCACCGCCCTGGCCCATTCGATTTCCTACCCGGTAACTGCCGCGCTGGGGGCGCCGCACGGTTTAGCATGCGCCTTTACTCTCCCGGCCCTGCTTGAATACAATACAGCAGAAGATGACGGCCGTTTCAGGCAGATGGCCGGGGTCTGCGGCTGCAGCTCGGTAGTGGAGCTGCATAAAAAAATAACTGCCCTTTTTGAGCAGGTGGGAGTTAATAAACTGCTTGCCAAATACGGGGTTACCGAAGCTAATCTGAAAGGCTTAATCGAAGGCATGTTTACCCCGGAGCGGGCCGGGAATAACCTGCGGCCGGTGGATAAAGATGCGGTGGAAAAGATTTTGCAGTCTTCACTTCATGGAACCAGCTAAACAGGGAGCTTTCTCACCCTGACATTAAGCTCCATAATCAAATATACTTATACCATGAAGCGTATCTTTACTTAATGTTAAAGGTTCCCGGTAGTTCAGCGGGAGATAGTATTTTTACCTGCTGCTTAATTGATTCGGGGAAATGCTTTTTATTTCCTGTAACCAAAACTTTTGATTCTATGGAACATGCTACTTCTAAAAATGCTAAATCGGCAGGATCGGGGAGGTTAAGCGCAAGAGAGTCGGGATAGACCAGTAATCCTTCCGCTTCGATGAAGTTCAACAAGGCATCAATCTCAGCAGGCTTAAAGCTAAACTTTGGGCGTTTAAGGACTTCCCTGTATTCTCTGATTATCCTTAAATCATAGGCAAGCTTAAGTTTGCCGGTAAGAAGATGGTTAATTAAAGCTGCAGGGTTTCCTGTCTCCTTGAGTAGGCCAGAAACCAAAACATTTGTATCAATTACGATAATCATCCGGCCGAGTTCCTGCGGGCAGCCTCTATTTCAGCTTCAATATCCTCCTCGGAAAGCTTATTAAAACCTTCCCGGAGTGAACGCTTGCGCATATTATAAACAGCCATTTCAGCTTTTACCCGGCGAATTATTTTAAGTTGCTGTTCTAAGTCTTCATCGGCCGCAGTTATAATTGCAACCGGTTTTCCATTTGAGGTTAAAACATAATCCTCCTCGCTGACTTTTTCCCGCAATTCTCCTGATTTACGTCGCAGTTCCCGGCTGCTGATGAATTTCATTATAGCCAACCCCTGTCACATTAT
>Ga0207421_10008452_pt1 | contig 10676 bp, 6 predicted proteins | sample SodLakKL_010_SED_4_FD_187542 | JGI IMG/M metagenome (GOLD analysis project Ga0207421, IMG submission 187542) | Alkaline sediment microbial communities from Lake Tanatar, Kulunda Steppe, Russia - 8KL_010_SED (SPAdes) (version 2) | ecosystem: Environmental > Aquatic > Non-marine Saline and...
TGCGGTGCTTCTTGCCGCCGGTGCCAAGGGCAAGCGTCATGCTCTGCCCCATTCCCGTGTGATGATGCACCAGCCGGCTGGTGGAGCCCAGGGGCAGGCAGTGGATATTGAGATTCATGCCAAAGAGATCCTCTATATCAGAGAATCTCTCAACAAAATCCTGTCCCATCATACGGGGCAGCCGGTGGAACGGATTGCCACGGATACTGATAGAGATTATTACATGTCCGCTGATATGGCGATTGAATATGGAATCATCGATTCCATTCTCGAAAATCGGGAACTAATTAAGAGGTGAAACCATGTTTAAATTTACTGAAGAGAAAGGACAGCTCAAGTGTTCCTTTTGCGGCAAGACCCAGGAACAGGTGCGCAAGCTTGTAGCCGGTCCTGGTGTGTATATTTGCGATGAATGCATTGAGCTTTGTAACGAAATTATCGAAGAAGAGATTGGCGAGGATATGGACTTCAATATGGTCGACCTGCCCAAACCTTCGGAGATTAATGAAGTGCTGAACAAATATGTTATCGGGCAGGAAAACGCCAAACGGGTTCTTTCCGTGGCAGTTTACAACCATTACAAGCGGGTAAATGCCGGGCAGAAAGTCGATGACGTGGAATTGCAAAAAAGCAATATCATGCTAATGGGTCCTACAGGCGTAGGAAAAACCCTGTTGGCCCAGACTCTGGCTCGTCTGTTGAACGTTCCCTTTGCCATTGCCGATGCCACTTCTCTGACAGAAGCCGGTTACGTTGGCGAGGACGTGGAAAATATCCTGCTCAAGCTGATCCAGGCTGCCGATTATGACCTGGAAAAAGCGGAGAAAGGGATCGTCTATATCGATGAGTTCGATAAGATTGCCCGCAAAAGTGAAAATCCCTCCATTACCCGGGATGTGTCCGGTGAAGGAGTGCAGCAGGCTCTGTTGAAAATCCTGGAAGGGACTGTAGCCAGTGTTCCGCCCCAAGGTGGTCGCAAGCATCCTCACCAGGAATTCATGCAGATAGATACCACGGATATCCTGTTCATCTGTGGCGGCGCCTTTGATGGGCTGGAGAAGACCATTCTCAGCCGCACTGGGGCCGGCGGCATGGGTTTTGGTGCTGATGTTCGTCCCAAGCTGGACTTAAACGTAGGTGAAGTGCTCCGCTATGTTCGTCCCGAAGATCTGATCAAGTACGGGCTGATCCCCGAATGTGTAGGGCGTCTGCAGGTTATAGCTGTCCTGGATGCCCTGGACCGGGATGCCCTGGTCCGTATCCTGACCGAACCGGTCAATGCCTTGGTCAAACAGTACCAGAAAATGTTTGAACTGGACGGAGTCCAACTGGAGTTTAAAGACGGAGCCCTGGAGGCCATTGCCGATGAAGCCATTGGTCACAAGACTGGCGCCCGAGGGTTGCGGGGTATCCTGGAAGGGATTCTGCTTAATATCATGTATGATATTCCCTCCCGGGAAGATATCGAAAAGTGCACCATAACACCGGGTGTTGTCCGCAAGGAAGAAGAACCAAAGCTTTTAACCTCTTCCGGTAAAAACAAAAAAGAAATATCAGCATCTTAGCAGGTTGTAAACAGAAAACAAGCGGGCAGCTTTAAGCTGCCCTTTTTTATTCGCCAGGCGCATAACATAAATAGTTTGCGAAATTCCTTTCCCGGCTGAGGATTTTGATTAATCTGGGCAGACTCTGGCCATACTAAACGTGTGGCAGTATTTTGCCCATCGAGAATCAGATTGTGGGAGGGAATTACCATCGCTTACAGTTTGCCCGGAGTGTTCGGGTTGATCCAACTATTGTTTGTTGTTATTATTGGGCTTTATTTCTGGAACCTCCTGCGTAATCAGCGGGGGAGCAAGGTGGCCATTGACCGTGAGTCTACCAAGGAAATGGAAGAACTGCGCAGGATGCGGAGCCTTTCATTGACAGAACCCCTGGCGGAAAAGGTGCGCCCTTCTAATTTCCTGGAGATTATCGGGCAGGGAGAAGGACTCAAGGCGCTCCGGGCTTCCCTGTGCGGCCCCAATCCTCAGCATGTCCTGCTGTATGGCCCGCCCGGTGTTGGCAAAACAGCTGCAGCCCGGCTGGTTTTGGAGGAGGCGAAGCTCAACGAGCATTCCCCTTTTAGCCAGGATGCCCGGTTCGTGGAAGTAGATGCAACGACCGTCCGCTTTGATGAACGTGGGATTGCCGACCCACTCATGGGGACGGTTCACGATCCGATTTACCAGGGTGCCGGCCCTATGGGGGTGGCCGGGATCCCGCAGCCAAAGCCTGGCGCTGTAACCAAGGCCCACGGCGGTATCTTGTTTATCGATGAAATCGGGGAGCTTCATCCCGTGCAGATCAACAAACTATTAAAAGTGTTGGAAGATCGGAAAGTATTCCTGGAAAGCGCATATTACAACAGTGAAGATCGCAACCTGCCCCGACATATCCACGAGATCTTCCAAAACGGCCTTCCGGCTGATTTTCGTCTTATTGGGGCCACCACCCGTCAACCAGAAGAACTCCCTCCTGCAGTGCGTTCCCGCTGCATGGAGATCTTTTTCCGGCCCCTGGCACCTGAGGAAATCAACAAGATCGCCGCTAACGCCGCCGGACGGATAAGCTTTTCCTTAACGGGAGAGGCATCGCGAGTGATCGAAACATTCGCTTTGAATGGCCGGGAAGCGGTCAACATGATCCAGATCGCCGCCGGAGTGGCCCAGGGTGAAGGACGGGTGCTGCTGGGAGCAGAAGATATGGAATGGGTGGTTAACAACAGCAGGCTTTCTCCCCGGCCGGAAAAATGCATTCCCGAACGACCGCAGGTAGGCCTGGTCAATGGGTTGGCTGTTTATGGACCCCACCTGGGAGCTATCCTGGAAATAGAGGCCAGCGTTTCAGCGGCAGATAAAGGCTCCGGGCGCTTAAGTATTACCGGTATTGTGGAAGAAGAAGAGCTGGGCCGGATGGGGCGCACTTTAAAGCGTAAAGGTATGGCTCGCAGTTCGGTGGAAAATGTACTTACTGTCCTGGCCGGTCATCTGGGGCTAAACGTCAGGGATTATGATATTCACTTGAATTTTCCCGGCGGGATACCCGTCGATGGCCCTTCAGCTGGTGTGGGTATCGCCACGGCTGTCTACTCGGCCATGACCGGCATCCCTGTTGACAATAAGGTAGCCATGACCGGGGAACTTTCCATCCGTGGCTTGTTGTGCCCGGTGGGGGGTGTAATGGCAAAAATTGAAGCGGCCCGGGAAGCAGGGGTAAAGCGGGTGTTCATTCCCCGGAAAAACTGGCAGCATCTTTTCGATAAGGAGACCTGTCTTCAGGTCATTCCCGTGGACTGGTTGCAGGAAATCCTGGACCAGGTTCTCCAGGCAGCAACTATAACCGCCGGGCCAGGGAAAAAGGCGGGCACGGAAAAGGCTGCCCGGGAGTTTGTTTCCCTGAATGCAAAAAAAGAGGAAATATGTGATTAAAAAGAGAAATAGACAATAGACAAAAGGATTTCTCATCCTGGTTTCGTAGTGCAGGAACCTGGATAGTTTAGGTAAGCCTTCAGGGCATCAGTTTAAAACAATTGTGATCCCAAGTTGTTGTTGGGAGAGGAGGGGTAAATTAAATGAGCAATTTGCGGGAATTACCGCTGCTTCCTTTAAGAGGGGTTACTGTTTTCCCCAACATGGTTATCCACCTGGATGTTGGCAGGGAAAAGTCAGTGCAGGCCTTGGATGAAGCCATGGTCCACGATAACCAGATCTTTCTGGTCGCTCAAAAAGAAGCCAAGACCAATGAGCCTGAAGCCGAAGACCTGTACTCCATGGGTGCTGTAGCCAATATTAAACAGACATTAAAGCTTCCCGGTGGGACCCTTCGGGTGCTGGTTGAAGGACTGCACCGGGCAAAAATTGAGGACTTTGTGCAGACTGAGCCTTTTTTCAAAGTGAAGATTGAGGAATTATTGATTGAAGAGACCAAGACACCAGAAATTGAGGCCCTGATGCGCAGCGTGTTAGAACAGTTTGAACAGTATCTCAAATTAAGTAAAAAGATTCCGCCGGAAGCATATAACGCTGTTTCCGAAATCGAAGAACCGGGACACCTGGCCGATGGAATTATTTCTCACCTTTCCTTGAAGCAGGATCAAAAACAGGAGCTGCTTGAAGCTGTAACGCCCCAGGAACGCCTGGAAAAACTGGCTGAGATCCTAAGCCAGGAAATGGAAATCCTTGAACTGGAGAAAAAAATAAACCTGCGGGTTCGCAAGCAGATGGAAAAAACCCAGAAAGAATACTACCTCAGGGAACAGGTCAAGGCCATACAAAAAGAACTGGGCGAAGGCGATGAGCGCACCGCCGAGGCCGATGAGTACAGGGAAAAGATCCAGCAAGCCGAACTGCCTGAAGAAGTTGAAAACAAAGCGTACAAAGAATTGGATCGACTGGAAAAAATGCCCCCGGCTGCTGCTGAAGCTGTTGTCATTCGCAACTACCTGGACTGGCTGCTGGAACTGCCCTGGAGCATCATGACAGAAGATAGGCTGGACCTGGAAGTTGTGGAACAGATTTTGGATGAAGACCACTACGGACTGGAAAAAGTGAAGGAACGGATCGTGGAATACCTGGCTGTTCGCCAGCTAACCAAAAAAATAAAAGGGCCAATACTTTGTCTCATTGGGCCTCCCGGTGTGGGGAAAACTTCCCTGGCCCGTTCCATTGCCCGCAGTTTGCAGCGAAATTTTATCCGAATCTCCCTGGGCGGCGTGCGGGATGAAGCAGAGATCCGGGGCCATCGCCGCACATACGTGGGAGCTATGCCTGGTCGAATTATCCAGGGAATCAGGCAGGCCAAATCCAGTAACCCTGTTTTCCTGCTGGATGAGGTGGATAAAATGGCTACCGATTTTCGGGGGGATCCATCGGCGGCTTTGCTGGAGGTCCTGGATCCTGAACAGAATAATTCTTTCAGCGACCACTATATCGAAGTGGCCTTTGACCTTTCCCAGGTCATGTTTATCACCACTGCCAACAGTCGTTTTAACATCCCCCAGGCGTTGCTGGACCGGATGGAGATCATCTATATTGCCGGCTATACAGAAGAGGAAAAAGTCAAGATTGCCCAGCGGCACCTGATTAAAAAACAGCTGGAAGAAAACGGTTTGACCGAAAGCAACCTGCGTATCTCAGAAGGAACACTGCGGCACATTGTCCGGGAGTATACCCGGGAAGCCGGCGTGCGGAACCTGGAGCGGGAAATCGCCAATATTTGCCGAAAAACAGCTAAAGAAGTGGTTAAAGAGAAAGAATATCGTGTCAATGTCACCCGCAGCAACTTGCACAAGTACTTGGGGCCGCCGCGTTTCCGCTATGGATTGGCCGAAAAGGAAAACGAGGTCGGGGTAGCTACCGGTGTAGCCTGGACCGAATCCGGTGGCGACCTGCTGGCTATCGAGGTAACCTTGATGAAAGGCAAGGGCAAGTTAATCCTGACCGGTAAACTGGGTGATATCATGCAGGAATCCGCCCAGGCGGCCCTTAGCTTTATTCGCTCCAGGGTTGAATCCCTGAACATCGATCCCCAGTTTTACGAGGAATACGATATTCACATTCATATTCCCGAAGGGGCCATTCCCAAGGACGGTCCTTCCGCCGGTATAACCATGGCTACAGCCATGGTTTCTGCCCTGACGCAGGTGCCGGCTGACCGCCATGTGGCCATGTCGGGGGAAATCACCTTGAGAGGCCGGGTACTTCCTATCGGTGGAGTCAAAGAAAAAGTGCTGGCGGCCCACCGGGCAGGGATCAGGACCATAATCCTGCCCGAGGAAAACAAAAAAGACCTGGCAGAAATACCAGGAAATGTGCGCCGCAAGATGGACTTTGTCCTGGTTGAGCATATTGACCAGGTTATTGAAAAAGCCCTGCTTACAGGGGACAAGAATGATAATGGGGAAAAAGGCGATGAAGATAAAAAAAGCGGAGTTCGTAAAGTTAGCTAACCGTCCGGAAGACTTCCTGCCCGAAAGCTATCCGGAAATTGCCCTGGCCGGGCGCTCCAATGTAGGAAAATCTTCCTTGCTCAATACGCTGGCCGAACAGCGCAACCTGGCCCGGACCAGTAATACTCCGGGCAAAACCCGGGCGGTACACTTTTATTTTTTCAACGACTCATTTTACCTGGTTGACCTGCCCGGGTATGGTTATGCCCGGGTTTCTCGCTCGGAGCAACAAAAATGGGGTCCTTTAATCGAAGGGTTTCTTGTCAAACGTAAAACCATCAAAATGATCCTGCATGTGGTTGATATCCGCCATGCGCCTTCGGAAGAGGACAAGAAAATGTCCATGTGGTTGAATTATTTTGAGTTTCCCGCCCAGGTCGTGGCTACCAAGCTGGACAAGATACCCCGGGGCAAACGGGAAGGGCAAAAGATTCTTATCGCCCGCACCCTGGAAAAGGACCCTGGAGAGATCCTGCTGTTTTCCTCCAAGACCAGGGAAGGGCGGGATAAACTGTTAAAGGCAATTCAGGACCAACTGCCTGGATAGTAAGCCACGCCGTATTTTATAGGCCACAGGAGGGCAGCAGTCCGGCTTTGAGTAGCTGCTGCCGAACAGCCAGGCTGAGCCCGGCGGCAGCAAATATTTTAGCCAGGTCCAGGGGAATAAAGGGCACGACCCCGACCATAAGCGCCTGGAAGAAGTCGAGGCCGGTAATAAGTCCCAGTTGCAAGGTCCCCAGGGTGTAGATGGCTGCCAAGCAGACAGCCATGGCTATTACTGAAAAGACATACGTATTTTTCTGCTCTACTATTTTGCCCAGCAAGAACACGCCCAGGACGAAGCCCCACAGATAGCCCCCGGTGGGGCCCAGGATAATATGTAGCCCCCCCTGGGCGTAGTGAAAGACAGGCAGTCCTACACTACCCATGAAAACATAGATCAGCATGGAAACTGCACCATAGCGGCTTCCCAGGATACCGCCCACCAGGAAGACTCCGAAGGTTTGCCCGGTAATGGGGACCGGGCTGAATGGAAGGGGAATGGATATCTGTGCCATAATGGCCATCAACGCGGCAAATAACCCACATAAAATATATTGTTTTGTCTGCATGGAACGGCCCTCCGCCTGAATTATCTTCGCAGCGTAACTTCACCCGCATGAAAATGCTTTCTCGTCCCATCTTCTTTTTCCACAACCAGGGCGCCGTCTGCGCTTATATCCACCGCTTTACCTGGATAATCTCCCGCAGGGTGAGAGATGGTTACCTTTCGGCCCAGCGTGATGCTGTGTTCTTTCCATGCTTTGATAATCGGTCTTGCCCCCTGCGAGCAGAACTGATGGTATGCATGGTCCAGCTGGTTGATCATATCTGCAGCCAGCTGCAGCCGGTCTGCTTTCTTGCCGCTTTCCAGGTAAATGGATGTAGCTGAAGGGGCCAAATCCGGTGGAAAATCTTCTTCTTCCTGGTCTGCGTTTAACCCGATGCCAGCAACCAGGTAATGAATCCGGTCGGTCTCTGCCTTAAGCTCTGTCAGAATGCCGCAGGCTTTCTTTTCGTGAACCAGGATATCATTAGGCCACTTGATTCCTGCTTTAAGTTCTGGATGGTTCATTCTTATGGCACGGGATACAGCCAGGGCTGCCAGGAGGGTGAAAACAGGGACCTCCTGTGGAAAAACGGCAGGTTTCAGTAAAACGGATAGCCAGATTCCCTTGCCCCTGGGAGAAGACCAGCTTCGCCCCAACCGTCCTTTGCCCCGGGTTTGCTCTTCAGCCAAAACAACAGTCCCCTCTGAAGCCCCTTTTTCAGCCAACTGCTTCAATGTTTCATTGGTAGACTCCAGGGAAAGAAAGTGGTGCATTTTTTCTACGGGCATACCGATCAATTTGCTCTGCAGCTTTCCCTCCATTTCCACCGGGTAGAGCCAACCGGGAGCCTGGAGCAGGCGGTATCCCAACCGTGGGCTGCTTTCAATGAGATAATCCTTATCCTGCCAGTAATGAATGGCTTTCCATACAGCAGTCCGGCTGACAGATAGTTCCCGGGCTATGGTTTCACCGGAAACAAAGTCGGGCTGGTATTTTTTTAACAGTTCCAAAACCCTGCTGCGCATATTCCATCTCCTGTCTTGCTCTGCTGCTGTGCGATCACAATAAAGTTAGCATAAACATAAACGGACCGATTGTCAACCCCAAAAATATTCAGGTTAACAATGTTCCCTATGGCAATTCAGTTGGAAAAGTTGACTTTACCTTCTTAAGAATGTATGATAAGGAAAAAGTTCGGAAATGCTTAAAGGTGGTGTGTCGGGAAGCTTTTTTCGATCCTGGATATAATGTTTGACATGGTGAGGAGTTACTAATTTTTTTAGATTTTTGAGGGAGGTTTTTGCATGGGAATTGAACTTCCGTCGGTTTACCAACCAGAAGAGGTAGAGCAAAAAATATATCAGTTTTGGCTGGAAGGGGGGTTTTTTACAGCCCCCCGGAGAGAAGATAAAGAAACGTTCACCATTGTGATTCCACCTCCAAACGTGACGGGTTCGCTGCATATGGGTCATGCCTTGAACAATACCATCCAGGATGTCCTCATCCGCTGGCGGAGAATGCAGGGGTACGATACACTCTGGCTTCCGGGGACGGATCACGCCGGGATTGCTACACAGAATAAAGTGGAAGAGCATATCCTGGCCGAGGGCAAAAACCGGCATCAACTGGGCCGGGAAAAATTCCTGGAGCGGGCCTGGGCCTGGAAAGAAGAATACCATGAGCGTATCCTGAATCAGCTTTTTAAGCTGGGAGTGTCTTGTGACTGGTCCCGGGAACGCTTCACCATGGATGACGGTTGCTCCCGGGCTGTCCGGGAAGTCTTTGTCTCTTTGTACGAGCAAGGACTGATCTATCGGGGCGACTATATGATCAACTGGTGTACTCGCTGCAATACGGCTCTTTCTGATATCGAAGTGGAACACGAAGATAAGGATTCCACCCTGACTCATATTCGCTACCCCGGCGTGGGTTGGGATGGACATATTGTTGTAGCAACCACCCGCCCGGAGACCATGCTGGGTGATACCGCAGTGGCTGTTCATCCGGAAGATGAACGCTACAGCAACCTGATCGGGAAAACAGTCCTGCTTCCCCTAATGGAGCGGGAGATTCCCATTATAGCCGACGATTACGTGGATCCTTCTTTTGGCTCCGGTGCCGTTAAAATCACACCTGCTCATGATCCCAATGACTTTGAGATCGGCCTGAGGCATTCCCTGGAACGGATTAAAGCCATCGCTGAAGATGGTGCCATGACGGAAGAAACGGGGAAATTTGCCGGCCTGGAGCGTTTTGAAGCGCGCCAAAAAGTGGTGGAAGATCTGAAAAAGGAAGGATTACTGGAAGAAATTGAGGAATACACCCACTCTGTAGGACTCTGTCAGCGCTGTGCCAAGGAAGTGGAACCGCTCATATCACTGCAGTGGTTTGTCCGGATGCAGCCCCTGGCTGAGCCGGCTATTGATGTGGTCAAAGCGGGCAAAGTTCGTTATGTGCCGGAGCGATTTACCCGCATGTACCTGAACTGGATGGAAAATATCCGTGACTGGTGTATTTCCCGCCAGATCTGGTGGGGGCACCGTATCCCAGCCTGGTACTGCGGTTGCGGTGAGTTCATTGTTTCCCGCCAGGACCCCACCAGCTGTCCCGCCTGTGGCAGCAGCCAGTTGGAACAGGACCCCGATGTGCTGGATACCTGGTTCAGCTCGGCCCTGTGGCCTTTTTCCACCCTGGGTTGGCCGGAAGAAACCCCTGACTTAAAACATTACTTTCCCACCGATGTCCTGGTTACGGGATATGATATCATCACTTTCTGGGTGGCGCGCATGATCTTTATGTCTCTTAACTTCATGAACGAGATTCCGTTTTCCGATGTCTGTATTCACGGGCTGGTTCGTGACGCCCAGGGACGAAAAATGAGCAAGTCCCTGGGTAATGGGGTGGACCCCCTGGAAGTGATCGACCAGTACGGTTCAGATACGCTGCGGTTTACCCTGATTACCGGCCAGGCGCCGGGCAACGACCAGCGATTCCGGCACGAAAACGTGGAAGCCAGCCGTAATTTTGCCAATAAAATCTGGAACGCCTCCCGCTACGTCCTTATGAATCTCCAGGATTACCGTCCAGGTCCCCTGGAGATTGAACTGAACCGGCACGACCGCTGGATCCTGGACCGTTTTAATGCGACTGTGGAAGAAACAAACCGGTTGCTGGAAAAATATGAACTGGGCGAAGCAGCCCGCTGTGTTTATGAATTCTTGTGGGGAGATTACTGTGACTGGTATATTGAACTGAGCAAAATACCCATGTTTGACCAGGATGATGTCGAAAAAGAAAGAGTCAGGGCGGTATTACACTTTATCCTGGAAAAGACCCTGCGGCTTTTGCACCCTTTTATGCCATTTATCACCGAGGAAATTTGGCAGAATCTGCCCCGTAACGGCGAGGAAAAGGCGCTGGTGGTGGCCCCCTGGCCCGAGGCCCAGCCCAACCTGGTGGATGAAGCTGCCCGTCAGGAGATGGACCAGGTTATGGGTGTGATCAGGGCGGTCCGTAATTTGCGCAGCGAGATGAACATTCCACCGGGCCAGAAATCTGCCATAATCGTGCGGGCCCCGGAAAAAGAGCGGGAGCTT
>Ga0207421_10008454_pt1 | contig 10672 bp, 9 predicted proteins | sample SodLakKL_010_SED_4_FD_187542 | JGI IMG/M metagenome (GOLD analysis project Ga0207421, IMG submission 187542) | Alkaline sediment microbial communities from Lake Tanatar, Kulunda Steppe, Russia - 8KL_010_SED (SPAdes) (version 2) | ecosystem: Environmental > Aquatic > Non-marine Saline and...
TGATAAATTAAAGAGCTTCCCGCTGCCCACGCAGCGAGCTTCCTCCGTGGACACTGTATTGTTTTCTGACGCGGTCGCCAACTTCGAGTGTAAATTGGATTCGCAGCTGGTCACCGGGGATCACATGCTGTTCGTGGGCCGGGTAGTGAAATCCCACGTTAACCAAGATGCCGATGAGAAGCGGTTATACACCTTAAAACCGGGTTTTGTCATGGGACGGGCCGAGGCTGTCCCCCTAGAAGAATAGTGCCAAAGGCGCCGCTCGCATTGGCCAGGAGATGTAATCCCTGACCCTGAGCTTTCTGGCCCGTCTCATTGCACTGTTGGCCCGCCCCAAGTCGCAGGCATTAACAGGGGCCAAACGGCGATGGCGTCGGGATGTCTCTGCACTCGACCATAGCCCATCGCCAAGGGCTATCATCCGTAGAGATTAACTGCAGAGACCAGTGAGTCGAGAACCTAATGAAGGGTATGGCGGACATGGAAGACCTAGGAAAGCTTGAGAGACAACTAGCCAAATGCGGTTATCTGGTCCGGATTTTTGAAAACAGCACCCAAGTGATCAGAGAAATTTCCAGGATAACCAAGGCGAAGAAGGTTGGTTTCGGGAGTTCGCAGACTGTTGCGGAGATAGGTTTAATAGATGAGATCCGACCTTCAGCCGCGGCTCTTTTTCTGCATGAGCCAGGGCAAGCAGGAGAAAGCGAGCGCAACGCATTGGCGTCGGACATGTACATTACATCCGCAAATGCGCTGTCAATGAATGGCGAGATCGTGAACATTGATGGAACGGGCAATAGAGTAGGGGCCACCTGCTTCGGGCCAAGGGAAGTGATCTACATAATCGGAGAAAATAAAATCGTGGATAACCTTGATAGCGCCCTTCACCGGGCAAAGGAGACAGCTATCAAGTTGGCAGCAAAACATAAGAGAAACACGCCCTGTGTTAGAACAGGCAGATGCAGCCATTGCTACTCAGCAGAATGTGTTTGTTCGATAACAACCATTCATCGCAAGCAGCCCTTCGGCGTAAAGGTCAGAGTCTTTGTCGTCAAAGAACATCTGGGTCTCTAGCCGGGTGCAGATTATCTCTATCATAACAGTGAAACCGCCTGCGGCAGTATTCCTGGCCATTTTTCGCCAGAATGCCAGAAACGTTCCCGGGAACCCGCCTGGCGATTATGACATCGAACTTGGTTAGCGCCGGACAGGGAAGGAATAAATCGCTCTGATCCGCGTGGGCGAAACTAGGGCCAACATGGCGAAACACCCATGGGGTATAACAAAAACGCCCAAGACCATTTGGCCAAGAGCGTTTCCCATGGGAATAGTTTCGGTATAAAAACTGGTGCCGAAGGAGGGAGTCGAACCCTCACGGGAAAATCCCACACGATTTTGAGTCGTGCGTGTCTGCCAATTCCACCACTTCGGCCAGTCTTTGACAGTAATTATCGTATCACGTAACCGGGTGCTTTTCAACCCCCTTTTTCGCCCCGTTCAATGGTAGCTGTGCTGGCTATTCTTGTTAAAGAACCATCAAATTTGCTTGACAATCCAAGCTTTGGCTCGTATACTGGACATAGTGATAATTCTTTTCAATAACCTTTAGAAGGGGAGGATTTCGTGACCGCCAAGAAGGGGTTCATCCGCAGGACCAAACAGAGGGAAGTCATTTTGGATGTCCTGCGCAGTACGCGCAGCCACCCCACAGCCGACTGGGTGTACCAAGAAGTCCGCAAGGAAATGCCCAATGTCAGTTTGGGCACCATCTACCGCAATCTGAAGACCTTGACGGAAATGGGCCAGGCTTTGGAATTGTCTTATGGAAGCACCTACAGCCGGTTTGACGGCAATCCGGAGAATCATTATCATTTTGTATGCGAGGAATGTGGTCAGGTGACCGATCTGGATCTCCCGGTGCAGAAGCAACTCGAAGAAGACGTGTCTGATATGATTGATGGCCAAGTCAGCTATCACCGGCTGGAGTTCTATGGGGTGTGCAGAGACTGCTTGTCCTTGGCAGAAGCCACAGACCATGAAGCCGAGTAGACATGTGGTCCGCTTTCCGCCCCTGCAGTGGGGCGTTTTTCTTGAACGGACGAATCGATTTGCGGCGGTGATCCAGGTGGATGACGAAGAGCTCGCTGTACACGTTCCCAGTTCTGGACGGATGGGCGAGCTCCTGCGCGCCGGAGCATCGGTGGCCTGGGAACCGGCGGCCGATTCCAACGGCCGCCGAACGAAGGGAAAACTGGTTCTGGCCGACGCCGGAGGAACACTGGTCTGTGTCGATGCCATGATGCCGAATCGCCTGATTTGGTCGCTCTGGCAGAGAGGCGATTTGGCGGAACTGCAGTTCTATCCACGGCTTCGCAGGGAATTCACCCATGGACGGAGCCGTTTCGATTTTGCCGATCCAAGCGGATTTCTGCTAGTGGAAACAAAATCAGTCACCTTAGTGAACAAGGGGCTCGCTTTGTTTCCGGACTCACCGACTACCCGCGGAACGAAGCATCTGCTGGAACTGGCCGAAGCCGCACGGGCCGGATGGCGGGCCATGGTATATTTCATTGTTCAGCGCAGGGATGCGCAGGTCTTTACTGCCAATGCAGCAAAGGACCCTCCCTTTGCAGAAGCGCTGGCCCAAGCAGTGGCAAGCGGTGTAGAAATCCGGGTTCGAAAAAGCATTTTCGACGAATCCGGAATCTACCACCTCGAACCTGTTCCCCTCCGATCCGCCTAACTGCTGTCGCGAACGACAGCAGTTTTTTGTGCGGTCGGCAGGAATTGGGAAACAAGATATAGTATTTCTAAACAATATACCAAGCATATTTTGTGGAGAGGGGCGAGTGTATGCAGGTCTCCGACAACGCTCGTACAGTTTTAGAACGACGCTATTTGAAGAAGCAAGACGGCCAAGTTGTTGAAACTCCAGAGGAAATGATCCAGCGGGTATCCGCCAATTTGGCCGCGGTGGAAAAATCGTATGTTCCGGAGAAGGAAGAAGAGGTGCGGGCCCAATTCGAGAAGATCATGCAGAATCTGGAGTTTGTACCCAATAGTCCAACGCTGATGAACGCAGGGCGGGATCTCCAACAGTTGGCAGCATGTTTTGTCCTTCCTGTTGAAGACTCCATGGAGAGCATTTTCCAGACTTTAAAGGACACCGCCTTGATTCAGAAGTCCGGAGGCGGAACAGGGTTCAGTTTTTCCCGCCTGCGCCCCAACAGCGACCGAGTGCGCTCCACAGGCGGGGTCGCGAGCGGCCCTGTATCGTTCCTGAAGTGCTATAATGCCGCCACGGAGGCTGTCAAACAAGGGGGCACACGGCGGGGTGCCAACATGGGCATACTGCGTGTCGATCATCCGGACATTCTTGAATTTATCCAGTGCAAAGCAGACAATACCGAAATAACCAATTTCAATATCTCCGTAGCCATCACCGAAGAGTTCATGCAAGCCGCGGAGGCCGACGAAACCTATCCTCTGGTGAATCCCCGCTCCGGTGAAACCGTAGAAGTGCTATCCGCCCGGGAAGTGTTTGGAAAGATCGTCGAAATGGCCTGGAAAAACGGCGAGCCCGGCATCGTCTTTTTGGACCGTATTAACAAAGCCAATCCAACGCCCCACATAGGCGAGATTGAGGCCACGAACCCCTGCGGTGAGCAGCCTCTGCTGCCTAATGAAAGCTGCAATCTCGGGTCTTTGAATTTGGCCCGATTTACCGTTAGAGATGGAAACCAATGGGATCTGGATTGGGATCACCTAGCAGAGGTCATTGACATCAGTGTACGCTTTTTGGACAACGTAGTCGACGCCAATAGTTACCCCGTCAAAGCCATTGAGACCATGACAAAGGGCAACCGCAAGATCGGTCTGGGTGTAATGGGGTTCGCCGATCTACTCATTCGGCTGGGACTGGCCTACAACAGCGATGAAGGCGTGGATTTCGGCCGTCAAGTCATGGAATTCATCCATAGTCGAGCCGTTGCGGCTTCCCAGAAATTGGCTGAAGAACGGGGCCCATTCCCCCATCATCCCGGCAGCAGCTGGGACAAGAGGGGCATAGCCATCCGAAACGCCACGGTCACGACAATTGCGCCGACCGGAACGATTTCCATTATAGCGGGAGCTTCTAGCGGTGTTGAACCCCTTTTTGCGCTGGCCTTTACCCGCAACGTCATGGACGACGACAAGCTGCTGGATGTCAATCCGCTGTTCGAAGAGATCATGCGAGAGCGCGGCCTGTATTCGCAGGAACTGATGGAGCGGGTAGCCGAGCGGGGGTCCATTCAGGGTATGGATGATATCCCCGAAGACCTCCAGAAACTGTTCGTTACAGCCCATGATATTTCGCCCGAATGGCATATAAGGATGCAGGCAGCATTTCAACAGTTCACTGACAACGCCGTGTCCAAAACGGTGAACTTCCCGGCCAAGGCGACCCAAGACGACATTCGCACCGTCTATGAACTGGCCTATCGGCTCGGGTGCAAGGGTGTAACCGTGTACCGCTCGGGATCGCGAGAAGGCGAGGTCCTGACTGTAGGCACGAAAAAGAAGGGACAGAAAGCAGGCAGTCAACCCGACCATACTGTCAAGCATAGTCCCCGCAAGCGTCCCCGGGTAACCAGAGGGCAGACGGAACGGGTTAAAACCGGATGCGGAACCCTATACGTCACAATCAATGAAGATGACAAAGGCATCTGCGAGATCTTCACAACCATCGGCAAGGCCGGCGGGTGCGCAGCGGCATTTTCGGAGGCAACCGCGAGACTCATGTCTTTATCCCTTCGTTCCGGTGTGGAACCAGCCCAGATCAGCCGTCAGATGCGCGGTATCCGCTGCCCCCACCCCATGTGGCAGGACGGCAAGCTGACCTTGTCTTGTCCCGACGCCATTGCCAACGTCATCGACCGTTATATTGCCGAGCGCAGTGCCCAGCCGCCCCTTCCCTTTGAAAACGGAACAGCGCCATCAAACCCCGGCCCATCGCCGGAAACCATCGAAGCGGCGCCGGCTTCTGAGGGCTGGATGGGGAATACCGCCTGCCCGGACTGCGGAGGCAGCCGTATTAAACATGAAGACGGTTGTGATGTTTGTCTGGACTGCGGGTTCAGCCGCTGCGGTTAATAGAGCCAATGCTGGTCCCTGCTTCGGCAGGGGCCTTTCATCGTCGTGTTTCACTGACCTCTGCAGTTTGCAGGGTTTTCGCAGACTACGTGGAATAACAGTGAAAGAAATGGGGGACAAGCATGACGAAACGCGTATTCCTAATCGACGGACACAGCCTTCTTCACCGCGCCTTCTGGGCCCTGCCTTCTTTGACAACAGCGGAAGGTGAACACACCAACGCCGTGTACGGCTTTACGCGGATGCTGTTTCGTCTCATGGATCAGTATAATCCCGACAGCATTTTTGTTGCCTTTGATGTCTCGGCTCCCACGTTCCGCCACCGCGAATACGAAGAATACAAGGCGACCCGAAAAGAGATGCCCGAAGAAATGAGACCCCAGGTAACACTTCTCAAAGAAGTGCTCGATGCCTTTGGCATAACCCGTCTCGAACTGGAAGGATATGAGGCGGACGATGTCATCGGCACAGCAGCTAGACTGGCCGAACAGGAGGGGGTTTGCGCTTGGATTGTGACCGGGGACCGGGATTCGCTGCAGCTGGTATCCGATAAGACGTGCGTGCTGCTGACAAAAAAAGGAATCCAGGAAACCGAAAAGGTCGATTTAGAGCACTTAAAGCAGGAGTACAAGCTCAACCCCGAACAGATCCCTGAGTTAAAGGCATTGATGGGTGACAGCAGCGACAACATCCCGGGTGTTCCCGGGATTGGTGAAAAGACTGCCATGAAGCTGCTGCAAGAACATCCGTCGCTAGATGCGATCTATGAAAATATCGACAAACAGAAGGGGAAACTCAAGGAACGGCTCGCAGAGAACAAGGACCAAGCCTATCTCAGCCGCAGCTTGGCACAGATCGACTGCAGCGTTCCCCTGGACATCGACATCCAAAGCGGTATGGCAATGGATCTGCAGCAGTTGAAACAGTTGTTTACTCGCCTCGAATTTCGAACGCTGCTGGCCAAGCTTGAAACGCTGTCTTCCCACGACAGCGCGGATGAAACCCCAGACCAGGCTCCCATCACAGACCTGTGCAGCGTTGATGACGGGGCGGTGAAGGCATTGCAGTCGTTTTTGGCTGCGGACCACTGCTTCTCCGCCACCGTCCGCTCCGACGGCGAAGGCCCCGACCGCATCTGCACCGATCTGCTGCTTTCCGCGTCTGAGAAGGCCTACCATCTTACCACCGACAGCCCTAAACAGGCATGGGATGCCGTGCGGTCGCGGCTTGATTCGGATGCTGCCGTCACAGCTGTGGATGCAAAACAGCTCTTTCGTGCTTTGATGCCGCAGGGAATCCGGCCAGCGATACAAGTGGACACGGTGCTGGCAGGATACGTCCTAGATCCCGCAGGCGATCTCAGCCTCGATGGCATTTCGCAGCGATACGGCGATCTGCCGCCGCTGTCGGAGGTGGTTTCGCTAGAAAACAGGCTCGCCGCCGAAGCCGCCCGAGCCCATGCGCTGGCACCAGTTTTAGAGCAAACCCTGAAAACCAGTGATATGTGGGAACTGTACCATGACATGGAAATACCCTTGGCAGCCATCCTGACGGATATGGAATATTATGGAATCCTTGTCGACCCCGATCACTTGGAAACGCTTTCCCACAACATGGAGAAGAAGCTTCAGGAGCTCACCGATACCATCTACGACATGGCGGGCGAGGAGTTCAACATCAATTCCACCAAGCAGCTGGGAAGAATCCTCTTCGAGAAGCTTGAGCTTCCTGTTATCAAGCGAACCAAGACGGGACCGTCCACCGATGCGGAAGTTCTCGAACAGCTGTCCGCTCATCCCATTGTAGCGCATATACTGGCATACCGGCAGCAGTCAAAGTTGAAATCCACCTATGCCGATGCATTAGGTGAACTGATCCACCCTAAGACTGGACGCATACACACCACCTTCAACCAGACAATAACAGCCACGGGACGATTAAGCAGCACCAACCCCAATCTGCAGAATATACCGATACGGACAGAGGCCGGCCGCAGCATCCGGAAAGCCTTTGTAGCACCGGAAGGTTTTGTCTTGATGGCAGCAGACTATTCCCAGATTGAGCTGCGGGTATTGGCGCACATGGCCGGCGACGAAAAAATGCTCGATGCATTCAAGCAGGGGCTCGATATCCACACGCAGACGGCGGCTGAAGTCATGGGCATCAATCGGTCGGAAGTGACAAAGGAACAGCGCAGTGCAGCCAAGGCTGTCAACTTTGGTATCGTCTACGGCATTTCCGCTTTCGGATTGGCGCGCAATACCAACATGCCGCAGGAAAAGGCCCAGCAGTATATTGACCAATACTTTTCCCGCTACCCTAAGGTCAAGGAGTATATGGACTGGGCGGTGGCCCACGCTCGTGAGCAAGGCTATGTCACAACGCTGTTCCATCGGCGACGCTATGTTCCGGACATCAAGGCACGCAACTTTGCCCGACGCAGCTTCGCCGAGCGCACGGCCATGAACACCCCCGTACAGGGAAGTGCTGCAGACATTATCAAACTGGCCATGATCCGGGTGCAGAATGCACTGGACAGCGAAGGCCTAGAGAGTAGACTGCTCCTGCAGGTCCACGATGAACTGGTGCTGGAGGTGCCGTCATCGGAAACGGAACAGTGCGCCGCACTGCTGCGCAGAGAAATGGAAAACGCCGTGAAACTCTCTGTACCACTGAACGTGGACATACAAACCGGTCCGAACTGGAAGGACATGGAACCACACAAAGAATAGGGAAGTGCATAGTATGCCGGAACTGCCTGAAGTTGAATCGGTTCGCCGCTGCCTGGAACCCCGGGTTCGCGGCGCGCTGATCACTGAAGCACAATTCCTCGACCCGCGATCCCTTCCGGGGGACTGCCCCGCAAAAGCCAGAGCTTGGGTCACGGGAAAGACCATTGAGGGCCTGAATAGACTGGGTAAATACCTGGTCTTCCACTTAGCCGGCGGACACTATATGGTCGTACACCTGCGGATGACGGGCCGTCTCTATACCATGGATACCGCTGAATCCGCCGGCTTAGTGAAGCTGGCCGCAGTATTTAGGCTGGATAATGGCACAACTCTCTGCTTTCAAGATACCCGCCGCTTTGGTACCATATATCTAGGCTCTGACGAGTTGTTTCACTCCATTGGCGGCCTGCAGCGACTTGGTCCCGATCCGACCGCCTCCGATTGGGATCACAGGGCATGGGCAGCGCAGCTGCAGAAGCGCCGGGCACCTGTAAAGTCCCTGTTGCTGAACCAACAGCTCTTGGCTGGCCTGGGCAACATTTATGCTGATGAAAGTTTGTTCTGTGCCGGCATTCATCCAAGACGGCCGGGTTCGTCGCTGACGGATGCTGACTTGCGGCGATTGGCCTCCTGCATTCGTTCCATTTTGTTGGATGCCATCGAACACGAAGGAACGACCATCAGAGATTTCCGCAACGGTTACAACCAAACAGGCAGTTTTCAGGGACGGCTTCAGGTCTACAGAAGAACGGATCAGCCGTGCCGGCACTGCGGCAAGCCGGTGGAGAAGTTGAAATTGGCAGGCCGCAGCAGTCATTTCTGCCCTGCTTGCCAGAAGGAGCTGCCGCCATGGTAGGATTAACCGGCGGAGTAGCCTCAGGAAAGAGCACTGTTAGTTCTTATTTAGAGCGGTTGGGCGCCGTTGTTCTCGACGCCGATGTTTTGGCCCGTCAAGCCATCGCTCCGGGCACCGAGGGCCACAAGCTTACAGTGCAGGCCTTTCCGGAGGCAGTCCGAGACAACAACACCATCGATCGCAAGCAGTTGGGTCGCATTGTTTTCGCTAATGAAGAGAAGCGCCGCATCTTAGAAGGGATTATCCATCCCCAGGTGATAAGCGAAATCAAAGAGCAAGGCCGGCAGTGGGAAACCAGTGGATATACAGTGGTAGCAGACATTCCACTGCTTTTTGAGACGGGATGTGACCAGTTCTTGTCTCCCATCTGGGTTGTCTATGTGGATGAGCAGACACAGCAGAAAAGAATTATGGAGCGTGATGACATTGATGCTGCCCAAGCCCGGCAGCGCATGGAAAGCCAGATGCCGTTGCATGAGAAGGCGGCCAAAGCCGATGCTGTGATTGACAACAGCGGTTCACTGCAGCAGACATATGCACAGGTTGAGGCGCTTTGGAGGGAACTGCATGAAGATTGCCCTGATTGCCCATGACAAGAAGAAAGACGAAATGGTGGCCTTTGTCCAACAACACAAGGAACGTTTGGCTGTCTTCCACATAGTGGCCACGGGCAGCACAGGAAGAAGGATTGTCGACGCCACCGGCCTCGACATCGAAAGCACTCTCTCCGGCCCCTATGGAGGCGATCAGATGATCGGTTCTCGGGTGGCCAACGGCGAAGTGGCAGCGGTCATTTTTCTGCGGGATCCCCTCACAGCCCAGCCCCATGAACCGGATATCACGGCACTGCTCCGGGTATGCGATGTGCACAATGTACCAGCCGCCACCAATCTTGCGTCCGCGGCCATGATCCTCACACAGCTCAATCCTGCTCCATAGCGCTAGAGGAGGGCACAGTCGATGCATACAAGAACAATTCTACTGTGCTTTGCTGCAGCGCTTACTGCCTTAGCCGCATTTGGATGTACAATGGATCCCTGGCTGCAGCGGGCTTTTCCCATACACTACTGGGAAGAAATTGGACATTATGCCGAAAAGCGCGATTTAGATCCTCACTTGCTGGCCGCAATCATTGCAGTGGAAAGCAGTTTCCGCCCCGATGCAATGTCAGCCCGGGGCGCAAGGGGGCTCATGCAGTTGATGCCCAATACGGCCATGTGGGCTGCACTGCAGTTGGACATGGATGTGTCACTGGCGGACCTATTCGACCCCGAGGTGAATATCGCGATCGGCTCTTGGTATTTGGATTACCTGCGCACCGAGCTGCCGACGCCTACGGCCTGGTTGGCAGCGTACAATGCCGGCCAGGGAAATGTCCGACGCTGGCTGCACAACGGAACATGGGATGGACAATGGCATACAGCTGACAGCATTCCCTATGCAGAAACAAGACGGTACATCCGGCGGGTGTTGTACACACGCGAATTCTATCAAAGACTCTATGCCAATATATGGTGATCGTTGAGAGGAGACGTTGCCGTGACAAAATCAATGAGAACAGCAAAGGACACAGTCGAATACCAACCGCAGCCGCGGGTACTTTTTTCCGCGTCCGAAGAAGAAATCCGGGCCGGATTAACCACGGATGTCTACTTTGTGAATACCCATGAAGTGCTCCATGAGGTGCAGCAGCACACTACAGTTGTTACAGCGGAGATCTTTCCTCGCTCGGGCGGTATCTTGGCAGGCACCGAAGAGGTCGTCAACCTACTCCGCAGTGAAGAATTGGAAGTATGGGCCCTGCCCGAAGGGACACCGTTTACCGAAAAGCAGTGTGTGATGAGAATCAAAGGTGCATACGGCGCCTTTGGCATCTACGAAACGGCCTTGCTGGGTATTTTGGCTAGTTCCAGCGGCTGGGCCACTGCCGCCCGAAGAGCCAAGGAAGCGG
>Ga0207421_10008455_pt1 | contig 10671 bp, 8 predicted proteins | sample SodLakKL_010_SED_4_FD_187542 | JGI IMG/M metagenome (GOLD analysis project Ga0207421, IMG submission 187542) | Alkaline sediment microbial communities from Lake Tanatar, Kulunda Steppe, Russia - 8KL_010_SED (SPAdes) (version 2) | ecosystem: Environmental > Aquatic > Non-marine Saline and...
GGTGCCGATGTTGGCACCCATGATCATCGGCACGGCGAACTGGACCGACAGGGTGCCCGACCCGACGAGTCCGACGATCGTGGCCGTCGACACCGACGACGACTGGACGAGGACCGTGGCGAGGATCCCGGCGAACAGGCCCGCCAGGGGGTGCGACACCTGTTCGAGCAGGCCCGCCTGGAAGCCCTCGCCGAGGGCGGCGATGCCGTTCTCGAGCAGCCCGACCCCGACGAGGAACAGATACAGCAGGACGCCCACGAGCACGGCTCGAAGCGCCGGGGGCAGCTCCCGGCGCCGGTGATGGGTGTCAGCCACTCGGCCTCCGCAGCCGCATTTGCCGGAAGCCTCCCAGGTGCGTGGCCGCCACGCAAACGGTGCCGAGGGTTCACGCGCCGTTCGCGACCCGGGAGCTCCGCGCGAGCAGGTTCCCGGGGGAGGTCGGAGACAGACATGAGGCGCGGCCGGAAGCCGCGCCTCATGTGTTGCTGGATGGAACCTCTGGCACCGCGTGCCGGTCGCGACGGGTGTCGCGGTCCGGAGCGTCGAGCGGGACGAGTTCCCGACCGATGCCTTGGGCGGTACCCGGCTTGGATTCGCTAGAGCGATCCAGCGCCGGCAACTAGCTGCCGGGCACCTCCAGGGTCCCGAAACAATGGCTACTACTCAACGGACCACCTCCCTTCTCTGGTGAGGCGATGGAACCACAAGCATCGGCGGTGTGCACGGATCCGGTGACGATCCGTCCGGCTCGGTCCCGGATGGGTCCCGGATGGGTCCCGGATGGGTCCCTGGCGACCTCCCGGTTGGCTCCGGGGTGAGCCTGCGGGTACGGTTCGGCCGTTCGCCCGGGCACGTAGCTCAGTGGGAGAGCGCTGCCTTCACACGGCAGAGGTCGGAGGTTCGATACCTCCCGTGCCCACCATCGCAACGCCGCAGGTGAGAGCCGGTTCCCGCAGCTTGCGGGGACCGGCTCTCGTCGTGTCGCGAGGTGCGCAGGACGCGATCAGGACACACGACGACGAGGCTGCGGCCGGTGTCGCGCCCGGTGCCCGGTGTCGCGCCCGGTGCCCGGTGTCGCGTGTGGCTCGCAAGGCTGGTGGTCTGGCGCGACATCGGTGGTCTGGCGCGACCGTGGCGCGCTCTTCAGAGGCTGCGCTGCGCCGCCCAGACGAGCAGTGCCATGGTGCCCACCACGCTCAACACCGCCAAGGGGATCCCGATCCGTGCCTGGCGAACGGCGCGACCGACCGCTGCGGGCTCGTCGATCAGTTTTGCGTCCGGATCCCGTTCCAGGGTCCCGCGGGCGTGGGCCACCGCGTGGCGGCGGCACCACGGCCCCCCGGCGTACCTGGGTTCGCAGCAGCGGTAGCGGCGACCGGACATGCCGGGAACCGCGACCCATGCCTGACAGCCTGCACGGGGACCGATCTCCCGGGCGCGCCGTACGTCACGCATCGCCCCGACCGACACCGCCCAGAGGATCGGCACACCGAACAACACGGCGATCACGATCAGGACCACCGATCGGCCCCCATCCAGGCAGGCCGGATCGAGGTCGTGCCGTCATATCCGATGGTCACGAGGTGGTCACGAGGTGGTCACGAGGTGGTCACGGTCGCGGCACCGGCCGGCCGAGCAGTTCGTAGATCTCCGCGCCGTCGACGAGCTCCTCGTCGAGCAGGCGTTCGACGAGCTGGTCGAACGCCTCGCGGTGGTCGTTGATGAAACCCTCCGCGCGTTGTTCGGCCTCCCGCAGGATACGTGCGACCTCGCTGTCGATCGTGGTCTGTGTGTCCTCGGCGTAGGGGCGGCCATGGAGCCCGGGAACGCCGCCGGGCTCGTCCTCGGCGGAGTAGCCGACCGGGCCCATCTCGGGGGACAGCCCGAACTCCCGGACCATCCGGGTCGCCAACTCGGTGGCACCCGCGAGGTCGTTGGCCGCTCCCGAGGACAGCTCGTCGAGCACCACCCGCTCGGCGACCCGCCCGCCGAGGCGGACCGCCAGGGTGTCGTTGAGGTAGCCCTCCGAGGCGAGGCGGCGTTCCTCGAGCGGAAGCTGTTCGGTGGTCCCGAGCGCCTGTTGCGCGGGCAGGATCGTGACCTTCGCCACCGGGTCGGCGTGTTCGGCGACCGCGGCGATCAGCGCGTGCCCGGCCTCGTGGACCGCCACACGTCGACGTTCCTCGTCGCGCAGCAGGTCCGAACTCTGACGTTTGCCGATGATGAGCCGGTCGCGGGCCGCCTCGAAGTCCTCCTGGGTGATCCGTGTCCGGTCGTCGCGGACCGCGGTGATGGCGGCCTCGTTGACGAGGTTCTCGAGCTGCGCGCCGCTGAAGCCCGGGGTGCCCCGGGCGATGGTCTCCAGGTCGAGGTCCGGGTCGACCGGCTTGCCCCGCACGTGGACCCCCAGGATGGCGACCCGGTCCTTCTGGGTCGGCAGTGGCACCTCGACCTGCCGATCGAAGCGGCCCGGACGCAGCAGCGCTTCGTCGAGCATCTCCGGGCGGTTGGTCGCCGCGATGATGACGATGCCCTCGCGGGGATCGAAGCCGTCGAGTTCCTTCAACAGCTGGTTGAGCGTCTGTTCCTGTTCGTTGTTGGAGCCGATGGTGGTCTGGCCGCCACGCTTGCGGCCCACCGAGTCGAGTTCGTCGATGAAGATGATGGCGGGCTGTTTCTCCCGCGCCTTCTCGAACAGGTCGCGGACCCGCGCGGCCCCGACGCCGACGAGCATCTCGACGAACTCGGAGCCCGAGGCGGACAGGAACGTCACGTCGGCCTCCCCGGCGATCGCCCGGGCCATCAGCGTCTTGCCCGTGCCGGCGGGTCCGAGCAGCAGGATGCCTCCGGGGCCGCGAGCGCCGGCGCGCTGGAAGCGTTCCGGGTCGCGCAGGTAGTCGATGATCTCGCGCACCTCCTCACGAACCGTCTCGTAGCCGGCGACGTCGTCGAAGGTGGTGTCCGGGCGCTCCTCGTCGATCATCTGCGCCTTGCTTTTGCCGATCCCCTGGAGCTGTGACATCTGACCATCGGCGGCGCGGCGCACGAAGAAGACGATCAGGCCGATGATCAACAGGAACGGCAGGATGGAGATCAGTGCGGTGATCCAGCCCGGCGACGGTGGCTGCGCATCGATGGCCACGTCCTGCTCCAGCAGCGTCTCGAGCAGCTCTTCCTGTGCCAGCGCCGTTGGCACCACCGTCTCGAACGGCGTGCCGTCGACGAGTTCGCCGGTGACCCGACCGTCCTCGTCGATGGTGATGCGTTCGACGTTCCCGTCCTCGGCGAGCTCGACGAACCGGGTGAAGCCGATCTCCTCCGCCGGTGGCGGGGAGGTGAACGTGGCGAACGTCAGTGCCAGCAAGGCGAGGATCATGAACGCGATCGGCCACGAACGACGCCAGTTCGAGGGCAGGTCGGTACCCGGGCCCTCACGGCCGGTCCCACGCCGACCCGGGCCCTTCGGATCGTCGGCGTCGTGTGCGTGTGAGTCCTTCAGTTGCCCGCTCCTCGACGGCGATGCTGCAGGATACGAGGCGCCGCGGCGACCATCCCCGGCCAGCTGGTCCTACGCCCTCGGCCCGGCTTGCCGGGCGGCGACGGCCCGGGCGCGCCGCAAGCGTCCGGCCGCGTGGACCGCGGCGGCCGTCCAGACGATCGCCCCCAGCGCCGCTCCGGCCAGCAACCACGCCCGTACCGACTCCGGGTAGGTGGAGCGGCCGAAGCCCCAGACGGTCATGAACACCAGCCAGCCGAGCAGCGGCGCCGCGGCCAGCAGCCTCCAGGAGGTCGCGAGTCGGGCGCGGGCGAGCCCGACGACCATCTCGGCGTCGTCGTCGGGCAGCTCGGCGGGATCGGTCCCAGCGAGTCGCGCCCACCGGCGTCGCTGATCGAAGCCGGCGTCCTGCCAGCGTTCGGCCAGGTGGGGCTCACGGGGCGGGGGAGGCAGGAGCAATCGGTCGGGAACGCCCCGACGGGAACGTGGATCGGTCACGTGCGTGGTGGCTCCGGACGGGGAAACGACAGGTCCGGAGAGGGTAGAGCCCACCAGCCGGTGTGGCCGTCGTCGCTTGCCCGATGGGAGCGATTCGTCCGTGAGCACTACGCTCCGCGCGACATCCAGGAGTGATCTTCGTGAACCGATCCATCACCGTACGGTCCGGCGAGTCCACCGAGCAGCTCGAACCGGGCACCACCGCGGTCCAGGCCCTCAAGGCGTTGGAAGCCATCCGCGGACAGATCGTCGCGGCCACGGTCCGCACCGGCGAGGGTGAGCCCCGGGTGTGGGACCTCGATCGTGAGCTACCGACCACCGAGGCACCGATCGACCTCGGTGTGGTCGAGGCGGCCAGCGAGGAGGGGCGGGCCATCCTGCGCCACTCCGCCGCGCACCTGATGGCCCAGGCGGTGACCGACCTGTTCCCGGGGGCCAAGTGGGCGATCGGGCCACCCATCGAGGACGGTTTCTACTACGACTTCGACGTACCTCGGCCGTTCACCCCCGAGGACCTCGACGCGATCGAAGCCCGGATGGTCGAACTCGCGCGGGAGAAGCAGCGCTTCGTCCGTGAGGTCGTCGCGCGCGAGGACGCCCTGGAGGAGTTCGCCGATCAGCCCTACAAGGTCGAGATCATCCAGCTGGTGGATGCCGGCACCATCGTCAGCTCCGTGGACGTCGGGGGTCCGGGGGTCGACGACGAGGAGGGACTCGACGCACCCGATGGTCCGACCTTCACCGTCTACCGCAACGTGAGGGTGGACGGCGAGGTGGCCTGGTCGGACCTGTGCCGCGGCCCGCACGTGCCCTCCGTGGACCGGATCCCCGCGTTCAAGTTGCTGCGTTCCGCCGGGGCGTACTGGCGCGGGCGTGAGGACCAGCCGATGCTCCAGCGCATCTACGGCACCGCCTGGGAGTCGAAGAAGGCGTTGACCGCCCACCTCGAGATGCTCGAGGAGGCCAAGAAGCGCGATCACCGCAAGCTCGGCCGCGAGTTGGAGCTCACCACCTCCCCGGACGAGCTCGGTCCCGGCCTGTCGATCTTCCTTCCCGCCGGCGCGATCGTGCGCCAGCAGATGGAGGACTGGATCCGTCACGAGACCCTCGCGCGTGGCTACCAGCCCGTCTACACCCCGCACATCGCCAAGGAGGACCTGTGGCGGATCTCCGGGCACCTCGAGAACTACGGCGAGCTGATGTACCCGGGGATGGACCTGGATGACGGCGCCGCGGCCTACCGGCTCAAGCCCATGAACTGTCCGTTCCACATCCTGGCGTTCACCTCCCGCACCCGTTCGTACCGTGAGTTGCCGGTGCGCATCTCGGAGCTCGGGACCGTCTACCGCTACGAGCGATCCGGGGTGGTCAACGGGATGCTGCGTGCGCGCGGGTTCACCCAGGACGACTCGCACATCTTCTGCCGCGACGACCAGGTCGTCGACGAGGTCGCCGACTGCGTCGAGTTCGCCCGTGACCTGTACCGCACCTTCGGTCTGGGTGAGCCGTCCCGCGTCGCGATCTCCACCCGCCCGGACAAGTCGATGGCGGGCAACGACGCGGGCTGGGCGGCGGCCGAGCAGGCGCTGGTCGACGCGGTCGAGCGCACGGGCCTGCCCTACGAGCTCGACCCGGGGGCGGGGGCCTTCTACGGCCCCAAGATCGACATCCACGCCAAGGACGCGATCGGTCGCGAATGGCAGCTGACCACCGTGCAGATCGATTTCAACCTGCCGGAGCGTTTCGACATCTCCTACATCGGCGCCGACGGCGACAAGCACCGGCCCTACATGGTGCACCGCGCCCTGTTCGGATCGATCGAGCGGTTCTTCGCGGTGATGGTCGAGTCGTTCAACGGCGCCTTCCCGACCTGGTTGGCCCCCGAGCAGGTGCGTGTGGTGCCGGTGGCCGCCGACTTCCTGCCCTACGCCGACGAGGTCGCGGCCGCGCTCCGCGCGCAGCAGGTACGCGTCGAGGTCGATGCTTCCGACGACACCCTCGGGGCGAAGATCCGCTCCGCCCAGACCTCCAAGGTCCCCCACACCCTGGTGGTCGGGGGCAGTGAGGCCGAGGCGCGCACCGTGGCGGTCCGGCCCTACCGCGGCGACCAGCGCAAGGACGTGGCCCTCGGGGACTTCGTCACCGAGGTCGTGGCGGAGATCGCCGAGCGCCGGACTCACCTCGAGGACGCCTGATGGCGCCGGTGCCCGACCAACCGCCTGCCGACGAACACGACCGGGAGCACATCGGGGAGTCCTCCCGCGACATCCGCAGCGACCAGGTCGGGGTCCCCGGCGATGCGCTCCAACGGTTGTGGGCGCCGTGGCGCTTCGGCTACATCGGCGGCGCCGACCCGGTCGTCGGGTGCCCGTTCTGTGTCATCCCCGCGAGGGACCCGGCCGAGGACCGCCGCTCGCTGATCCTGCACCGGGGCGAACACGCCTTCGTGATCTTCAACGCCTACCCCTACAACCCGGGCCACCTGATGGTGGTGCCCTACGTCCACGAGCCGGATCTGGAGGAACTGGACGACGAGGTGGCGCACGAGCTGTTCGAACTCGGTCGGCGCTCGGTGCGGGTGCTCAAGGAGCGGGTCCACTGTCAGGGGATCAACCTCGGCATGAACCTCGGCAAGGCCGGTGGGGCGGGTATCGCCGAGCACCTCCACCTCCACGCGGTCCCCAGGTGGTCGGGCGACACCAACTTCATCTCCGTGATCGGGGCGGCCCGGGTGCTGCCCCGGGCGCTCGAGGAGATGTACGACGAACTGGCGCCGGGCTTCGCCTGACCGTCCCACCGGGAGGTTCTCCGACCTGGTCGGCTAGGCTCCCGGGGTCGATCCGATCGGTCGTACTCCAGCCGGCCCGGACATGCTCCCCGGCCAGCCGTCGGTCCGATGCGGCGCTTGGCCCAGGTCGGCCGTTGGTAGCTTGGATGGTCGACGCAGCGATGAGGTCGTGGTGGCGCTCAGCTCACATTTCCCCCAGTACGTCGAGGCCGTCACCGGCCCGATCGGTCGCGCCCTGGCCATCACCCGGGTGACCCCGAACGTGCTGACCACCCTCGGCCTGCTGCTCACCGGCGTCGCGGCGTACCTCGTGGCCACGGGCGAACTCGTGCTCGGCGCATGGCTGCTCGTGCTCGGCGGCGCGATGGACACCTTCGACGGTGCCGTCGCCCGCGCCACGGGCAAGTCCACGCCCTTCGGTGGCTTCTACGATTCGGTGAGCGACCGGATCTCCGACGGGGTCATCCTGGTCGGCGTCGCCTACCTCGTCCGGGACCAGCCGAGGATGTTCCTGCTGGCCCTGGTCGCGCTCGTCACCGCCCAGGTGACCAGCTACGTGCGGGCGAAGGCGGAGGCCATCGACCTCGACTGCTCCGTCGGGGTGATGGAACGCGCCGAGCGGGCCATCCTGTTGGTGATCGGTCTGCTGTTCCACCGGTGGCTCTTCGAGCCGGTCCTGTGGCTGTTGGCGATCGGCGCCACGGTCACCATCATCCAGCGCATCCACCACGTCTGGTGCCAGATCGACCGCGACGTGCCCGAGGAGCTGCTCGCGCTCGCACTGCAGGACCGCACCTGGAGCCGGGCGTTCAAGGCCGGCGCGAGGCGGTTCTACGGCGAGCGCAACTTCGATGGCGCTCTCGTGCGCGGCGGCGAGGTCCCCCCGGCGTCGCGTGGTTCGTCGTCCGCGGACGCCGAGCGCAGCACGGGACGATCGCCCGACGGCCGTCAGCGTCAGGCTCGCGACGGTGCGGAACCCGTCGGCCCGGGGCGCTTCACCCACCGGCGTGGTCGCGGTACGTGAGACCGTCGGCATCGCTCGACGAGCTGCCGCCCCCACCGCCGGAGACGCTCCGCCAGCGGGCGGTGTACTGGCAGTACCGGGCGGCCTGGGACCTGGCCGCCCATCTGCCGGATCGTGTCGCGCGTCGGGTGCCGGCGACGGTGGGCCGGGCCTGGTACCGACTCGCCTCCGAGCAGCAGCGGCACCAGGTCCGCGCGAACCTCGCCCGGGTCGTTCCCGACGCCGGGGAGCGGGAGCTGACCGACCTGGTCCGCGACGCCTACGTGTCCTATGCCCGCTACTGGCTCGACAGCTTCCGGTTGCACACCATGGACGGTGCCGCGGTGGTCGCGGCGTCGACCGCGGAGGGCCTGCACCACGTGGATGCGTTCCGCGACAGTGGCCGCGGCGGCGTGTTCGCCACCGGCCACCTCGGCTCCTGGGACGTCGGGGCCTTCTTCACCTCGCAGCGCCAGTGGGGGATGGTGGTGGTCGCCGAGGTGGTGGAGCCGCGACGTCTGTTCGACCGGTTCGTGCGGCTGCGGCGCACCGCCGGCATCGACGTGATCCCGTTGGTCAAGGGCGGCGACATGCTGGACCAACTCGAGCGGCGCATCGTCGACGAGGGAGCGCTCGCGACGCTGTTGGCGGATCGTGATCTGACCCGCAAGGGGCCCATCGTCGAGTTCTTCGGCGAGCCGTGTCGGCTGCCGCCGGGCAGTGCCGCCCTCGCGCGCCGCACCGGACGTCCCGTGTCGGTCGGGGCGTTCCTGACCTCCGGGGACGGCTTCCACGGGGTGGTCGGTGCGCCGTTGGAGGTGGCGGGACATTCGCTCTACGACGGTACGCAGGCCATCGCGCGCGACCTCGAAGCACTGATCGCCCGGTTCCCCGACCAGTGGCACGTGTTCTCGCGCAACTGGCTGGCGGACCGGGAGCCGGACCATCCCGTGGTCGACGCCTGGCGGCGCGGTGGGGACTGGCGCGCCCTCGCGCGCGCCGACCACGACCGACACCGGGCCGGGGGCGCGGCCACCGGCGACGGGGGCCCCGCGTGAGGGTCGCCCTCGTCTCGCCCTACGACCTCGGCGTGCCGGGCGGTGTGCAATCCCACGTCGCGAACCTGGCCGGTGCCCTGCGCACGGGCGGTGACGAGGTCGTGATCGTGGCGCCCGGCGACGGTCGGGGCCCCTTCGGTGGCTACGCCGGGACCGGAGGCAGCCTGCGGGTGCCGTTCAACGGTTCGGTCGCACCGATCGGCCCCGGAGCCCGGTCCGCGGCCCGGACCCGGCGCTACCTCGCCGAGATCCGCCCGGACGTGATCCACGTCCACGAGCCGCTCGTCCCCGCCGTCGGGCTGACCGCCGCGCGCAGCGACGTCGCACCCGTGGTGGCGACCTTCCACGCGTGGTCCTCCGACGTGCGCGCCTACCGGATGGCCCGCCCGCTCGGACGCCGGGTGCTCGATGGGCTGGCCGCGAGCCTGGCGGTCAGTGACGCGGCGGCCGGCTACCACGCCGCCGCGCTCGGGGTGGCGAGCGACCGGTTCGAGATCGTGCCCAACGGCGTCGAGGTGGCGCGGTTCGCCCAGGTCCCCGAACAGGTGCCCGAACGCGAGCCGACGCGCGGCGACGGCCCGGAGACGCTGCTGTTCGTCGGCCGGCTGGAACCGCGCAAGGGGCTGGCGACGCTGATCCGTGCCTTCGTGCGGTTGCGGGCCGAGCGTCCGGGCGTGCGGTTGCTGGTGGTGGGCGAGGGCCCGGAGCGGGCCCGGTGCGAGCAGGCACTGCCCGGCCCGGCGCGCGAGGCGGTGTCCTTCCTCGGTCGCGTCGACGACCAGGCCCTGGTCGCGGCCTACGCCCAGGCGGATGTGTACGTGTCCCCGGCGCTCGGGGGGGAGTCGTTCGGCATCGTGCTGTTGGAGGCGATGGCGGCCGGCCGCCCCGTCGTCGCCTCGGACCTGCCCGGGTACCGCAGCGTGGTCACCCCCGACCGTGACGGGGTGCTGGTGCCGCCGGGCGACGCCGACGCCCTGGCGAGGGCCCTCCGCACGCTGCTCGACGATCCCGACCGACGCTCGGCGATGGTCGCCGCGGGCCGGGCGACGGCCGCGGCGCACGACTGGCCGGTCGTGGCCCAGCGTGTGCGCGCCGTCTACGAACGGGCGCTGGGCCGCTGAGCGGTCGCTGACGACGGTCACGCCTACTCGGACAGCTGTCCTCTTTCTCGTACCCTGCGCGGGTTGCGCCCGCCATCGCGGGCATCGCCGACCGGAGCGGTCGGCCTCACCCGACCTGCAGGAGACGTCCGTGAACCGTGTCCTGGCCGCGTTGCTGGCCCTTGCGCTCGTACTCACCGCCTGCAGCAGCGACGACGCCGTGGCCGAGCCCACCGAGCCCGAGCCGGCGCAGGCGGCGTCGCAGTCGGACGAGGAACCCGAGGACCCGGAGCCGGAACCCGAGCCCGAACCGGAGCCCGAACCCGAGGACACCCGGCCGCGCTCGGTCCTGACGGGGGAACCCGTCGAGGACGAGGTGTTCGGGCGACCGCTGATGATCGTCAAGGTCGAGAACTCGCCGCAATCGCGGCCCCAGTCCGGGCTCGAGGCCGCGGACGTGGTCATCGAGGAGGTCGTCGAAGCCGGGGTGACCCGGTTCATGGTGCTCTTCCAGAGCGAGATCCCCGACCACGTCGGACCCACCCGCTCGGCCAGGCCCGTCGACGCGCAGTTGATCAGCTCGTTCGGTCGGTCCGGCTTCGTCTACTCCGGCGCGCGCGACGAGGTTCGTGGCCTGCTCGCGTCCACCCCGGCGATCCGGATCTCCGAGGGCGGGGCGGGCTTCTATCGCCTGGGCGAGCGGCGGGCGCCACACAACCTCTACAACC